>Ga0115564_10000276_pt1 | contig 51689 bp, 55 predicted proteins | sample COGITO_mtgs_1105_7_FD_88680 | JGI IMG/M metagenome (GOLD analysis project Ga0115564, IMG submission 88680) | Pelagic marine microbial communities from North Sea - COGITO_mtgs_110523 | ecosystem: Environmental > Aquatic > Marine > Epipelagic | place: Germany:Helgoland, sampling site Kabeltonne...
CAGACACGCCCGCACTTGAAGAGGTGAGCTTGGATATTGCATCGGGTGAAACGATCGCATTTGTCGGACCTTCGGGGGCGGGAAAAACCACGATTATTCAGATGATCCAACGCTTCTATGATCCGCAATCGGGGGTAATCCGGCTCGACGGCGTACCTCTGACAGCGATGGATCGCGACAGGTTTCGCCAGCATATTTCACTAGTACCGCAGGACCCCGTCATTTTCGCCGCCTCTGCCCGCGAGAACATTCGTTTCGGGCGACCAGACGCGAGCGATGCTGATGTGGAAGAAGCGGCCAAGGCTGCTGCTGCGCATGACTTTATTTCCGCGCTACCGGATGGTTATGACAGCTATGTGGGTGAACGCGGTGTGATGTTGTCGGGCGGTCAAAAGCAACGCATCGCAATTGCGCGCGCGATTTTGCGTGACGCGCCTGTATTGCTTTTGGATGAGGCGACCAGTGCGCTTGACGCGGAAAGCGAACGCGCGGTGCAATTGGCTGTGGATGAATTGTCCCAAGGGCGCACCACTTTGATCGTCGCGCACCGCCTTTCGACTGTGAAGAAGGCTGATCGCATCGTCGTGCTTGAAGCTGGGCGCGTCGTCGCGACCGGAACCCATGACGCATTGGTCGCGCAGGACGGTCTTTACGCGCGCCTCGCGCGGCTTCAGTTCACGGCAGGGTTTGAAGACGCCTGAATTCCCCTCGCGTCCAAGTGTGGCTCGCGTCAAAGTCGCGTCTGACTTATCAAGGATGGATATCAGATGGGTTTGTGGAGTTTTGCGAAAGACGCAGGCAAGAAGCTGAAGGACTCGACCTTCAAGTGGACGGAGACAAAGTACGCTTTGCAGGCGTTGGTGCGGTCAGCCCGTCCATTCGTGAGAAGATCATTCTTGCGGTTGGTAACGTGACAGGCATTGACGCAGTTGAAACGGATGAAGACGACGGTCTAACACCTGTGTTCTACACCGTTGAAAAAGGCGACAAGCTTTGGGCATTTGCTGAAAACGCGATGGGCAACGGATTAAAATACACAGAGATCTACGAGGCGAATAAACCAATGCTCAGCCACCCTGACAAAATCTATCCAGATCAGGTTCTGCGTATCCGGCAGGAAGGCGTAGAAGCGTAGGCTTACACGATCTGAAACAGTTTGAAGGGGAGCAGTTTGGCGGCTCCCTTTTTCGTGAGATGGCCGGTAAGTCATAGGTTTGGCGCAAAACTACCCTTGGGAATGCTTGCCTTTAGGGTGCCCTTTGCTCATCTTAGCGCAAACGTGTGTACATGCGCGCGAGAGTGTTATGGTTCAGGGGAGGAGCAACCATGGGATTTGCATCCATTGCAGACAAGATAGCCTTAGAAGCGGAAATGCCGTGGTCAGAGCGCGACGTGCCCACGACGCTTTACGGATTACTCAGCCGCACGGCGACGAAATTTCCGAACCACTCGGCTGTCAGCTATCAGTTGTTTTCAGGCCCAACCGATAAGGCAGAAACGTTAAGCTGGTCCGAGCTGCACGACAAAACCGTGCAAACGGCGAACCTGTTTCGCAAACTCGGTGTTGGCGAGAAGGATGTCGTGGCCTACATCCTCCCGAACGCGAATGAGACAACTTTGGCCTTGCTTGGCGGGATGGTCGCGGGAATCGTAAACCCAATCAATCCGCTTTTGGAAGCAGATCAAATCGCAGCAATACTGCGCGAGACGGGCGCGAAAGTCGTGGTAACTTTGAAGGCGTTCCCGAAAACGGATGTCGCGCAAAAGACCGCTGAAGCGGTGCGCCATGCACCAAACGTGAAGACCGTGCTTGAGGTGGATCTCAACCGCTACCTCACGCCACCCAAAAGCTGGATCGTGCCTTTGGTGCGTCCGAAAAACCCTGTCGCACACCATGCCAAAGTGCTGAATTTCGTCCGCGAAGTTGCACAACAGAACACGACACTGGACTTTGCAGATAGCAAAGCCGATCGCGTCGCCGCTTATTTCCACACAGGTGGCACGACGGGCATGCCCAAGGTCGCGCAGCATACCTATAACGGGATGATCTATAATGGCTGGCTGGGTCACGAGTTGCTGTTTACAGAAGACGACAACGTGATTTGTCCGCTGCCTTTGTTCCATGTTTTCGCGGTGCACGTGATTTTGATGGCGGCTATTTCAAGTGGTGCGCATGTGGTTTTCCCAACCCCGCAAGGCTATCGTGGCGACGGCGTGTTCGACAACTTCTGGAAACTTGTTGAGCGTTGGAAAATTAGTTTCATCATTACCGTGCCGACCGCGATCTCTGCGCTGATGCAGCGTCCGATTGATGCCGATGTAAGCTCTGTGAAAACTGCGTTCTCCGGCTCCGCGCCGCTACCTTTGGAGTTATTCAAGCGATTTGAGGAAGCCACGGGCGTGCAGATCGTCGAAGGCTATGGCCTGACGGAAGCAACCTGTCTGGTCTCAATCAACCCGCCTGAGGGGGAAAAGAAGGTTGGGTCTATCGGGATGACCTTCCCCTATTGCGATGTGAAAATCCTCAAAGATACACCAGATGGGCCGCTTGAATGTGCGGTGGACGAAGTGGGCGAGATTTGCATTTCCAATCCGGGTGTCTCTGTCGGTGCGACCTATACTGAAGAAGACAAGAACCGGGATTTGTTTCATGGTGAATATTTGCGCACAGGCGACTTAGGTCGCTTTGATTCCGATAATTATTTGTGGATCACAGGCCGTGCGAAAGATTTGATCATTCGCGGCGGTCACAACATTGATCCTGCGGAAATTGAAGAGGCCTTGCTGGGCCACAAAGCCGTCGCTTTCGCGGGGGCGATTGGTCAGCCAGATGCGCATGCGGGTGAAGTGCCTTGCGCGTTCGTTGAGTTGGTCGCAGGTGCAAGCGTTACAGAGGCGGAGCTGATGGAGTTTTGCAAAACCAACGTGCACGAACGTGCAGCGCAGCCCAAACATATGACCATTCTGGAAGAATTGCCAAAGACGGCTGTGGGCAAAGTGTTCAAGCCGGATCTGCGCAAATCCGCGATTACGCGTGTGTATAACGGCGCGCTTGAGAAAGCAGGTGTTGAGGCGCGTGTCGTCTCCGTTGTGGATGACAAGAAACGCGGATTGGTCGCGCAATTGTCTGCGTCTTCAGATGAGGACAGCGCGATTACCGACGTGCTCGGCTCTTTCATTCGCCCTTGGGAGCGCGTTGCGGGCTAGCGCAAATTTTCTAGAAAATTAGAATTCCGGCCCTAAGGGGCCGGGAGCTTGTTTGGAAAGATCAAGATCAGCCTTAGTCTTTGGGGGCAGGTGCGCCGCCTTCAAAGTTGTTGCCATTCGCGTAGTCACACGGCTCTTCCTGCATTTGCAAATGTAGCCCATCGCCTGTGTAGGGATGCGCGCGGGCAAGCTCTTCGTCGACGCTGATGCCCAGACCGGGCGTTGTCGGTGGGGTGATGAACCCGTCCTCGACTTTGAGTGTGCTTTTGATCAGCGCGTCGTGAAACGGCGTTTCAATCGTTTCTGCCATCAAGATGTTCGGGATGGAGGCCGCGAGGTGGATGTTCGCGGCCCATTCCACAGGTCCAGCATAAAGATGCGGCGCCATTTGCGCGTTGAAGACTTCAGCGATAGCTGCGGTCTTTTTCATCTCCCATATACCGCCAGCCCGACCCAAAGCGGGTTGCAAGATTTCAGCAGCGCCTGCGCGCAGGACTGTCGCGAATTCCGACTTAGTCGTCATCCGCTCACCGGTCGCCACAGGGATGCGCACATTACGCGCGACGCGGGCCATGTCCTCGATGTGATCGGGGGGGGTGGGTTCTTCGAACCAAAGGGGTGAGTAGGGTTCCAGCGCTTGGCCAAGGCGGATTGCGCCGGCGGTGTTGAACTGGCCGTGCGTGCCAAAGAGCAGATCGGCCTTGTCGCCCACAGCCTCACGGATGGCTTTGCAGAAGGCGACGGATTGACTGATGTCGCTCATCGCAGGCATGTGGCCGCCGCGCATCGTGTAGGGGCCGGCGGGGTCGAATTTGACCGCCGTGTAGCCACGCGCGACGGCATCAGCGGCGGATTCTGCGGCCATTTCGGGGGAGGTCCAGAAGGCGGCCATGTCGTGGTGCGGTAGAGGGTAGAGGTAGGTGTAGGCGCGGATGCGCTCGTTCATTTGCCCGCCAAGCAACGCGTAGACAGGACGCTCGCGCGCTTTACCGAGGATGTCCCAGCAGGCAATCTCCAGTCCCGAAAACGCACCCATGACCGTCAGGTCAGGGCGTTGCGTGAAGCCGGAGGAATAGGCGCGACGGAACATCAGCTCGATGTTTTCAGGGTTCTCGCCTTGCATGTGCCGCTTGAACACGTCCTCGATCACGGGGCGCATCGCATCTGGCCCGATGGAGGAGGCATAGCATTCACCCCAGCCGGTTATCCCCGTGTCTGTCGTGACTTTGACGAGGATCCAGTAGCGCCCACCCCAACCCGGGGCGGGGGGGGCGGTAACGATGATATCGAGGTCTTGCAGCTTCATTTGAACATGATCACATTGCGTTTGGCAGAGCCTGATTTCGTGTCCTCAATCGCTTCGTTGATCTGATCAAGCGACCAACGGCCAGAGATCAGCTCGTCCAGCTTCAAACGTCCTTGGCTATACATATCGACCATCCACGGGATGTCGCGTTGAATTACTGCGTCGCCCATTTTGGAGCCGATCATCGACTGACCGACGGCGGCGAAATTCGCTGCCTCATATTCGGATTTGGCACCTGTCGCCGGCATGCCGACCATGACCACCTTGCCGCCATAGGCGAGGTAGCGTGCGGCGTCTGTGTAGGCCGCCGCAACACCAACAGTTACGATCACCGCATCCGCACCGCGCCCGATGGCCGCCTTCGCGTCGCGCCATGGTTTGTCACCGGTAGCCAGCACGCCGTCGGTCGCACCGAACTCCTTTGCGATCGTAAGCTTTTCTTCGCTCATATCGACAGCCACGATGCGGCGCGCACCCGCGATCCGTGCGCCTTGAATGGCGTTCAAACCAACACCGCCCGCGCCAATCACCACAACATCCTGACCCGCTGTCAGCTTGGCTGCGTTGACCACTGCACCCACACCTGTGATTACGCCGCAGGCCAGCAGGGCGGCCGCATCTTTCGGAATATCTTCAGCGATTTTGACGACTTGGCGCTGATCGACAACGACCTTTTCCGCAAACGCGCCGCAGGCCATCGCCTGATGCAACTTGCCGCCATCTGCGGTCTTCAAAGGCCCGAGATCGCCGTCATAAGGTGTCTCGCGCAAAGTCGGTGCACCGCCCGCGCAACACACGCAATTGCCACAGGCGCGGATAAGGGTGACAACCACGCTATCGCCCTCAGCCAATCCGCGCACGCCACCGCCAACGCTGGTGATCTTACCCGCCGCTTCATGTCCATAGACCGCAGGCAGGGAGCCGCCCCAAGCGCCGCCCGCATAGGAAATGTCGGAATGGCAGATCGCGCAGGCTTCGAGCGTGACTTCAATCTCACCCATTTCAGGCGCGCGTAACTGCACGTCCTCAACGGACAATGGGGTGCCAAATTCATGGCATACGGCGGCTTTTATTGTGGGCATTGTGTTCTCCTAAACTTGCGCTCAGGTTTGACCAAGCACAGCCAACAGACAAGCCCGTTTCCGACATTTAGTGGATTTTATGAGGTGGCAGGCGCACGTTTGCGCAGTTGAAAGATCAGCACTGCGACCATCATCAAGGTCCCTGCAATAATGAAGGGCGCACCGGGCAGATAGATCGGTGTCTCCGGATCTGTGAAATAGGCAAAACTACGGGTCATCACGAGGGGGGCCATGATCGCCGCAAGGGAATTGACGGAGGTGAGTACGCCTTGGAACTCGCCCTGAGCATCGTCGCTGACGCGGCGCGACATAATCCCTTGCAAAGCGGGCATTCCAACTGCGCCAAGGGCGGTCAGGGGGATCAGCAGCAAGAGCGACGTGCCCGATGTAATCGCAGCGAAGATGAAGAGGGTCGTTGCCTCTAGCGCGAGGCCGATGACCACAGTTTTGCGATGCCCAAAACGGCGGATTGAGGGTTGCACAAGCACGCCTTGCACGAAAGCAAAGCACAGGCCGAAAATCGCGAGTGACACGCCGATCATGCTTGGCGACCAATCAAAACGCTCCACGCCGTAGAAAGCCCAGACGGAGGGGTAAACGACCGTGCCGATTTGATAGAAGAAATAGACCAGCAACAAAGGGCCGAGGCCCGGAAAGCTGGTGATGGATTTGAAAGCCCCAAACGGATTTGCGCGTGTCCAGCTGAAGGCGCGTCGGGTCGCGTCCGTCACGCTTTCGCGCAATACAAACCATCCCAGTGCAGCATTCGATAGCGCTAGCGCTCCCGCGGCCCAGAACGGCGCGCGTGTGCCGAATTCGGCTAATAGACCGCCAACAACGGGGCCAAGCACAAAACCGATCCCGAACCCCGCGCCAATGAGGCCAAAGTTCGCAGCCTTCTCATCTGGTTTGGACACATCTGCCATATAGGCTGCGGCTGTAGCGTGGGTGGCAGAGGATATTCCGCCAAGGATGCGCCCGATGAAGAGCACCCAAATGCTGGTTGTTAGTGCGGACATCGCATATACTAGGGCCATGATTACCAGCGACACCACGAGGATCGGTTTGCGCCCGTATTGATCGCTAAGCGAGCCGATGACAGGGCCGAACAGGAACTGCATCACCGCGAATGTCGTGGCGAGGATACCGCCCCAAATAGCCGCCTCGCTCAGATTGCCTCCGTCCACTTCGCGCAAAAGATCGGGCATCACGGGCATGATCAACCCGATGCCCATCGCATCGATTGCAACAGTCGCAACAATGAAAAAGATGGGTAGACGTGATGACATTCAGGTGTTCGCTTTGATGCTCGACGATGTCAGCGTAAAGGGCGCGGGCGCAGAACGCCATCGCAATGTGTCGCGCATTGCGTGAGGTTACGCGCAACAGGTTTTGCAGAAGGGCCATGTGATCTGTCGGAGCAGGCTTTAGGCCTCGGGGAAACTGCGGCTCGCGGCGAAGAGGCCGATGGATATCGTATTTTCGTGCGCGTTTTCTGAAAGCTATGGCACCTCACCAGGGAACTATCGCAAGACCGGTTCGCATATGGAATTGCTCAACGCCGCACGCTTGGCGAACGCAGGCGCATTCCCGATGCAATTGCGTGACCTGTCTTTAAGTCACGCGCTAGGTGCACACCGCACAGGCAGCTATATGGGCATTGATCAAGCCTTTGGCACGCTGATGGCCACGCTGGGTGAGGCGGGCAAAATGGGCGAGTTGATTGGTGCCTATGGTGTGTTCTTCGATGATCCAGATGCGTTGTCAGAAAATGAATTGCGCTCTACCGCTGTCGGGCTTTTCGGGCAGGCTGAAGCGCCGATCGGTTCGCTGAAGCAACTTGAGATCGAAGGTGGGACCTACGCTGTGCTCAGCCACAAGGGCCCATATTCAGAGATGCGAGCCGCTTATGATTGGTTGTTTGGCGTGTGGTTGCCCGAAAGCGGATATGAGCTAGGAGATGCGCTGATCCTTGAGGCCTATTTGAACGATCCATCGCAAACTGCACCTGCTGAATTGCTCTCTGAAATTCGTTTGCCGATTGAGGTGGTCTAATGGAAACGCTGGCTCTTCCCGATATGCCGCAAGATGTGAAAGCGGTTTTCGCAACCTATCCTGTTGCGGCACAAGCCAAGTTCGACGTCCTGCGCGAGATCATTTTTGAAGAGGCCGTGCGCCTTGAAATTGGTGCGTTGCATGAGACGTTGAAATGGGGCGAGCCTTCGTATCTAACATCCCAGAGCAAAGCGGGCAGCACGATACGAATGGCGTGGAAGCAGAAAATTCCAAACCAATGCACGCTTTTCTTCAACTGCAATACAGATTTGGTGGAACGGATGCGCGAGGCCTTCCCGAGTGAATTTCACTACTCAGGCAATAGGGCTGTGTCGCTTGATCTCGCCACCGATGTGCCAGAGTTACTGACACGCGCAGTAGTGGCGATGGCATCGACCTATCATTGGGATCGCGCTGGGTGGTAGGTAGTTTTAAAATACAAAAATGCCCTACTGCTTGGTGCGGCAGGGCATTTTTTTTGCGTTTTGAAAAGGAATTTAGACCGCCGCTTTAAGCGCTTCGCTCAGATCAGTTTTCTCCCAAGAGAAACCACCATCAGCATCAGGCTCACGACCGAAGTGACCATAGGCTGCCGTGCGCTCATAGATTGGACGGTTCATTTGCAGATGCTCACGAATACCGCGTGGGGTCAGGTCCATGCACTGTTCAATCGCTTTTTCTATTGCGGTCTCGTGAACTTGGCCTGTCCCGAATGTGTCGCAATAGATCGACAACGGCTTGGACACACCAATCGCATAGGATAGCTGGATTGTGCAGCGTTTAGCCATGCCAGCCGCAACAACGTTCTTCGCGAGGTAGCGCGCGGCATAAGCGGCGGAGCGGTCAACCTTGGTAGGGTCTTTGCCGGAGAACGCGCCGCCACCATGAGGAGCCGCGCCGCCGTAGGTGTCGACAATAATCTTGCGGCCAGTGAGGCCAGCGTCGCCGTCAGGGCCACCGATTACAAATTTCCCTGTTGGGTTTACGTGCCACTCTGTTAGATCCGTGATCCAACCATTAGGCAGAACCTCAAGAATGTAGGGTTCAACAACTGTGCGTACATCATCGGATGTCATATCCTCATCAAGGTGCTGAGTGGACAAAACGATAGAGGATACCCCAACGGGCTTGCCGTCTTTGTAGTTTACAGACAGTTGGCTCTTCGCGTCAGGCCCAAGAGTTGGTTCGGTGCCGTTCTTGCGCACCTCTGCAAGACGACGCAGGATCGCGTGGGAGTACTGGATTGGCGCGGGCATAAGCGCGTCTGTTTCGCTCGTTGCATAGCCGAACATGATACCTTGATCGCCAGCGCCTTCATCTTTATTCGCACTTGAGTCAACACCTTGCGCGATGTGTGCAGATTGCTCATGCAAAAGGTTGGTAATTTCGACCGTTGCATGGTGAAACTTGTCTTGCTCGTAGCCCACATCTTTGATGCAAGCGCGCGCGATATCTTCGATCTTGCCCATGTATTCTTTGAGCTTGGATTGATCGGCCAACCCCACTTCACCACCTATGACGACGCGGTTGGTCGTGGCGAAAGTTTCTGCAGCAACGCGTGCTTCGGGCTCCTCTGTAAGGAACGCGTCGAGAACGGCGTCGGAAATTCGATCGCAAATTTTATCAGGATGACCTTCAGAGACGGACTCCGAGGTGAAGGTGTAGTTTTGACGTGTCATGGATAATGCTCCAGTAGATTTATCCGCCACGTCAGGAAGCCGTTGTGGCAGTCTTTAGTATCACTTAGATCTGCTTGATCCGTGCGTCAACGTTTCGGCGATCGGTAAGGCAAAAGTGTGACACAAAAGAGAGCGAGTAGGATCAAGAGCGCAGGTATGTCTGCGAAACGTGCATAAAGGGTTGGGGTAAAGCGCGGTGGCAGCGCCGCGTCCAAATATCCGCTTTTGCCAAGCGCCAAACTGCTTAGGATCTGCCCATTGGCATCGATTGAAGCGGTGATTCCCGTATTGGCACTGCGCAGCAGTGGCAGACCTTGCTCAATCGCGCGAAATTGCGCTTGCGCGAGATGTTGGTAAGGCCCCGACCACGTGCCGAACCACGCATCATTGGTGACATGCAATAAGAACCGCGGTCGCCCGTCAGCACTGGTCATTTGATGTGGGAAAACAGCCTCGTAGCAAATCAGGGCCAAGGCCTTGCCGATGGGCCCGAGATCTATCAGCGCAGGGCCTGCACCGGGGGTGAAGCCGCTATAGGTTTCCGCCAAAACACCCATGCCAAACTTGCTAAAAACCGCTTCTAAGGGAAGATATTCTCCGAAAGGCACAAGATGATGTTTGTCATAGATCTGGCTAATCCGGCCCGCTTCATCGAGCAAAGCGAGGCTGTTATAGGCGCGCAGGCCTTCGTATCTTTGAGCGCCGATTAGAACGGGTACGCCTGCTGCGGCGTCTGTAATCAGTTCCAAGGCTTGGTCGGCATCATTGAGCCAGGTTGGCAGTGACGTCTCCGGCCAAACGACTAAATCGGGGCGTGGGGCGGCTGCGGTGGCGAGTGTGAGGCGGCGAAAGAAAATGGGTGCATAGTCAGGGTCCCATTTTTGATGTTGTGGCGCATTGGGTTGGGTGAGCCGGATGATTGGCGCATCATCGGTCTGTGGCGGCGTGTCGCCAAGGCGCATCAACCCCAAGCCTGCTAAACCAAGCAAGCCCGCAAGTCCCAGCGCGCCGCCAAGGCGTAGCCCGACGAAAACGGGTAAAGCCGCGAGCGCCAAAGTGAGCGCACCAAGTCCGTGAGGGCCAAGCCATGCTGCAATCTGCGCGATGGGCGTGTCGACCCAAGCGTAGGCACTCAATCCCCATGGAAAACCCGAGAACAATACGCTGTGCGCATATTCTGCAAAGGGCCAAAGGGCCAATATGGTGACAGGTTTGCCGAGCTTGGCGGCCCCCCAGAAAGGCACAGCCCAAAACAAGGCAAGTCCGCTGGCCATGAGAAACAAAGCAAACGGGGCCATCCACGCGGTTGCAGCGAAATCCACTAGGAAGGGTTCGACGATCCAGATCAGCGAGGTTGCAAAATAGCTTGCGCCAATGCTCCACCCTGTCCAAAGCGCGCGGCGGGGGGAGGCGCTGGCGCGTAGCAACCAGACCGAGAGGGCGAAACCGAACAAAACGCCGGGCCAGATACCAAGCGGTGCTTGCGCACTCGTAAAGCTGAGGCCCGCAAGAACACAAAGTGCAAAATGCTTGCGGTGCGGACTCATGATTTATTCGGCTGGAGGCGGTGCAAGGCGCACGCGCAGACGCTTGATGCGGCGCGGGTCAGCGTCGATCACTTCGAATTCATATCCCGCAGGGTGACGCACGACTTCGCCGCGTGCGGGCACATGACCTGCGAGCATGAAGACCAAACCGCCAAGGGTTTCTATCTCTTCTGCGTCGATCTCATCATCTTCAGTGAGGTGAATGCCGATAGCATCTTCGAATTCATCCAAGGGCGCTTTGGCTTGCGCCAGATATTGACCTGACTTTTCTAACGTCCACAGCTCAGCCTCTTCAGTGTCGTGTTCGTCTTCGATTTCGCCGATGACCTGTTCGATGAGGTCCTCAATCGTCACCAAACCATCAACGCCGCCATATTCATCAATCACCAGTGCCATATGCCGACGCTCTGTCTGCATTTTGGTCAGCAAAATTCCGATGGGCATAGATGGCGGAACATAAAGCAGGGGCCGCAACATAGCTTGCATGTCGAAGGTTGTATCTTTGCTGTTAAAGCCGTGCAGCAGCGCGAAATCTTTCAAATGAGCAAATCCTAGCGGGGTGTCGAGCGTGCCATTGTAAACCGGCAAACGGGTCAAGCCGCTGTCTTTGAAAACCTCAAGCAATTCTTCTTTGGTCGCGCTAAGCAGAACACAGGTGATGTCGCCTTTCGGAATAGCGACGTCTTCGATCCGCATACGGCGCAGATTGATCATGCCATGCGGTTGCGCGCGCGGGGTGTTTGGGATTGCTCCGAGCTCTGGTTCGCCTCCGTCTTGCGATGGGCTAAGCGCAGAGATCACGCGTGAAAAAAAGCCTGTCTCGTTTGGAGCGGTGTCTTGTGTGTGCTCGTCGTCACTTTGATGCGCGCTTTGCGCTGCGATAGAGGAGCCGTCTTTGTCGCCCATGGCGCGCTGTAATCCTTTTGTGATAGCGGCGCTCTATGCGCCGAATGTTGTTAATATGGGGTACCTATACCCAGCGTGCCAAGTATCAACACCTCTGTTTGTTCCATCAAAGTGGCATCAAGGTCACGTATATGGTCATACCCGAGCAAATGAAGCACGCCGTGGATGATTAAGTGGGTGGCGTGGTCAGTGAGCGCCTTGTTCGCGACCTGAGCTTCGCGCGCGCAGGTGTCATAGCTGATGGCGATATCACCGAGCTCTGCATCCATTGGGAGGACAGGTTTTTCTGGGCGTGCACCGTTGATATCGCTAGCGCGTTCATCAGAAGGCCAAGATAGTACGTTGGTGGGCGTCGGTTTGTCCCTGAACTCGGTATTTAACTTGGCGATGCGTGTATCATCGCAGGCGAGAATGGCGATTTCGAACACCGTGGGATCGAGGTTGAGTTGGGTGAGCGTTTGACGCGCAGCTGTTTCAGCGAGCGTTGCGAGATCCACGGTTTGCCAACGGCTGTCTTTGATGATGGTGTCTGTCAACATTTTGAATGAACAGGTTGAGGGCCAGCCCCCGGACGCAGGTCAAGCTGAGTGCCAGCCCCCAGATCCCCGAAGTTTATTTGGAAAGATGAAAACATTCAGGTTTTCTTGCGTGCGAGCATGGCTTCATGATCCGCCTCGTAGGCTTCGATGATCGCAGCGACGAGCGGGTGGCGCACCACGTCTTTGGAAGTGAAATAGTTGAAGCTGATGGACGGGATCTTGTTGAGCAAACGTTCCGCGTCCGAGAGACCAGAGGGTACGCCGCGCGGCAGGTCGATTTGGGTGCGATCGCCTGTGATCACCATGCGAGAGCCTTCGCCAAGACGCGTGAGGAACATTTTCATCTGCATTGTTGTCGCGTTTTGTGCTTCATCAAGAACTACGAAAGCGTTGGAGAGCGTTCGGCCACGCATGAAAGCAAGCGGCGCGATTTCAATGCGTTTGTCTTCTAGCAGCTTGGTCAGTTGTTTCGCGGGCAAGAAGTCATTGAGTGCATCGTAGAGCGGCTGCATGTATGGATCGACCTTGTCTTTCATGTCCCCCGGCAAGTAGCCCAGCTTTTCACCGGCTTCTACGGCAGGACGCGACAGGATGATTTTGTCCACATGGCCGCCAATGAACATTGCCACGCCAACAGCCACCGCCAGATAGGTTTTGCCTGTGCCTGCAGGGCCGATGCCAAAGGCAAGCTCATTGTCAAACAGCGATGTGATGTAGGCCTTCTGCGCATCGGTACGCGCTTGAATGGTTTTCTTGCGGGTTTTAATTTCGATGTGATCGCTTTGAAACAGTTCCGCTTGAAACTCGACGTCATCGGTTTTGCGCCGTGGGGCCAGGCCCATGCGCAGCTCAGCTGTGATGTCAGCGGCCTCTACAGATTTGCCATCCTCCAAACGCGCATAAAGCGTGCCGAGCACCTCGATAGCTGCTGCGCGTGCGTCGGCTTCGCCCATGACAACCAAGCGATTGCCACGGCGGATGATTTCAACATCAGTGCCCGTTTCAATCTGGGCGAGGTTCTTATCGTATTCACCACACAGATCAATCAGCAGGCGATTATCGGGAAATTCCACCATTGCTTCGGCAGATGTTGGTAGATCCGGAGATAGTTCGGGTGCGGTCACGCAGCGCTCCTTAGGTTTGGCTGGGGTATATATAGTGCGGGGCAGGACGTAAAAAAGCCGCAGGTGAAATGTCCGTGGTTTGTTTGTGTTTCAAAGATGCCGTTCTGGATCAGAGCACGTCCCCGATAATGCTTGTCGCGCCGCCTTTGAAGTTACCAGTTGCAACGTTTGCAGAGGCCGCGCCAGAGCAAACCGGCTTGCCGTATTTGTCGAGACGTGCAGAGAGGTAGCCCTCAACACCATAGTCGATGATCCAGTAGTCGCATCCGTTTGGATCAACCCAGATACCAGCAATTAACTGGCTTAGATCTCTAGTGTCGGTTCCAAGGTCAATGCCTTTGTCAGCTCCTGTTCGGCCTTCGCAGGCGGCAAAAGCAGTGACAGCAGTAATCGCGAGGGTGATTTTTACGAGTTTCTTTGTCATCTCCTCAGCGCACGCAGATGATTTCAACACAACGGTTCTTGGACATGCCGAAGCGAGATTTGTTGCTCGCGATTGGCAAGCGCTCACCGTAGCCGCGCACATCTGGAACAGGAACACCAGCGCTACGTGCTCTACTGTCGCGGTGCGATTGTAAGAGAGATGCATATTATAGTCGTCTGAGGCGTGGCTGTCCGTATGACCTGCAATGATGTAGGCCGACGCTTTTGAGCTAGGGAAAAAATTCATCAAATGCTGCTGGCCAGAGCAGCTAATGTGTTGGCTGTCGGTTGAGAAGAACTGATCAGGGTTCATAGCGCCACAGACGTTACCAAAGCGGCAGACCGGGATACCTTGGCGGTTGGTGTGCGGCGTCATGTAGCCTTCATCACCATCACCCAGCGCTCGTACCCATCGGCATCAACCCAAATGTTTGGAATGTAGCGCTCGCCCAGAACCGTGCGTGTATTGCCCGTCGCAGCTCCCTGAATAGCAGTCGCAACGCCCTGAGCGTTGCCATATTGTTGTGTACCATACTGCTGAGCAGACGCCGCCGTTGTGAATGCGATGGCACTCACGCTTAGAGTAGCAGCACTTTTTGCAACGATACGAAGTGCTTTGGAAAGCATTTTAACCACAACCATCGTCCTTAATTCCCCCAGAGTGTAGCCATATACGCGGTGTACTTGCTCTGCATCCCACTATATATTTACAGCTTACCAAGTAATGGCCTCGTGTGAAGCTTAATGTGCCGACAAAAGGGTATCTTAGCGCGCCAATTTACCCTTCCGAAGGGTAAATTCGGCTGACGTGTACCTGAAGGTGGGAGTTGCACAGGGGTTCGCTGGATTCTTTGATCTGAATGCAGGTCAGCGATTCGAATGTTGTCGTGTTTTTTAGGGAACTGTGGGGCTCAGGTGCGAGAAAAGCCAAACCGGCTCAAAGGGTTGGCGTGCCCGGAGTTGGGTTAGATCATCGCCCCAGCGAGTGAATTTCGGACTGCTTCAGTGATGCGTGCTTGGACCAAGTCGCCGGGGGCCGCGTCGCAGTCGTTGATATGCACTGCATGCAGATACTCTGACTTGCCGACCATTTGGCCCGGGTCGCGACCTTGCTTTTCGACCAAGATAGTCACATCGCGGCCTACCATACTGTTCTGGATTTCGACCTGCTGCTGCGTGACCAAAGCTTGCAATCGTTGCAAGCGTTCAGCGGCGACCGCGTCTTCTACTTGTAAGCGCTCAGCTGCGGGTGTGCCCGGACGGGTCGAATATTTGAACGAGTACGCATAGCCGTAGCGCACCTCGTTGATCAGATCGAGCGTCGCTTGGAAGTCTTCTTCGGTTTCTTCGGGAAAGCCCACGATGAAATCACCCGACATAAGAATGTCAGGACGCGCAGTGCGGATCCGCTCGATAAGACGCAGATAGCTGTCCGCCGTGTGTGAGCGGTTCATGCGCTTTAAAATGCGGTCAGAGCCGGATTGCACAGGCAAGTGCAGATAAGGCATCAGCTTGTCGCAATGCGCGTGTGCGTCGATCAGGTCATCTTTCATGTCGTTGGGGTGCGACGTGGTAAATCGGATGCGCGTAAGACCATCGACTTTGTCGAGTTCCCAAATAAGCTGTGCGAGGCCCCATTCATTTCCGTCAGGGCCAGTCCCGTGATAGGCGTTCACGTTCTGCCCGAGCAAGGTGATCTCGCGCACGCCACGCTCTACGAGGTTCTTTGCTTCTTCGACGATGCGCTGCACTGGACGGCTGGTTTCGGTACCACGGGTATAAGGCACGACGCAGAAGGCGCAGAACTTGTCACAGCCCTCCTGAACCGTCAGGAAAGCCGCTGGCGCACGAAGAGCTTTAGGGCGATTTTTGAGGGCTTCGAATTTGTCTTCAATCGGGAAATCTGTATCCAACGCCTTTTCGCCGCGACGGGTTTTGACTTCCATCTCTGCAAGGCGGTGATAGCTTTGCGGGCCAACAACTAGATCGACGGCGGGTTGGCGACGCATGATTTCTGCACCCTCCGCCTGCGCAACACAGCCTGCGACACCGATTTTGAGATCGGGTTTGGCGGTCTTAAGCGATTTCATCCGGCCGAGTTCTGAATATATTTTTTCTGCGGCCTTCTCGCGGATGTGACATGTGTTGAGCAAAATCATGTCCGCATCATCGGGGGTTTGGGTCTCTGTGTAGCCTGAGGCCCCCAAGGCTTCGCTCATGCGTTCGGAATCGTAGACATTCATCTGGCAGCCGTAGGTTTTGATAAAGAGTTTCTTAGTCTCTGCCATGGTAAAACGCCTTTAGAATGAGGGGCGCGCGGTGCGCGGGTCTCGCGCGTGTTACATCAAAACGCTGGGCGCTTGCAATGCATGCACAAATGGCCGATTCTAGCTGGATTGGTAGAAGATAGGGAATTTGGTGTGTCGCGGTATTCGTCGCTCAAAAGTTCATCTCTGGTGCAAAAGAGGTCTTTGTTAAAGGGCCCGTTGCGTTGATCTTTATCTAAGACGATGTCGAAATTGGCACGACTGTGCGACACCACATTGATTGTGGCTTCAAACATGTGATTGCTATGATGCCAGATGCTTTTGATTTGCCGACTGATTTGGTCGATATCGTGCATCGGGTTTCATATGATTTAACCCGTGATGGGACGTTGGAAGAGGCTGTGAATCAGGTTGTCGCGGCTGCACCTGATATTTGGCTCTACTACTGCTATAACGCTGAGTATCTCTTTTACCCGTTTTGTGAGACCCGCAGCGTTGGAGAAATGATCGGCTTTAACGCAGAAGAGCGCCGTGCGAGCGTAATGACCTATGTCGTCGATCTTTATGCGGATGATTTGGAAACCTTTCCCAATGCGGTCTCGCTTGAGCATGCGCATATGGATCGATCCGGCTATTATGCTTTGGCACGTATGAAGCCGGGTACGACATGGCCTGAGGAACGACAGCTCGACTTTTTTGGCGGATTGCGTTGGCGCTATGAAGAGCATGTGACAGAGGCCAGCCGCAAGATAGACCGTGTGTCTTTGTTTAGATCTCAAAAGGGATTGCAACTGCCGTGCGAACCACACGTTTAATGTGCCAGAATACAATACACATGCTTGTGAGTGGCATCACAACCTGTCTGCGGCGATCATGTCGTTTCGCACTGCCAAGGCGTTGAAACGCAACCCAGGTTCATCGTTTGATATTCAAACTTTCAAGTGGCACAATTCTGCGCCGTTTGAGTGGCATTCCCGCCAACTGCTGGATTTGGGTTTGATGGAACTGGGACAGTGGTTTTAGGGGCGCGAATTCTCGACGAAAATTCGAAAGAGGGGGCTAGCCCCCGCCCGCCGCGCGGGCTCCCCCAAAGTTAATTTCGAAAGGTGAAGCTTTACAGGTTGTCTTGTTGTGGCATCCCCAAGACGTGAAAGCCACCATCAACGCGGACGATTTCACCTGTCGTGCAAGCACCTACATCGGAAGCGAGGAAGACAGCAGCACCGCCGACCGCGTCTAGTGTCGCATTGCTGCGCAAAGGTGCGTTTTGATCCGTGTGCTTGTAGGTCTTGCGTGCGCCGCCAATGGCCGCACCTGCAAGGGTTTTCATTGGGCCAGGGCTGATCGCGTTAACGCGGATACCCTCAGGGCCGAGATCGTTGGCGAGGTAACGTACAGTGGATTCTAGCGCCGCTTTCGCCACGCCCATGACATTGTAGTTCGGGGTAACGCGGGTTGAGCCCATATAAGTGAGCGTCAGGATCGTGCCGCCATTGTCGACCATCATTGGGTGCGCGCGGCGTGCAACTTCGATTAAGGAATATGCGGAGATATCCATCGAGTTTTTGAAGTTTTCACGTGATGTGTTGAGGATGCGGCCCGTGAGTTCGTTCTTGTCCGAATAAGCAATCGCGTGGACCACGAAGTCGATGCTGTCCCAGCGTTTGCCAAGTTGTTCAAACGCGTTGTCGAGCGAGGCATCATCGGTGACGTCTACATCGACCATGAAGTCGGAACCAACGGAGGCCGCCAGCGGCTCTAGGCGTTTGCCGAATGCTTCTCCTTGATAGGTAAACGCCAGTTTGGCGCCCGCCTCTGCCATCGCTTTGGCAATGCCCCACGCAATCGAGCGTTCGTTGGCAACGCCCATGATAAGGCCTCGTTTGCCGTGCATAGAGCCTGTCATATCAGATCACCCGTGAAATTTGCTAAGCAGCATAGAGCCGTTGGTGCCGCCAAATCCGAAGGAATTGGTCATCACCGTATCAAGTCCTGCGTTGTCAACGCGGGTGGTTGCGATTTCAGCAGCGTTTAACGCAGGATCAAGCGTTTCCACATTGATCGACGGGATGATGAAATCGTTTTGTAGGGCGAGGAGGCAGTAGATTGCCTCTTGCGCGCCTGTTGCGCCTTGCGAGTGACCTGTCATCGATTTGGTTGAGCTGACCGGAGGTGTTGTGCCTTCGCCAAAGACCCGACGCACTGCTTCGATCTCGCCCACATCGCCAATTGGCGTGGATGTGCCATGCGCGTTGATGTAGCTGACGCTGCGATCGCTCTGAAGTGTTTTCAAAGCCCCGCGCATCGCGCGTTCGCCGCCTTCACCAGACGGCGCAACCATGTCAGCGCCATCGGACGTCGCGGAAAAGCCTGTGACCTCTGCGTAAATTTTTGCGCCGCGTGCCTGTGCGCTTTCTAAGCTCTCCAGCACAACCATGCCGCCACCGCCACCAATCACAAACCCATCGCGGTTCGCATCAAAGGCGCGGGACGCTTTCTCAGGCGTGTCATTATATTTCGAGGACATCGCGCCCATCGCGTCGAAGAGACAAGACAAAGTCCAATCAAGCTCTTCACCGCCGCCCGCAAACATCGTGTCTTGTAAGCCCAGTGCAACCTGCTGCGCCGCCATGCCGATGCAGTGCAAAGATGTTGAGCACGCAGAGGTGATCGAGAAATTCATGCCCTTGATCTGGTACGCTGTCGCGAGGTTCGCGCTGACTGTCGAAGACATCGTCTTGGGTACGGCAAAAGGACCAATGCGTTTCGTCGCACCGGATTTCAACACAACCTGATGCGCGGCGAGCATGGCAGAGGTCGATGGACCACCAGAGCCTGCTATCAAGCCTGTCATTGGATTGATGATCTCTTTCTCAGTAAGTCCCGCATCAGCAATCGCCTGACCCATTGCGATATGGGCATAGGCAGACCCTGGCCCCATGAACCGCAATGTGCGCTTGTCCACGTGATCCTTGATATCAAGATCGATCGAGCCCGCGATTTGGCTGCGAAAGCCGTGCTCTTTCATGTCTTCATTGGCAGTGATGCCAGAGCGGCCTTCTTTCAGAGAGGTTAGAACCTCATCTGCGTTGTTGCCGATGCTGGATACGATTCCCAAACCTGTGACGACGACACGGCGCATGGCGCACTCCCTTTTTAATCTCTTGCTTCTATGTAGGGCAGAGCAGGGCGCAGGTGCAAGGGGGAGAGCACGCGCGAAAGTGACGGTGCGTCGCAGTGGTATCTGCAATCTTGTCGGGGTCAATTTGGCCAGTTACGCAAATGTTATTGAGTTTTGCGCATGTAAGGACAGGCTGATGGCACCCCAGATCAATCCCGCTGATTTCACCAATCTCACGTTGGAAGCGCACGAAAATGACGTTTGGGTTGTCACCTTGAACCGTCCTTCAAAACGCAATGCGCTTGATAGTGCGACGATTGAAGAAATGGTGGATTTCTTTTCCTTGGCACCGCTTGCGGGTGTGCGTGCAATTGTGCTGGCAGGGGCCGGCGATCATTTTTGCGCGGGTCTGGATTTAGTTGAACACCACGATGCGGATCGCAGCCCTGCGGAGTTCATGCACCTGTGCCTGCGCTGGCATGAGGCGTTCAACAAGATGGAATATGGCGGCGTCCCGATTATTGCGGCTCTGCACGGTGCTGTTGTTGGTGGCGGTTTGGAATTAGCGAGTTCCGCGCACGTGCGCGTGATGGATGAAACGACCTATTTTGCTTTGCCAGAGGGTCAGCGCGGTTTGTTCACAGGAGGTGGTGCGACGATCCGCGTGACGGATCTGGTCGGCAAAGCTCGGATGATCGACATGATGCTGATGGGGCGTGTGTACTCTGGGGCTGAGGCTGAAGAGGTCGGTTTGGTGCAGTACCGTGTTGATGGATCGAGCTTTGACAAGGCAATGGAACTGGCCAATCGCGCGGCAGAGAACTTGCCTTTGTCCAACTTCGCGATCTGTTCTGCGGTGAGCCACATGCAAAATATGTCCGCGATGGATGCGGCCTACGCAGAGGCGGTGGTTGCGGGCGTTGTGAACACGCAACCGGATGCGCGGGCGCGTTTGGCTGCGTTTGCGGATAAGAGTGGGGCGCGGATAAGGAAGGACTAGAACGGGGTTTTCAATTGCCATTTCACGATCAGAGTGATTTGGCTGCCCCTCAGTATCCAGCTTTTAAAGGTGTCTCATGGCGCGCAAATCGACCCTGCACCCTCGTAGTCAACATATCGGCGGATACGATTTCGCGCGTTTGTTAGAGCATGTGCCAGAGCTTGAGGTGTTCACGATCCGCAACCCAACGGGCTTGACGACGATAGATTTCCAAAACCCCGAAGCGGTGCGCATGCTCAATCGCGCGTTGCTCAAAGCCTATTACAATGTCGAGTTTTGGGACATTCCTGCCAATTACCTGTGTCCCCCGATTCCGGGACGCGCTGACTACATCCATCATCTCGCGGATTTGCTCGCGCGCGATAATGGTCAAAAAATCCCGTCCGGGCGCAAGATCAAAGCATTGGACATCGGCACAGGTGCCAGCTTGGTCTACCCGCTTATCGGTCAAAGCGCGTATGGCTGGGATTTTACGGGCGTGGATATCGATGCAGGGGCGCTCGCATCAGCGCAGAAAATTAACGATCTGAATGAGTTAGGAATTGATTTGCGACATCAAAGTGCATCCAAAAAAATTTTCAAAGGGGTGATCACGCCTGACGATATGTTCCATGTTACGCTATGCAATCCACCGTTTCACGCCTCGAAAGAGCAGGCGATGAAAGGCACCCAGAGGAAGTGGAAGAACCTTGGGAAAGGAGTGTCGGACACGCTCAATTTTGGTGGGCAACACGCAGAGCTTTGGTGCCCAGGGGGCGAGATAAAATTCATCGCGCGGATGATCGAGGAAAGTCGTGCGTTTGCGGATCAGTGTTTTTGGTTCACGTCATTGGTATCCAAAAAGGACAGCCTTGCGCCGCTTCGGCGGATCTTGGAAAGGGCGAAGGTTGAGTATGATGTTATCGATATGGCGCAGGGTCAGAAAGTTAGTCGGTTTGTGGCGTGGTCTTATGTTCGAAAAAAAGCAGCGAGCGGCGGTTTTTTAAAGCGTTACTAATTAGGTATAAGACCTATGACGGAAACCTGAAAATGAGCTGACGCGAGCGGAAATTTTTGCAAATTTTTGTGCAGGTTTACGGTCGTGAAAGGCTCCCCGTTATGCTTTCTAAGTCTTGGCCGATAAATAGCTCTGTTGCCCAAGTTTCGATAAGCTTCGGTGCCTCTGCCTGACAGGCCAGCATGCATTTTGAGTTTGGATTGACGTCATTGTCATCCTGACCAAAAACAAAGCCGCTTCGCTTGTCACTTGACAAAAAATAGTACCCAGCATTGTCCTAAAAGTCATTGAACAGAGCATTTCCAAAAAGGCTCTTGTTCAGATTGATGCTGGGAATGTTAATCTTTCCTAAGAAACCTTTTGATAGGTTGAAGTCTTAAAGGTCATTTTCGTGCCAGTCATGGTCTTTCAGATCTGCTGTGGCCTTCTGGTAGACCTGAACATGCTCAACACAGACCTTTTGAAAGACGTTATAGATCACATCTGGGCTGAGTATTGGCAACCAAAATAAAGATGCAAATAATGAAAAAATTGTCCTTTTAAGACATGCCTAGAGATGGTTCTTCTTGACGGAAGATTTCCCCATCAACTCTCGCTCAAAGCCACCTTCATCCCCGTCACTTCGTAAATCACTTCACCATCTGCCTCGACGATCCCATCGGCCACACCCATGGTCAAACGACGCGTCTGAATCGCCTTAGTGAAATCAATCTTATAGGTCAGCAGTTTACGATCAGGACGCACCATGCCTTTGAGCTTCACTTCACCCACACCAAGCGCATAGCCGCGTCCTTGCCAGCCGCGCCAGCCCAGATTGAAGCCTGTGAGCTGCCACAAACCATCCAGACCCAAACAGCCAGGCATGATCGGATTGCCGGGGAAGTGGCAATCGAAAAACCACAGGTCAGGCGTGATATCGAACTCTGCCACGATGTGACCCTTACCATGCGCGCCACCATCGCCTGAGCAATCGGTGACACGGTCCATCATCAACATAGGCGGGGCAGGAAGTTGGGCATTGCCCTCGCCAAACAGCTCGCCGCGGGCGCATTTGAGAAGATCGTCTTTGTCAAAGCTGCTAGGGAAATCGGACATGTTGGCTCCAGTATTAAGCATGTTTTCCTATTCCTATCATCCGCGCCCGAGCACGTGCAAGGGAACCAAAGTGCACAGTTGCGCAGGAGGCGATTGAAAATGGCGCGCCAAATAGCATATAGAGTGGGGAGCTATCAGTAGGACGCCCCATGACAAATGTTTTGAGCCAGCCAGAAAACCGCGCTGCCGAGTGGCTTGCGGATGGCGGATTGCGTCCGACTCGCCAGCGTTTGGCCTTGGCCGATCTGTTAGTGGGGGACGGCAAAAATCGCCACGTCACAGCAGAAAGCCTGTTTGCGGCAGCGCATGGGCGCGGTGAGAGCGTGTCGCTTGCGACAGTTTACAACACATTGCGCGCGTTCTGCGATGTGGGACTGGTGCAGGAAGTCACGGTTGATGGCTCCAAAAGCTACTTTGACACCAACATACACGATCATCCGCATTTCTACTGGGAAGATGATGGGCGTTTGACCGATGCTGTTGCCGAAGATCTGGTGATTGCGGCTTTGCCTGATGCTCCAGAGGGCATGGAGATCGCTAAAGTCGATGTGGTGATACGTTTACGTAAGACCGCCCGTTAAATGCGCGCGATTGGCTATTCTGAGTTTGGTATTGCGGACGAGGTATTGGCTTTGCATGTTATTGCGATGCCGGAACCTGCGGCTGGCGAAGTGCGCGTCAAGCTTGCGTTTTCTGGGGTAAATCCGTCCGATGCCAAAGCACGCAGCGGCACGCGCCCGGGTGTTTTGAAACCTCCGTTTGATCTGGTTGTGCCTCATTCTGATGGCGCAGGCGTGATTGATGCAGTGGGTGCGGGTGTTGATCCTGCGCGTATTGGCGCGCGCGTATGGATTTGGAATGGTCAATGGCAACGCGCCTTTGGCACAGCGGCAGAAGCGATCTGCGTTCCGTCTGAACAGGCGGTCGCACTACCTGAAGGTGCCTCGCTAGAAGCGGGCGCGACCTTGGGCATTCCGGGGTTAACTGCGGCACATACGGTCTTTGGTGGTGGCGATATCGCCGGTCAAACCTTGCTCATCTCCGGTGGTGCTGGCGCGGTCGGTCATAACGCGTTGCAGCTTGCCAAATGGGGCGGGGCGCGGGTGATCGCGACTGCGTCTCCAAGCGCGTTTGAGCGGGTCACAGATGTTGGTGCCGACCATGTGCTCGACTACCGCGCACCGGATTTGGCGGCACAAATAATGTCGCTGACGCATGGCAAAGGCGTCGATCGCGCGGTTGAGGTAGAGTTCGGAGCAAACGCGCCCTTGCTTGCCGAGGTCGTTTGCGCAAATGGCACGATTGCGGCTTATGGCTCCCAACTGGATATGGCCCCGACTTTGCCGTTTGGCCCGTTCCTGTTCAAAGCGATCACGATTGATATCGTTCTGGTTTATATCCTCGATTCCGCCCCCCGTGTGGCTGCGATTGAAAAACTGCACGCGGCGTTGTCAAAAGGTGCGCTGACTCCCGCGATCCACGAGATCATGCCACTGGAAGATGCGGCCCTTGCGCATGAACGTGTCATGACCGCAGGGCGAAGCGGCGCGGTTTTGCTGAAAATCTAGGTTGCCGCCCCTTGCCCCGCTGAGGCGCGCGCGCCATGGTGTCGCGAAACGAGGGAGCAAGATATGACCATCAAGATCTGTGTATTCGATGCCTATGGCACTCTGTTCGATGTGGGCGCGGCTGCGCGCATTGCAGCGGGCGAAGAAGGCCGCGAAGCATTGGCTGCAAAAGCGGGTGAGCTTGCGGAGTTCTGGCGCCAAAAGCAGTTGCAATATACTTGGCTGCGCGCGGTCTCGGGCAATCACACAGATTTCTGGAGCGTCACGCAAGACGGGCTGGATTGGGCTTTGGAAAAGACTGGTCTGGACGGTGATCTGGAACTGCGCGAACGCTTGCTCGCGCTTTATTGGGAATTGCGGGCCTATAAGGAAGTGCCAATGATGTTGGCGCAGCTCAAGGCGGCGGGTCTGCAAACGGCGATCTTGTCCAACGGTGCACCTGATATGCTTGACGGGGCCGTTGGCTCTGCGGGGATCGAAACCTATCTCGACGCGGTTCTGTCGGTCGAAAATGTGAGCGTTTTCAAGCCAGACGCGCAGGTTTATCAAATGGTGCTGGATCGATTTGAGTGTACGAAAGACGAGGTGCTCTTCGTGTCCTCAAACGGGTGGGACGCTGCCGCGGCAAGCGGGTTCGGCTTCCAAACAGTCTGGGTCAACCGCGTGGGCGAACCTATGGATCGCCTTTTCGCAGAGCCGCAGCATGTCTTGAGCGATCTCACCAATATTCCACAACTCGCTGGTTCCTGATGCCTCGTTTTAATACGTCTGATGGCCTGTCCTTGTTCTATGAGATCGAAGGGTTCGGCTTGCCTTTGCTTTGCCTGTCGGGCCTCACGCGTGACCGTCGCGACTTTGAATATGTGCTGCCACATCTTGAAGGTTGCCAAGTTATCCGGCTGGATTATCGCGGGCGCGGCAAGTCGGATTGGGCGACAGATTTCACAACCTACAACATCATGCGCGAGGCGCAGGATGCGATGGAGTTACTCGATCATCTTGGGCTGTACAAGGCGGCGATCCTTGGGACCTCACGCGGTGGTCTCATCGCAATGGTACTTGCGGCGACGCTGAAGACGCGGCTTATCGGGGTGGCGTTGAATGATATTGGGCCGGAGCTTGATCCCAACGGAATTGACGTGATCATGGGGTATCTTGGCATCAAGCCAAAGGCCAACACGCTGGAAGACGCGGCAAGCGCGCGTGCGCATGTCATGCGCGACATGTTCCCAAACGTGTCTATGACGCGTTGGATGGAAGAGGTTGGTAAGTTCTTCGTGCAAACGCCGGATGGCTTAGATCTTAGCTATGATCCTAAACTGCGCGACGCTGTGGAGGCGACGAGCCATGCGGCCGTGCCAGATCTTTGGCCCTGGTATGAGGCGCTGAGTGATCTGCCACTTGCGATCCTGCGTGGGGCCAATTCGGACCTGCTGACGCAAGCCTGCTATGAGGACATGCTCAAACGTATACCAAAGGCGACGGGGGCGGTGATCGCGGATCGCGCGCATGTGCCGTTTCTTGATGAGCCAGAGGCAGTGGCCCTGTTGCAAGCGTGGATCGCAAAAATGCGATGAACATAGACATGATCAGGGCTGCTTTTGTGCGCGGGCAAGGGGTTGTGCGCCGCACGCCACTGTTGTCCTCGTCATTTCTGGACGAGATCGCTGGTCGGCGCGTGCTCCTCAAAGCTGAATGTTTGCAGCACACTGGCAGCTTTAAATTTCGGGGCGGTTGGTCTGCTTTGTCGGCGATGGTGCCAGAGCAACGCGCCAAGGGCGTCATCGCGTTTTCCAGTGGCAATCACGCGCAGGGTGTGGCGTTGGCTGCAAAAATGCATGGGACCAGCTCCGTGATTATCATGCCCGCTGATGCGCCGCGTGTGAAGATTGATAACACGCGCGCTCTGGGCGCAGAGGTGGTGCTTTATGATCGCGCTACAGAGGATCGCGATGTCATTGGTGTGACCCTTTCGTTGGAACGAGGATTGACCTTGGTGAAGCCCTTTGATGATCCGCTCGTCATTGCGGGGCAGGGCACTTGCGGGTTGGAAATTTCTGAACAAGTGGCGGAAGAAGGCATCACAGAGGGCGAAGTAATCACCTGTTGCGGTGGTGGCGGTCTAACCTCTGGTATCGCCATGGCGCTTGAAGCTGATGCGCCAGATTTCAAAGTGCGTCCTGCAGAGCCGGAAGGCTTTGACGATGTGGCGCGATCGTTGAGCGCGGGCGTAATCCAGCGCAACGATGCGATGACAGGCTCGATCTGCGATGCGATTATCACGCCGCAACCGGGCAATTTGACCTTTCCGATCATGCACCGTCTCTGCGGGGCGGGGATTGTTGTCAGCGAAGAGGATTGCCTTCGCGCGATGGCACTTGCCTATGAGCGTTTGCGGGTTGTGATTGAACCGGGCGGCGCTGTGGCTTTGGCCAGTGCGCTGTTTCACGGCGATCACCTAATCTCAGATACCGTAATCGTAACCGCCTCGGGTGGGAATGTGGACAAGGCCGTGTTCGAACGCGCTTTGGCAACTTTGGAGTAAGTGCAAATGACACGTGCAACCGTCGTCAATTTCAACGTCAAAAACCTGATTGGTTCTTAACAGGAATATTACGCCTTCCAAAGCTACACGATAGAAGAACACGCTTGGCAAGTTTGTCCGTCCAGAGGGTGCGGAGTTTGCACCAGAGTCTGATCTCGCAAACTATGATGCTGTTGGCCGCGCGCTGGGCGCGGCGCTCCGGCGTATGGCAGAAGCATGGGTGCTGCGCTGCGAAATTATTGTTGAGCTCAAGGCAGCGCATCCAGTGATCGTCATGGTTGATTTCAACGATAGTGAACACGCGATGAGCAGCGAGATTATTGCGGCTGAAAAGCCGTTCAAGAGCTATTCTTGGCTGCTGCGCCACAATGTTAAGGCCTCAAATGATCGTTATTCCAAAGATGAAAATGAGACGATTTAAGAGGCGATAAGTGCCGTGCGCCTCCACTCTGTTAAAAAGCTTTTTGTGAAAAAGTCGCTGCGTGATATGGTATACACATCGGCCTTTGGTGACGTTTACGAGAGCATTGATCAAATCTGTCTCTCGCGCCATTTCGTGCCGGACGCGGGCGGAACCTTGGCCGAGATGGAGTATTTTAGCGTGCTTAACGATCATTTGACTGATGGCAGTCACGAGGATGCGCCGTACAATAAACTAGCGTCTGATCATGGTCAGATCATGGTGCATCTTGCGTTTGCTGATCGGTCTGGAGGGCATCGGTGAATATTTTCGACACGGGTGATACGCTTTTGCATTGGCGCGAGGATGGTGATCCGAATGGCGCGCCCGTGGTCTTTTCAAACTCACTTGGAACGGATTTGCGGCTCTGGGATCCGGTGTTGGAGAGACTGCCAAAAGACGGGCTGCGCTACATTCGGTATGACACGCGCGGTCATGGCTTGTCCGCCTGTCCCGACGGGCCATTTGGCATGGGGGCGCTGATCACTGATACGGAAAGGTTGATGGATCATGTTGGCGCGAATGACGCGGTCTTTATCGGGCTGTCTATGGGTGGCATGATTGCACAGGGTCTTGCGGTCAAACGGCTGGACCTGGTCCGAGGTATCGTTTTGTCCAACACGGGTGCAAAGATCGGCAACGCTGACATGTGGAACGGACGTATCGACGCGGTGAATGGTGGCGGCATTGAAGCGCTGGCGGATGCGACGATGGATCGCTGGTTTTCCAAAGCTTTCCACGCCTTGCCAGAGCTACAGTTGTGGCGCAACATGTTAACGCGCCAGCCTGCGACCGGGTTCAACGCCTGCATGGCCGCGATTTCGGGGACGGATATGATGACGCCAACCTCTGGTTTGCGCTTGCCTGCTTTGGGGATTGCAGGGTCTGAAGATGGCTCCACTCCGCCGGACATGGTGCGCGAGTTGATGGGGCTGATCCCCGGTGCGGGGTTTGAATTGATCCGTAAGGCTGGTCATTTGCCCTGCGTCGAGCAACCCAATCTCTACGCGCAGCACCTTATTCGGTTTATGGATAGCATCGGTCACGGCACGCATGGCTGAATTTCTATTGATCCATGGGTCGTGCCACGGGGCGTGGTGCTGGCGCGATGTTTTGCCTGAATTGATTGGGCTTGGCCACACCGCCCGCGCGCTTGATCTGCCGTCGCATGGCGACGACAAAACCCCGATTGCCGAGGTGACGTTGGATTTGTATCGCGATGCCATTCTCGACGCGATTGACACGCCCGTAGTGCTTGCAGGCCATTCTATGGCGGGCTTTCCTATCGCGGCAGCAGCGGAAAAAGCCCCACGAAAAATCGTGCGATTGATCCATCTGTGTTCCTATGCGCCTGTGTCGGGAATGTCCCTAATCGACATGCGCAAAGAGTCACCGCGCCAGCCTTTGCTCGATGCCATCGAGAAAAGCGCAGATGGGCTAAGCTGGGCACCGATCCCTGAGAAAGCACGTAAGACGTTTTATCATGATTGTCCTGACGAAGCGGTTGCCTACGCCAAGGCGCGGATTGTGCCGCAAGCGATTTTGCCACAAGCCACTGCTTTAGAGCTTGGCGAAAACTATGCGCGCACAGCGAAGTCCTACATACGATGCGCCAATGATCAAACGATACCGCCTGAATATCAAAGCGACATGGCAGCCAGATTTGCCCCCGAGGATCGATACGAGATGCAAACCTCTCATTCGCCCTTCTTTGCGGATCCAAAAGGTTTGGCGCAAATGCTCGACAAGATCGCACGCGCGGGCTAACAGGCGCGCCATGACTGATAGAAAACATCCTTCCGGCGCGCCTTGGCGCAATTTTTACGGCCGCTTCAAAGGTCACAACTTGCGAGATAGCCAGCAGGCTTATCTTGAAGAGGATTTGGCGAAGCTGTCACCCGGTGCGGTTGGATGGGAAGAAAATCCCAATCGTGTCAATCTTGACCTTGAGGGGTTGTTTGGAGACAAGCCTTTGTGGCTGGAAATCGGCTTTGGCGGTGGGGAACATTTGATCCATCAAGCCGTGCAAAATCCTGATGTTGGGCTGATCGGTGCGGAACCCTATATCAACGGTGTTGCGATGTTGCTAGGCAAAATTCGCGAGGCTGATGCGCCCAACCTGCGGGTTCATGCAGGTGATGTGCGGAATTTATTTGATGTTTTGCCTGATGTCTGCGTGTCCAAAGTGTTCCTGAATTACCCCGACCCTTGGCCAAAGAAACGTCATCATCGCAGACGTTTTGTGACGCAAGAACATCTACAAGCCCTCGCCAAAGTAATGGTGATTGGTGCTGAATTGCGCGTCGCTACGGATATTGAGGATTATGTGCGCCAAACCTTAGAAGAGGTGCCGCGCGCAGGGTTTGAATGGACCGCTGAAAGTGCCGCGGATTGGAAAGAGCCGTGGAGCGATTGGGTATCCACGCGTTACGAGCAAAAAGCGCTTCGCGAAGGTCGCACGCCGCATTATCTGACTTTTGTTCGCGAGACTTGATAGTAGCGCGTGGCGTCTGCGTCGGATTATGAGTTTATTTGGCAAGATGAAGACGCGGCTCATGGACGGGCGAATGTGCTTGGGGTATCACGCGGGCTGAACCTGACCTCTAACGAAAGTCTTGCGCATGTCGTCTCATGGCACTCCTGTTCCGATGTCCTCTTCTAAGTGCGGACCGCTGATTGGCTGTGCGGATGTGCCTGGGGATAAATCGATCTCCCACCGCGCACTTATTTTGGGTGCGATGGCGGTGGGTGAGACGCGAATCACGGGTCTTCTTGAGGGTGAAGACGTGCTCGACACAGGCCGCGCGATGCGTGCGTTCGGGGCAGAGGTCACCGATCATGGCGGCGGCGAATGGTCCGTGCACGGCGTCGGTGTTGGCGGTTTTGCTGAGCCGGAAAGCGTGATCGATTGCGGCAACTCCGGCACAGGTGTGCGTTTGATTATGGGCGCGATGGCGACAACTGATATCACTGCGACTTTCACGGGGGACGCGAGTTTGAACAGCCGTCCGATGGCGCGGGTCACCGATCCTTTGGCGCTGTTTGGCGCTCGGGCTGTTGGCCGTGACGGGGGGCGTTTACCCATGACGATTGTTGGTGCGAAGGAGCTTGTTCCCGTGCACTACACGACGCCTGTCCCATCAGCGCAGGTTAAGTCCGCGGTGCTGTTGGCAGGGCTTAATGCTCCGGGCCAAACCGTGGTCATCGAGAAAGAAGCGACCCGCGATCACACCGAACGCATGTTGCAAGGGTTTGGCGCGGAATTGAAGGTTGAAGACACGGACGAGGGTCACGTGATCACTTTGACTGGCCAGCCAGAGTTGGTGCCGCAAGTGATCACGGTGCCGCGCGATCCCAGCTCTGCCGCGTTTCCTGTGTGTGCGGCTTTGATCACAAAAGGCTCTGACGTTCTGGTGCCCAACATTGGCCTGAACCCCACGCGCGCTGGACTATTTGAGACTCTGCGCGAAATGGGCGCTGATCTATCTTACGAGAACGAGCGGATCGAGGGTGGCGAGCCGATGGCGGATCTGCGCGCGCGCTATTCGCCTGACATGAAAGGCATCGAAGTGCCGGCGGCGCGGGCCGCCTCGATGATTGATGAATATCCCGTGCTGTCTGTTGTCGCCGCCAATGCGAGTGGTCCGACCGTTATGCGCGGTGTCAAAGAGTTGCGTGTGAAAGAAAGCGATCGCATTGAAGCGATGGCAGTTGGCTTGCGTGCGAACGGTGTTGAAGTCGAGGACGGTTCTGATTGGTGGATCGTGCAGGGGCGCGGCATGGGCAATGTGCAAGGCGGCGCGGAATGTGCGAGTCATCTGGATCACCGCATTGCTATGTCCTTTCTGGTGCTCGGCATGAGCGCGATCAAACCTGTTCGCGTTGATGATGCTGGCCCTATCGCCACGTCCTTCCCAATTTTTGAGCCGCTAATGGCAAAACTTGGGGCAAAGATTACACGGCGTAACGCATGAAGAACCCGCTAGCATTGCTGAGGGATTTAGGTGCCGAAGTGCTGTTGCTGTTCTTGTTGATGGTCGCGATCTTGCAATTGAAAATTGCGCCGTATGTAGCATTTCTTCCGCAGGCCACGTTTGGGTCATATCCTGATAGTGTGCTCGTTGAAGTGGGCGATGTGTTGCGGAAAAAGGGGCTGGATCGTCTTTATAAAACGGTCCTGCCGTCAATTGATTTCCTGTTCATCACGCTCTTCGGCCTTTGGGTCATGCTGGTGCATATGATGCGCAGCGCCGTTGGCTGGCGGTTCTGGGGAGTTGCGATTGCAGCACTCTTTATGGCGCTTGATCTTTATGGCGCTTGATTTTGGCGAGGACATGATGCTTGCCATCCGCATGGGGCTTGCGATCAAGGAAAATTTGGATCTTGCGACGCTCACTGCTGAGGTGAGCGAGGTGCCTTGGGTCACGCTTGCAAAATACGCGATTTTCGCGCTTTGTCTTTTCTCAGCATTTATAGCATCGAGGAAACGCGGATGACGGGTTTTACCATTGCCATTGACGGACCTGCGGCGGCAGGCAAGGGAACGTTGTCCAAGGCGGTTGCGGCTCATTCTGGCTTCGCGCATCTTGATACGGGTCTGTTGTACCGCGCGGTTGCTGCCAAAACGCTGCTTGGGGTGGAGCCGATTGAGGCTGTCCAAGGACTGATAGCACAAGATCTGGATGACACTGATTTGCGCACCCCTGAAGTTGCACAGGCCGCAAGCAAAGTCGCGGTGATCCCAGAAGTGCGTGCTGCTTTGGTTGATTTTCAACGTGCGTTCGCAGCGCGTGCGGGTGGTGCTGTTCTAGACGGGCGTGACATTGGTACGGTGATTTGCCCGGACGCTGCGGTGAAATTGTTTGTCACAGCTTCTGCCGAGGTGCGCGCGGAGCGCCGCTATCTAGAGCTTTCTGCGAAGGGCGATCCAAGCACTCCCGGGCAGGTTCTGGCAGATGTTCGGGCGCGCGACAAGCGGGACATGAACCGTGCAGAGGCCCCTTTGAAGCCTGCCTCAGACGCGGTTTTGATTGATACATCTGAGCTGAGCATTGAGGCGGCCGTCGCAAGAGCAATTTCCGCCATTGAGGCGCGCAAAGCTTAGATGAGCGACGCACGGTCGCCTAAGATGTAACAGATCACATCCCAATAATCGAAGATCATTGAGGTGATGGCAATGGCGTAGACTATGCGCAATGTCCAGACTGTGATCTGAGGAATCTCCGCCTTGCGAGAGAGCGTGAACAGATGAATCGCCAGTGGCGTCCACAAGATTACATGAGGTAGGCCAAGCAAGCGGACCATGCCGAGATTGTAATACATGGTGAATATGCTGAACGAGGCGATGCCACTTGCGAGCAAGGTCAGCACTGCGGAGATGCGGATTTACTTCCAAATGAAAAAGGCGAAAGGTAGGATAAATGCGCCGAGCAGGAGGACATTGAGCCAGAGTTGCACCCATGTGGGCAGCTGCAATGTTGCGTCTTGGAATGTCATCTGGCGGACCTCTCTTGTGTGCCATCTTGCGGCGCGTGTTTACACCAAATCAGCCCATGACACTCCAAATTCCTTGAGCGTTGCTTTGGCATCGTCCTCGCTTAGCGCAACTTCAACCAAGGTTTTGGTGCGGTCCGACAAGAGGCCGCGCCGTCCGTACATATTTTCGCCATGCCCCGTTAAATAGAGCGCGGCTTTAAAAGGAATCGCGGACAAAGGGCGTTCATAGAGCGTGCAATAGGCGGCGATTTGCGTGTGTGAACGGTGTTGCGATAAGAACTTCTTGTAGTTCTTATGTGTGCGAAAATCGACATAGACAGCTGCGCAAGATCCGCAAAACGCGTTGAAGTTATCAAGCGCCACGACCCTTTGTTCAGCAAGTGCGATGAAGTGGCCAGTGTCGATTAAATAGCCGCGTCCGTTGTTGTCCGTCAGCACATGCGCTACAAACATGGGGTGCAATATATCGTCCGCATCGAACTGCATGTAATAGCCGTCGCGTTTGAGATCATCCGCAATGTGGCTGATCAATGCGCGCCGCTTATCACCCTTGTCGTAGAACTTATCGCTGATGTTGGTCTCTATGAAATGGACCCGGTCGTCATCGGGTAGCGCCGGGCGATCCTGGCCGCAGATGTAGACGGTCCAGTTGGGATCACTTTGCGCCATGAACGAGGACAGCGTAGTAGCGAGATTGGCTTGTACGCGGTCCCAATCTTCACTGCGCCTGCGCGACACCAAAGGCATCGCAAAGATCACCAAGGGCGAGTCAGAGGGCGCGGGCGTGCCGACGCGACGGTTAAACGCGCGGGCTTTCATTTGCATTTGAAGATCGGTTTTCCCGAAACGGATATTGTCGAGGGATTTGAGGGTCTTTGAAAGCACGCGCCGTTTCCGTCAGTCAAGTGAATTGTCGTTGTGGGTACTCTGGTATGTGCTTGCTGTGCAAATGGTATTGTGCGCACCGCACTTGCCTTGGGTGTCGGGCGCACCAGCTAAGGAGAAACAAAGAGGCTTATATATGCGAGTTTGGATATGCACGATGATGCTTTGCGCGAGCGCTGCACTGGCGGAGCCTGCGACAATGATTGAGCGTTTTGACGCAGGAGCGGGGGAGCGGTGGCGCTATATTGGCGACAATGTGATGGGCGGGGTATCGTCCGGGCAAGCGCAGATTGGGGCGGACGGCCTGCATCTTACGGGGCAGGTGAGCACTGACAACAATGGTGGTTTCATTCAAGTGCGGCGTGAGTTTGAGGACGGGCTGAACGCGGATGTTTGGGCCTTGGTGCTCAAGGTGCGCGGGAATGGCGAGCGCTACACGGTGTTCCTACGCACTCGCCAAGCGCGTTTGCCGTGGCATAACTACAAAGCGTCTTTTGTGGCTGGGTCTGCATGGTCCGAGGTGCGTTTGGAGCTTTCTGCGTTTGAACGCTCGACTTCTGTTCTGCCTGCGATTGTGTCGCCTGAGGATGTGAAGAGCATCGGATTGGCGGCCTACGGTGCTGATTATGAAGCGGATTTGTGGGTTGGGCGTGTTGGGGTTGAATAAACCCTAAGCACGCCATTCGGCGGCTGGAGCAAGTTCCCTGCCGCTTTGGTCTTTGATGTGATTCTAAAAATGGCGGCCGCCATGAAGCGGATCGTTGGAAGGTCTCGGGGTGTTTCATCCGCTTGCTCGCTCCGGGGGCTGTTGACCCCGTCGTCTTGCGCAAGATCGAATGCGCTCGCTGTTAAGCGCGTCTGTGATCCTGATTTCAGTGGTTAACCTAGGAGGAGAATGCTTTTTATTTCCTAAAGAGTGGTTAGCTGAGCGCGCGGTGACTAGCGCAAGGCCAGACCCTGGGAGGTTTTTGGTGGTCTGTGTTTTATGCGCTTAGGTTGTTGTGTGCGGAAGGGTGGTTCTATTTGTGACGTTAGAAACGCCTGCCCGTGGCCCTGCGGGTCCAAGTTGCAATGCGCAAATTGTTTCCGAAACAATTTCAGATGTCCGAGCGTTCCCACCGTAAATGAAATGTTTGCAAGGAAACAAATGATAGGTCGCTGCTGGGTCTGTCAAATGCCGAACAGCATCCGTTCTATGGTCAATTATTACCTTTGGGCGACATGCACGAAGCCCAAAGTCAAATGGGCTAGTTATTAGGTTTGGATACTCGCTGTTTTTCTTTGAAGGGTGTGAAACAATGTTGGTTTCAAGAATCTTACAACCAGAAAGCTGGTCGACAATAGCATCAATGCGCTTTCTAGTTTGCTAGTTTTTCCGTTTTCTCGCTGCACTGAATATTCTTGATTTAAAGTGATTAAGCACGACAGCCAAAACCCAACCTGAATAGCACATTCATGTTTCGGGCTATCGCCAGGCCGCGCGACTGGGCTGGCAATTTTTTGGATGGAGGCGATCAGTTTTGATTTCGTTAGGATTTGGCGGCGATAAAGTGCGAAGAACACCCGTTCCAAAACACCACAAGCCTTGCCCCACATGCGATTCCTCTCTATACGCGCGAGCGTCGGAGCGGTGAATCACTTTACCTGCGCCACGAGTTGAGTAGGGTCGGGACCTCCGGCCCTCTTTCTCGTTTGCAAACTCGCCTCGACCAAAGCAACCCAAAGACCGGCGGAGACAACCGCACGGCCAGTATAACACGTTAAAAGGATATGAAACGCCACATGGCTAATCTAATGGACGAGTTTGAAGCACTCTTAACCGAAAGCTTCGAAATGGACACACCCGATGAAGGGACAGTTGTCAAAGGTAAGATCATCGCAATCGAAGCGGGCCAAGCCATTATCGACGTAGGCTACAAGATGGAAGGCCGCGTCGACATCAAAGAATTTGCAAATCCCGGTGAAGCTCCTGAAATCGCTGTTGGCGATGAAGTTGAAGTGTTTTTGCGCTCCGCGGAGAACTCCCGCGGCGAAGCGGTTATCTCTCGTGAGATGGCGCGCCGTGAGGAAGCTTGGGATCGCCTTGAGAAGGCATACGCCGACGAAGAGCGCGTTGAAGGCGCAATCTTTGGTCGCGTCAAGGGCGGCTTTACGGTTGATCTTGGCGGCGCGGTTGCGTTCTTGCCAGGTTCTCAGGTTGACGTGCGCCCTGTGCGTGACGCGGGCCCATTGATGGGTCTCAAGCAGCCGTTCCAGATTTTGAAAATGGACCGTCGTCGTGGCAACATCGTTGTATCGCGTCGTGCAATCCTTGAAGAGTCCCGCGCAGAGCAGCGTGCAGAAGTCATCGGCAACCTCACAGAAGGTCAGGCAGTTGACGGCGTTGTTAAGAACATCACCGAGTACGGCGCATTCGTCGATCTTGGCGGCGTAGACGGTCTTCTTCACGTGACAGACATGGCATGGCGCCGTGTGAACCACCCCTCCGAGATTTTGACAATCGGCGAGACGGTCAAGGTTCAGGTCATCAAGATCAACAAAGAAACGCACCGCATCTCCTTGGGCATGAAGCAGTTGCAAGAAGATCCATGGGATTTGGTTGCTGGCAAGTACCCACTCGAGTCCACGCACACAGGTCGTGTCACCAACATCACTGATTACGGCGCATTCGTTGAGCTAGAGGCAGGTGTTGAAGGTCTCGTACACGTGTCTGAAATGTCCTGGACAAAAAAGAACGTACACCCGGGCAAGATCGTGTCTACGTCTCAGGAAGTCGAGGTCATGGTTCTGGAAATCGACGGCACAAAACGTCGAGTTTCCTTGGGTCTCAAGCAGACACAGCGCAACCCATGGGAAGTCTTTGCAGAGCAGTTCCCTGAGGGCACTGAGGTTGAAGGCGAAGTCAAGAACATCACCGAGTTCGGTTTGTTCATTGGCCTCGAGGGCGACATCGACGGCATGGTTCACCTCTCCGACCTATCTTGGGACGAGCGCGGCGAAGAAGCCATTCAGAGCTACCACAAGAACGACATCGTTCAGGCGGTTGTTTCTGAAGTCGACGTTGAGAAAGAGCGTATCTCCCTCTCCGTTAAAGCGCTTGGCGGCGACAAGTTCGCTGAAGCGGTTGGCGGCGTAAAGCGCGGTTCCATCGTGACTGTCACAGTGACAGCCATCGAAGAGGGCGGTGTTGAGGTTGAGTATGAAGGCATGAAATCCTTCATCCGTCGTTCTGACCTCTCCCGTGACCGTGCAGAGCAGCGCCCAGAGCGTTTCTCTGTCGGTGACAAGGTTGACGTGCGCATCACAAACGTGGACGCGAAGACACGCCGCTTGGGTGTCTCCGTGAAAGCGCGTGAGATCGCAGAAGAGAAGGAAGCAGTTGAGCAGTATGGCTCCTCTGACTCCGGCGCGTCCTTGGGTGATATCCTTGGTGCAGCTCTGAAATCTGACGACTAAGCTTTGAAGCTACAGAAATTGAGAAGGCCCCGCGGGAGTGATCCTGCGGGGCCTTTTTTTGTTTTGGGGGATGTTGGTTTTGAGCCCGAACGCTGAATTCGTTTTTTGTGCTGTGTGTTTTCGCAGCATAAAAGGACGCTGCGAAAGCTCGAAAGGTAGCGCTGCGTGGCGGTTGGTATAGTGGTCATTCCTCTATGTTGGGGCGAAAAATCGAACGTCAATTTACAGGTGGCGGACAAATCGGCTTTTGCATCACTAACATCGATGGTGCAGAATTTTTGTATGTGCTGAGATAAGCGTTCAGCATACCAGCGGATTTCACGACATCGGCGATGCGCGGAGCACAAAATCGATCAGCTTCAAAACGGCGTTCTATTGAGCGAAGAGATGCAAGCCAACTCTAGCTTTTCTTGCCTTTGGGTGAGTGGTGAAGTCCGCCGATCTCGCTTATCTGTGCAACGATGTTTGCCACACCTTTTCGGGCCCGCAAATTGGCGAACACAAAGGGCCGCGCCGCGCGCATGCGTTTTGCGTCGCGCTCCATAACGTCCAAAGAAGCGCCCACATAGGGGGCGAGGTCCGTTTTGTTTATAATCAGGACATCCGATTTCGTAATGGCTGGCCCACCTTTGCGTGGAATTTCTTCGCCCGCTGCAACATCAATCACATAAAGCGTCATATCCGCGAGTTCAGGACTAAACGTAGCAGACAGGTTGTCACCCCCGCTCTCGATCAGAACAACCTCGACGTCTGGATGGCGCTCCTGCATTTCTGCTACCGCCGCTAAATTAATCGACGCATCCTCGCGGATCGCCGTATGCGGACAGCCGCCGGTTTCCACGCCAATGATCCGATCGAGTGGCAAGACCTGCTGGCGCATCAGCTCTTCGGCGTCCTCTTGAGTATAGATGTCGTTGGTGATCACCCCGACGGAAAAGTGATCGCGCAAAGCTTCGCACAATGCCGCTGTCAGGGTGGTTTTCCCGGCACCAACCGGGCCGCCGATACCAATGCGCAAGGGGCCGTTCAATTTGGTCATGTGCGGAATATCCTCGCATATTGCGTTTCGTGTTTCATTGCTGCGACATCGGCCAGAAAGGTGGTTGAGGTCAGATCATCCAAATCACATGGCAGCGCTGCATCAACAAGGTCAATGCAGCGCGGCGTTAGATCGCGGATCAGCGCCTGCCCTGCGGTTTGCCCCAAAGGAACCAGCCGCATGGAGACAGCAGCAAGATTGCTCAGGAAGCTCTGCAGATACATCTGGGCTGTCAACTCCAAGGGGAGCGCTGCGCGCTGCGCGGCCCAGCCAACGGCGACGGGATAGCATAGGCCGCCCAGAGGGATCCCAGAAAGGTCAGACACCACTTTGCAAAACGCTGCGCCTTGCAGGTCGGTCTCCCTAAGGCGCTCTTTGGAGGCCGCCAAGGCGCGAGCAATAGCGTCCACCTCTTGCAGCGCCGCCTTATCCGGCGCGCGGTAACTTGCGGCCAGCAACAGCGTGTCATTCCAGCCCGCGCCATGGGCCAAAATTTGAGCGATCCAGCCCTGAGTCGAGACGGGATCGTGCACATCGCCGCTCTCGATCGCCCATTCCAGCCCATGCGAATAAGCAAAAGCTCCGACGGGAAAGCCGGGCGAGAACCACTGCGTGAGGGTCAGGGTTTCAGTGGCTGTGGCCATGGGTCCGCCCGTGCCCATAAGCTCCGCCTTCGGGGGTGAAGGGGGCTGTGACCGCGTTGACGGTTGCACCCAGCTTGTGCAGCATGTCCTGCATCACATGATTGCGCCGGATCCGCAGCATGCCGTCCTCAATCTGGCAGGGCGTATGCCGGTTGCCAATGTGCCAAGCCAGCCGTGTTAGATCACCGCCCGTGACTTCAAACAGATCTTCTTGTGCAGCACGCACCTCAATCAGCGCGCCGGTGTCTAGTTCCAGCGCATCCCCGTGGTTCAGCGAGGTCGCCTTGCTCAGATCCACCAAAACCTGACTTCCTTTGGCTGTGGCCAGCACTTTACGGCGCAAAAATCGATCATCATAGGTGAGGGCTACGTAATCGCTCGCTTCGCTCCAGTGTCCATTGTAGCGGATGATCTGGCAGCTTGCCATTGTGTCGGTTGTCATCGCGTGACCCTCTTCAAAACAGAAAATAGCGCTGCGCCATGGGCAGCTCGCTTGCAGGTTCGCAGGTTAGCAGCTCGCCATCTGCACGCACTTCATAGGTTTCAGGATGCACTTCGATATCAGGCGTAGCTGTGTTCTTCTTAAGGTGAGATTTGCCAATATTGCGCGTGTTGCGCACAGCCAGTGTTTCCTTAGCCAACCCAAGCCGCGCACCGATGCCTGCGTTCTGTGCTGCGGCACTGACAAAGGTCACCGCAGAGTTTTCGACCGAGCGGCCGTAGGCTCCGAACATAGGCCGCGAATAGACGGGTTGCGGCGTCGGAATAGAGGCGTTGGGATCCCCCATTTGCGCCATCACAATTGTACCGCCAAGCAAAACCATCTCAGGTTTCACTCCAAAGAATGCAGGATCCCAGAGCACCAAATCTGCGCGCTTGCCTTCTTCGATACTGCCGATTTCATGTGCGATACCATGCGCAATCGCAGGGTTGATCGTGTATTTTGCAATATAGCGACACACACGGAAATTGTCGTTGTCGCCTGTCTCCTCCGCCAAGCTGCCACGCTGTTTCTTCATCTTATCTGCCGTTTGCCACGTACGGATCAACACTTCGCCAACACGTCCCATTGCCTGACTGTCAGAGGCGATAATCGAAAAAGCCCCCATGTCATGCAAGATATCTTCCGCTGCAATTGTTTCACGCCGGATGCGGCTTTCGGCAAAGGCGACGTCTTCGGGAATGGATTTGTCGAGGTGGTGGCACACCATAAGCATATCAAGATGCTCTTCCAGGGTGTTCACAGTGAAAGGGCGTGTTGGGTTTGTCGATGACGGTAGAACATGCTCTTCCCCACAGATCTTGATGATGTCAGGTGCGTGACCACCGCCAGCGCCTTCGGTGTGGAACGCGTGGATCGTGCGCCCTTTCATCGCAGCGACTGTGTTCTCTACAAAGCCACTCTCGTTCAGCGTATCTGTGTGGATCATCACTTGAACATCCAAGGCATCCGCCACGGACAGGCAGCAATCGATTGCGCCTGGAGTTGTGCCCCAATCTTCGTGCAGTTTGAGCGCGCACGCACCGCCCAAAACTTGTTCCTCCAAGGCCGCAGGCAGCGAGGCGTTGCCCTTACCCGCAAAGGCGAGGTTCATCGGAAAGGCATCCGCCGCTTGCAGCATCCGACCTATATGCCAAGGACCGGGGGTACATGTTGTTGCCAGCGTGCCGTGTGCAGGACCTGTGCCGCCGCCAAGCATTGTAGTCAGGCCAGAATGCAACGCATCCTCAATCTGTTGCGGGCAAATGAAATGAATGTGCGAGTCAAACCCGCCCGCGGTAAGGATACGTCCTTCACCCGCAATCGCTTCTGTACCAGGGCCGACTATAATATCGACACCAGGCTGCGTATCGGGATTGCCAGCTTTGCCAATTTTATGGATGCGCCCATCCCGCAGGCCCACGTCAGCTTTGTAGATCCCCGAATGATCGACGATCAGAGCATTCGTGATGACCGTATCCACTGCACCATCCGCACGCGTGATTTGAGATTGGCCCATGCCGTCGCGAATGACTTTGCCACCACCAAATTTCACCTCTTCGCCGTAAAGCAAGGCGTTGCCACCCGTTCTTCTGCTGCTCGCAGCGCCTGCACGTTCGGCGATAAGATCGCGTTCAACCTCGATGATCAAATCGGTGTCGGCTAGGCGCAATCTGTCACCGACAGTCGGGCCAAACATTGCAGCATAATCTGCACGAGAAATGGATGCTGGCATCAGAGCGCTCCCATAATTTCTTGGTTAAATCCGTATATGCGGCGCGCGCCGCTGACAGGGATCAAGTTCACTTCGCGGCGCTGACCAGGCTCAAAGCGCACAGCGGTGCCAGCTGCAATATCAAGGCGCATGCCGCGCGCAGCCTCGCGATCAAACTCAAGGGCCGCGTTGGACTCAGCGAAATGGTAATGGCTACCCACTTGCACAGGACGATCGCCCGTATTGGCAACTATCAGTACGGTGACGGTTTGGCCTTGGTTCAGTTCGATCATGTCAGACGCAGGAAACAGCTCACCGGGGATCATGGGCGCACACTTAGGTTTGTCAGAGAAGTCTTTGAAAGGCGTTTCATCTGAAAGCTCCTTTAGCGAATGGGATTGTGAACGGTGACAAGCTTGGTGCCATCGGGAAAGGTTGCTTCGACCTGCACGTCGTAGATCATTTCAGCGATGCCGGGCATGCAGTCATTCGCGGTGATCACTTCCGCCCCCGCTTGCATCAGATCTGCAACCGAACAACCGTCGCGCGCGCCTTCCACCACCGCGTCCGTGATTAAAGCGATTGCTTCTGGGTGGTTCAGCTTCACGCCACGCTCAAGACGTTTGCGCGCAACTATCGCGGCCATCGCGATCAAAAGTTTGTCTTTTTCTCGGGGAGTTAGGTTCATATTAGATCATCCAGCATCGGGGAATTTCAGAGGTGTTCAATAAGCGCAGCACAGGAATGAGGGCTTTGCGCAGCGCATAACTATCAGGGGCGAGTAAGCGTAGAACCAGCATGTCTTTAGCGAGTAAACTGGCCCCTGCGGTATCGGGGAGCAACGCGCGCGCAGCGTCCAGATGGGTTTCTGCAAACGGGTCAACAAGCACCACACTTGCCATCGCGCCAGCTCCTCCGGCGACATTGCTGAGCGCAAGTTGCGCAGAGACATTCCCCGCAAGGTGCACGGCATCGATATAGGCGTGCTGCCCATCGCGCAGGATCTCAATGCGGTCGCGAAACTGGCAATTGTTGAGGTGCTCGCCCATCGCGGCACGGCCAAACACCAAGGGTTCAACCATCAAAAGTCGCGCAGTGCCATGCATGTTGATACGCAGGCGACGATGCAAAGCCGATCCTTCAAACAGAATGGTTTCCTGCGGCATCCAATTTAGCCGCGCTCCGTTTTCGACATGCAACGTATTACACACCTGCGCCTGCTGATCCGGCTGCGCCTTATAGGCGCGCTCGCAGGCTTGTGTGGTGAGAGTGAGCGTGCTGTTTTGTCCAGCTGTCGCGCTCACGCGCAGCTTGTCGCCGCCTGTTAAACCACCGGAAGTGTTCAAAATAACAGCATTCAACGCCGCATCGGGCTTGCGCGGAAACAGACATCTCGCCGAGCCCGCTTGATACAAGCGATCCAACACAGAGCGCGCGCCGCTATTTTTAATCACAAGCGTGATCTTGCCGCGCGCACGAGGTTGCCGCGCATAAGCTTCCTGAGAGGCTATGGTATGAAACTTTGTGATGCGGGACCTCTTGGGCTTTAAGAACGCATTCAACATCGATCGCTTCACCCCATTAGGGCCAGAAAAATCGCATAATTCGGCTTAGCTGTGCGCATCAGTGTTCAATTTTTGAGCAGTTAGCGCGAATGCCGTCTATTTTTTGTGCAAACACTCGGGTGCGAGACGGAAACCGCGCCGCAAGGTTTGCCATTCTAGCTGCGGTGCAGAATCAATAAGTCCATCTGCTAATTGACGACATCGTCGACAATTGGGGGTGTGTGACGACCGCGCGAATTGGACCTCGAAACGGCCGCCACACTTTTTGCAACATAAGCTGCGGGTGCAGCTAACGGAAGTCGGCGCTTTTGTGCAAGGCTTGTCAGTGCACCCGTGAGGAGAACTTCATGAACTTTCTAAAGACAACGCTCGCTAGCTCTGCTGTTTTCGCTGCTCTCACGAGCGCGGCCCTGGCGGCAGATGACACGATCAAGGTCGGTGTTTTGCACTCACTTTCTGGAACAATGGCTATTTCCGAAACGACGCTCAAAGACACGATGTTGATGCTGATTGATCAACAAAACGCCAAAGGCGGCTTGCTTGGCAAGCAACTCGAAGCCGTTGTTGTCGATCCTGCGTCCGACTGGCCGTTGTTCGCAGAAAAAGCGCGTGAGCTGTTGAGCGTTCATGAAGTCGACGTGATCTTTGGCAACTGGACATCTGTGTCGCGCAAATCCGTTCTGCCTGTCATCGAAGAGCTGAACGGCCTTTTGTTCTACCCTGTTCAGTATGAAGGCGAAGAAAGCTCCAAGAACGTCTTTTACACAGGCGCGGCCCCAAACCAGCAGGCGATCCCTGCAACAGATTATTTCCTGGAGGAACTGGGGGTTGAGAAATTCGCTCTGCTCGGCACAGACTATGTCTACCCCAGAACCACCAACAACATTCTTGAAAGCTACCTGCAGCAGAAAGATATCGCGAAAGACGACATCTTTGTGAACTACACGCCGTTCGGTCATTCCGATTGGTCCAAGATTGTCGCGGATGTCGTTGCGCTTGGCGCGGATGGTAAGAAAGTTGGTGTGATCTCAACAATTAACGGCGACGCGAACATCGGTTTTTATAAAGAGCTGGCAGCGGCAGGCATCTCTGCTGACGATATTCCAGTGGTGGCCTTCTCTGTCGGTGAAGAAGAGCTTGCGGGTCTTGATACATCCAACCTCGTCGGTCACCTCGCGGCTTGGAACTACTTCCAATCTGCAGATGCAGACGTGAACGCAGAATTCGTTGAAACGTGGAAAGCCACAATGGGTGAAGAGCGTGTGACTAACGATCCGATGGAGGCGCACTACATTGGTTTCAACATGTGGGTGAACGCCGCAACTGAAGCCAGCTCAACCGAAGTAGATGCAGTGCGCGCGGCAATGTACGGGCAGGAATTCCCGAACTTGACAGGCGGTACGGCTGTAATGTTGCCAAATCACCACCTCGCCAAGCCAGTCTTGATCGGTGAAATCCAGGACGACGGTCAGTTCGACATTATCTCTCAGACCTCCGAAGTTGCTGGCGATGCTTGGACGGATTTCTTGCCTGAATCAGCAGTTCTCAAGTCCGATTGGAAAGAGCTGGGCTGCGGTATGTACAACACCGAAACAAGCACATGCGTTCAGACGCTGTCCAACTACTAAGATCTGAAATCTGATTGGTGAGGGCGGCGTGTTCGTCCTTACCACCCCCTGCTTTTTACGCGGAATCCATCGACATGATTAGACTTTTCCTTGCGGGACTCGCATTCGTGCTGTCCTGTATGATTGCCAGCGCCCAAACCGCGACACTCCAGCCCGTGTTGCAAGAGCATGGCGCGCTGATCGCCAAAAGCTCGCGCAAGACGATTGCTCCTGCGATTGACGCGATCGCCACCAGTGGCGTGCCGCAAGCACAGGTATTTCTGGAGCAATGGGCGGGTAAGAACATCTGGATGCGTAAATCAGATGGTGTATTCTTTATTGGTGAAAAGGTGGGTGCGAAGACATATGCGCTGACGGACATTGATGGCGATGCAGGCTTTGACGGAGTCTCCAAGTCGGACCTCAAACAGCTCAAACCCAACAGCGGTGTGCGCGCGATGATCCAGACTGCGTTGGTACAATTCCAACTCAGCGATCCTGACCCATTAAAACGCCAAGACGCGCTCACCTCGATTGCGCGTGATCCTGAAGCGGGGCTGCTCGCGCCTTTGCGTGCCTCGATCGAGGGCGAAACGGATGACATCTTATTAACGCAAAAACAGCGCCTCGAACGTTTGTTGAGCATTGGTTACGATCCTGACACCGCTGAGCGCGTCGCGGCCATTAAGGATATGTCTGGCGATCTGGGCGTCGATGTGCGTGCTGCGGTGAACCCTTTGTTGAGAACCACTCGCGAAGTCACAGGCACAGAACTTCCACAAGATCGCAACATTGCGAGTATCCTGACACCTGGATCGGAGTCTTTGACGGAAACGGCAGCCTATGAACTACTCGTCGCCAAAGACCTCGCCCCGCCGTTGACAACACCCGACACCCTGCGCGCGGCCTTGGCCGCTAACATCGATCAAGGGCGCGTGGGTGGTATTCCCGTCGCTCAACTAGATTCCGATGAGAAACGCGGGGCGGCCTATGCCGCGCTCGCCCAAGCGGGCCTTGTATCCCCCTTGGTGACAGAGGCCGACATCAAAACGGCCCTTTCAAAGCACATCTTCTTCGACGCCTATAACGAGCCGTCATCAGACGTCACCGACACCGCAAAAGAGGCGTTGAAAACCATTGAAGCTAAGGTCGCAGCCAACCAAGTTCTCGATCTCACGCTTGATGCTCTCTCGCTCGCCTCGATCTACTTCCTTGCGGCGATTGGTTTGGCGATCACATTCGGTGTGATGGGCGTCATCAACATGGCGCATGGCGAATTCATCATGATGGGGGCCTACACAGGTTACGTCGTTCAACAGATCATTCTCGATAACACAGTCTCGATCATCGTGGCCATCCCGCTTGCCTTCGCGGTCACTTTCGCCGCGGGCGTCGCGATGGAGCGCTTGGTGATCCGTTGGCTCTATTCCCGCCCTTTGGAGACGCTGCTAGCCACCTTCGGCATCTCGATTGCACTGCAGCAGTTGGCTAAGAATATTTTTGGCACACAAGCGCGCCCACTCACTGCCCCTGGTTGGCTTGATGGCGCATGGGTCATCAATGACGTGGTGTCTATCAGCTACATCCGTATCGCGATCTTTGTGCTCGCTTTCGTGTTCCTCGCCATCTTCCTGTTCATCATGAAGCGCACGCGCTTGGGTTTAGAGACCCGCGCGGTTACGCAAAACCCGCGCATGGCTGCCTCGATGGGGATCAACCCAGGGCGCGTGAACATGCTCACCTTCGGGCTTGGCTCTGGGATTGCGGGCGTTGCTGGCGTTGCGATTGGACTGTTCGCGAAAGTCACGTCTGAGCTTGGCAACGACTACATTGTGCAAAGTTTCATGACCGTAGTCGTCGGCGGTGTCGGCAACATTTGGGGCACGCTTGCAGGGGCTGCGATGATCGGCTTTCTGCAAAAGGGGATTGAGTGGTTCAACCCGTCCAACACCTTGGCGGCGCAAACCTTCATGATCGTTTTCATTATTATTTTCATCCAATTCCGGCCAAGGGGCATCATCGCCCTCAAGGGCCGTGCGGCAGGGGATTGATCACATGCAACGCTCATTTATCGCTCGCAACCCGTCGGTCTTGCTCTTCCTCGCATTGCTTGCCTTGTTCACTTTAGTGGTCACGGTTCTGTCTGAAGGGTTTGGCGTTGGGGTGATTTCCACCAGCTTCGTTAAGACTTTGGGCAAAACGCTTTGTCTGTGCCTTGTCGCAGTCGCGATGGATTTGGTCTGGGGCTTCACGGGAATCCTCAGTCTTGGGCACTTCGCCTTTTTCGGGATTGGTGGATACATGATCGGCATGTGGCTGATGTATGAACGCACGCGCCTGATCGTGGTGCAATCGCTCTCGCAGGCAGAAATCCCGCCGACGCCAACCGAAGTCGTAGATGCCATCGGCAACCAGATTTTCGGGGTGGTCGGCTCCAGTGAGTTCCCTTGGATCTGGGGTTTCGCGGATAGCTTGTTCTTGCAATTGATCCTCGTGGTTCTTGTGCCCGGCCTTTTGGCTTTGGTCTTCGGTTGGCTCGCGTTTCGCAGCCGCGTTGCAGGGGTGTACTTGTCGATCCTCACACAAGCGATGACGCTGGCCTTAGCGCTTTACCTGTTTCAAAACGACAGCGGCTTGAGGGGCAACAACGGACTTTCAGGATTGCAAAACCTGCCAAATGTCAGCGCACCACAATCTGTGGTCTCACTCTGGTTCTTTTGGGGTTCTGCTTTTGCGCTAGCGATAGGTTATCTACTCGCGGCTTGGCTTGTGAGTGGCAAGTTTGGCTCCGTTATTCGCGGCATTCGCGATAATGAAGCGCGCGTGCGTTTCCTTGGCTATTCGGTCGAGATCTATAAACTGATGATCTTCACGCTGACGGCAATGATTGCTGGCATCGCAGGTGCGCTGTATTATCCGCAAGCGGGTATCATCAACCCCGCCGAGATTGCGCCTATCGCCTCGATCTACCTCGCGGTTTGGGTCGCGATTGGTGGGCGTGGCAGGCTTTATGGCGCCGTGATCGGTGCGGCCTTCGTCAGCCTATTGTCCACGTGGTTCACAGGCGGTCAGGCCCCCGATATCCAGCTTGGGTTCTACACGATAAAATGGGTCGACTGGTGGCTTGTTCTGCTTGGTTTGTCCTTCGTAGGCGTCACGCTGTTCGCGCCCAAAGGCATGGGCGGATTGGTGGATCTGTGGACAGCGCGCCGCACACCCAATCGTCACGGTGCAGATCTTGGCCCAGATGCAGGATCCTTGCGCGAGGCTGAGGCAAAACAATGAGCACACTTTTGGAAGTTTCCGGCGTGTCAGTCTCCTTCGACGGATTTCGTGCAATCAACAACCTCAGCTTTCGCATCGGTGTCGCTGAGATGCGTGCTGTGATAGGGCCGAACGGCGCAGGCAAAACCACATTTATGGACGTCGTGACAGGCAAGACCCGACCTGATGAAGGCCATGTACTTTGGGGCGAAAAATCGCAATCTCTGTTGAAGATGAGCGAAGCGAAGATCGCTCAGGCTGGTGTTGGGCGTAAGTTTCAGAAACCAACTGTTTTTGAGGACCAAACGGTCGAAGAAAACCTACTCATGGCACTCAAAAAACCGCGCGGTTGGTTTGCTGTGCTGGCCTATCGTCCGTCAGAGCACGATCTTGAGCACGTCGTAGAATTGGCGAAAGAGATTGGTCTAAGCAATGCATTGACGCGCAAATCTGGCGAGTTGAGCCACGGTCAAAAGCAATGGTTGGAAATTGGTATGTTGCTTGCGCAAGAGCCACGCCTGCTGTTGGTCGATGAACCTGCCGCAGGCATGACGCCAGCGGAACGAGAACAAACCACGGCCATTCTCGTTGAAGCTGCCAAAACGCGCGCGGTGGTCGTAGTCGAACACGACATGGAATTTGTGCGCCGCTTGAATTGCAAAGTGACAGTCCTGCACGAGGGCGCAGTGCTCGCCGAAGGCAGTTTAGATCATGTAACATCAAACCAAGACGTCATTGACGTATATCTGGGGCGCTAAGATGCTGAAACTAAAAGATGTCACGCTTCATTACGGGCATTCCCAAATCCTTCACGGAATTTCGATGCAGGCGGCGCAGGGCGAAGTCACTTGCGTGATGGGGACCAATGGCGTGGGAAAAACCAGCTTGCTCAAGGCGATTTCTGGCGCCCATCCGCGATCTGGCGGTACGATGTCGCTGGACGGCGAAAATCTCGAAAAATTACCTTCGCATTTGCTCGCGCGAAATGGCATTGGTTATGTACCGCAAGGGCGCGAGATTTTTCCATTGATGACTGTACGTGAGAATTTGGAAACTGGGTTCGCCTGTTTGCCCAGCTCTGAGCACCAAATTCCAGCCCATATTTATGAGCTGTTTCCCGTGTTGAAGCAGATGGGAACCCGAAGGGGTGGCGATCTTTCAGGCGGGCAACAACAGCAACTCGCCATCGCGCGCGCGCTGATTGCAAAACCCAAACTGCTGCTTCTTGATGAACCGACAGAGGGCATCCAACCAAACATAATCCAACAAATCGGCGAAGTGATCAGCCATCTGCGCGATCAAGGCGATATGGCGATTGTATTGGTCGAACAGTATTTCGAATTTGCTTATAAACTGGCCAATCAATTCGTGGCGCTTCGCCGGGGTGAGGTTGTCCTAAGCGGATCACCCGATGAAATTACGCGGCAAGATCTATTGAGCGTCGTCTCGGTGTAGCAAAGCCATTATGAACGGCCATACATTTTGGAAAGGTTCGAGGAAAGCTGAGTGATCAATTGGCTCCAGCACGACGTAAATAATAACTTTACGTTACATAACTAAGTGAATGTCTAATTCTGTAACACAGGCTGAATCGCAAGAGTAACCCTGCCGTGTAGCGCAAACGGATGCTGTGTTAACAAAACTCCCGACAAGCAATGGTGACGATGTCCGCGTCTTGTTGGTTTGATCTCTTCGCAATAAAAGGGCGTTTTCGGTTAGGTGTTTGAAACAAATTTGAATGGTTGCTTTGGTGAAAGCTGCTGCATTGCAAAAGCGATACTGCTGCAAGTTCGAACAAATGCCATTATCAGCTCCTTTTTACGATCATCGCCATTATCGAAAAGATCAAAAAATGTTGTTTGCAGAGGTTGATGCATCGCGCGGCGAATGTCGGATTCGAGCCCTTACCTGCAATCAGCCACAGCTCTCTGAAGCGGCTTCGCCAGCGTCAGACCGGTTTCATTCGTCGATTTGCAACCACAGCTTTCGTAGAATTTCTTGGCCGTTTTGGTGCTTTCCAATACGCATTCTCGACTGCCCATTTCGACAGCCACACTCTCTAAAAATTCGAGTAACGCTTTGCTTACGCCAGAGAACCGAGCATCAGGTCGAACGTAATTCAGCAAGACTTCTCCATAGTGATCTACCATTCCGACCCTAACAATTTCACTGGCTTTTATACCTACAAGCACGGTCGCATCGCCGCGCATGAGCCATTCCCCCACGTCGCTTCTGTCTTGTTGGACAACCAATCCGCAATTTTTCGAGCATCACTTTCATGCGTCTGCGACGCACAATTCGGAGATTGATCGACGCACCACATTGATTGCTTCAGCTCCATCGGCATCACATCCCTTTCGAATAATGATTTTCATCCATTCATCCTTTAGCCTGGCTTGGTGATGATAGAGAAAAGCCGTTGCGCGACAATGGTAACTTCGTCTGCAGTATGTGAATTTGCTGACCTCATGATTGTGTCATTGCAGCGAAAGTCCGGTTCCACGCGCCGCACCACAGCATCGCCGAGAGTGCGCGAAGGTCTGGTATGGACCGTAATTGGCATTACAAACTGGGTATTTCAGCGAGGATGCCGCATTCGATTTAATGGCAACTATGAGCCGAGAGTGCGAGCTGCCGCACTCAGCTTCAATGTCCAGAAATCACGGTAGGAAGCTGAGCGGCATGTTTTCGTCACTTGCGGATCGCGTTGGATGATATTCCAAGATTACCATCTTATCGTGAGAACAATGGAAGAACGACCATTTGAACTGCAGAAAGGAGAAGAAGATTGCTTCGAGGCCATAACGGTGATTATTTTTCAAATAGTGCAAAACCCGCTTTGCCCACAATATGTGAGTCCTGCTGCTATCGAAAATTGAAACTAAGACGCAGTCGGATTTCAGCTGCGAACAAAGAAACAAAATGTTCCCGAAAAAGTGGTGTGTCTTACTACTTATATAGTTTCCAGACTTGGGGTAAGATTTTCGACGGATAGAAATTGCACATGAAATAGAACCAGCCTGGGTTTTTGGCTTTAGATCTCGTAACGGAGGTACATCGCAACAGTCCTTTCAATAGGGCAACCCAACATAGTTCTCTGCCATTGCCTGCTGCGCGGCTTTGTTTGAGCGCAAAAACTCTAACTCAGCGATTTGCATTTTTTGGTCGAATTTTGATTGGTCGGGATAGCTATGCATCAAAGACGAGAACCACCAGCTGAAGCGTTCAGCTTTCCAGACCCGTGAAAGAGCCTTGGCTGAATAGGTGTCGATACCCTCACTACTTTGATTTTCGTAATAGTCGCGCAATCCATTGTAGAGGTAGTGAACATCGGAGGCAGCTGTGTTTAGCCCTTTGGCACCTGTCGGTGGCACGATATGGGCTGCATCGCCACAAAGAAACAAGCGGCCCCAGCGCATAGGCTCCGTCACAAAAGATCTAAGTGGCGCAATAGTTTTTTCGATGCTGGGTCCTGTGACAAGTTTGTTCGCCTGATCTGCTGGAATGCGGCGTTTTAGCTCGTGCCAGAACGCGTCGTCGCTCCAGTTCTCGGGCTTATCATTCAGCGAACATTGTATGTAATAGCGGCTCAGGTTCTCGTTACGCATTGAGCAAAGTGCAAATCCGCGGGGTGAATTGGCGTAGATCAGTTCGTGATTGACGGGCGGGGTTTCTGACAGAATACCAAGCCATCCAAAAGGATAGACTTTCTCATATTCGCGCCGCACCTCTATGGGAATGGTTTGGCGGCTAACCCCGTGAAAGCCATCGCAGCCAGCAACAAACTCACAGTCGATATGATTAGCTTTCCCATCAACAACGTAAGTGACATGCGGTTTGTCGGTATCTGCATTTTGGATCACCACATCTTCAGCATTAAAAACGATCGGAGCACTGCTTTGTTCAAGCGCGCTGTATAAATCACGGGTCACTTCGGTTTGTCCGTAGACCATAACGGGCTTACCCGCATGTTCGGTAAAGTTGATGCGAAACATCTCATCACCGTAAGAAATTAATGTTCCATCGTGAATGATGCCCTCGGCATGCAAGCGATCGGCGCAACCCGCTTGTTCCATCAGGCTCACAAGCCCTTGTTCAAGAACGCCAGCTCGTATGCGTCCTAATACATAGGCTTTTGTTTTGCGTTCGAGCACAACACTTTCGATCCCGCGTGTTTGTAAGAGCCGCGCCAGCAAAAGCCCGGACGGTCCGCCCCCGATAATTGCGACTTGAGTTTTCATGGATGTCTTTCTGATTTGTTTAGTGTTTTTAGCATGCTTAAGGATCGCAAGCGTTCTATTAGGTTATGGCCCTATTGAGTAGCCCCGTTTGAGTGGTCCAATTTGAAAGCTAGTGCATGCTTGGCCTTTGGTCCATCGGGATGATAGCCTCTGGTGCGGGCGGTTGATCACGAAGGCGAAGTGTTGGAAATCTATGTAATCAAACGCCGAGATTGCAAAGCTGCATTAAAATTCCTCAGGAAAACAAGAAGCGATATGGTCGACTATATGTCATCGTGACTTATCCACTGCAATTTTATGGCGCTGCGATGAAGGTCATCGGCAATGCTGAACGATAAGAAACGGGTCGTTGGAAGAATAACAGAGCCGAGAATTC
>Ga0115564_10000285_pt1 | contig 51015 bp, 46 predicted proteins | sample COGITO_mtgs_1105_7_FD_88680 | JGI IMG/M metagenome (GOLD analysis project Ga0115564, IMG submission 88680) | Pelagic marine microbial communities from North Sea - COGITO_mtgs_110523 | ecosystem: Environmental > Aquatic > Marine > Epipelagic | place: Germany:Helgoland, sampling site Kabeltonne...
ACTGCCTGTTTGTTGGCTGCACTCATTCGCCCCAATCGGTAACCGACGTTGCACTTAGTGGACTAAGCTCATGGGGTCTCATTCGTTTGCCGCCGCCATGCAGTTCCAATGATTTTGGGTATAGATCGTAGAACTGTGGCGAGAATAAGTATGCAAGCGGCACTGTGCGGCTTGCTTGAAATTTTCATTTGGAGATAATTATGCATTTTTTTAAAAGCCTAGCGGCGATTTCTTTATCTATGAGCATATCGTCAGTCGGGGCGATAGAAATAGACGAAACAGCCACAATTAAAGATACCAAAACAACCATTATGGGGATCAACCATATTGGCTTGTCCGTGAAAAACCTCGATCAAGCGTTGGCTTTTTACCAACAGGCCACGGGTTTCGATCTTGTAAAAAGGGAAAAAGTATATGCCAATAGTCACTCGGATGCATTGTATGGGGGGGATAGCCTGGAATATGAAGTGGCGACCCTTAAAGCGCCTAATATGCTGTTTGAACTGACCGAATTTGCCATTAACAAAAACGTAAGATTAAGTGATATGCCTGCCCAAGGCCCGGGTATGACCCATACCTGCTTTCAATCACCAGTATCTGAATCTGGCTATGACAAATTTGTCGCCGCAGGCGCACGTTTAGTCACGCCGGGGAATACTCCCGTTGACTTAGGTGGATATGGTGTAACCTATGCTTATGGATATGATCCAGAGGGCAATATGTTTGAAATGGAGCAGCTGGACGGCGAAATTCTGGCCCGCGCCGGTTATGACAATGCCTGGCAAGAGTGGGATCAGCCCATGTGGATGACACAAGTTGCTTTTGCCACGCCTGATATCGAAAAGCTAATGAGTTTTTATCAAGTCGTATTGGGCATTAAGCCCTATCGAAAAGCCGAAATCGTCAAAAACCCTAAGATAGATCGTATCACCGGACTCACCGACTCAGATGTGCTCGCCGGTTGGTTCAAAATGAATGAGCAGTCAAAAATGATGGAGTTTTGGCAATTCAAAACGCCTAAAACTGCGGTATTCACAGGCAAGCGCAAAGCAAGTGATTTGGGCTATAGCTACTCTTTGGAAGTCACCGATATTCAAAAAGAGTACCAACGCCTAATGTCGCTTGGGGTTGACTTGATCAGTGCCCCGCAACAGGTGGGTGGATTTTGGCAGATGTATGCCAGAGACGTAGACGGTAATATATTTTCACTTCGTCAAGTGATCGAGTCCAATTCGAACTATTCCATTGTTAGCTTTGAGCTACCTGGCTAAGGGCCTTTTACCGATTTTGTGAAGTCACTGTAGAAAAGTAACCTATATGGATCCATTAAAGTGTGTGTGAAAGTTCACCTTCTTCTGATGATTGGTTTTATATGAGTATAAGAGAAAATGTTGCCTAGCGGATTGTACGAACCGAAGCTGGCGTTAAATAAGCATGTTATTAAGGAGCTAATACTTGAGTCGAAAATCCGGTATAGAAACAATAGTTTAGGGGAAATAAGGTGTTAAAAAATCAATTTTTTAGATTAGCTAGAATTTTCGCGTGCCTGTTAATTGCACCGTTTATACTAGCAAGTAATGTTACTTTTGCTGACGTATCTTCAGGGCAAACAACCACATTGGGCTATGACTCCAAATTTGTCACGCTTAATGGTTTGAAATTTCACTATGTGCAAAAAGGCGAAGGTGATTTAATTGTCTTCTTGCACGGATACCCATTTTTTGGTGCGTCTTGGGATAAACTATTATCCTATTTTGCTAAGGATTACCTTGTTGTTGCGCCAGATAATCGTGGTTACAACCTATCGGCCAAACCAAAAGGGGCGCAAAACTACAAAATTGAACTATTAGTAGAAGATGTAAAAGCCCTGATTAAGCATTTTCCAGCAGATAAAAAAGTCACACTAGTGGGCCATGACTGGGGCGGTGCACTGGCATGGACAACGGCGCAAAAGTACCCTGAATTAATCGACAAGTTAGTGGTTATTAATGCCCCACCTTACAATGTTTTACTGCACATGATTGTCAACAATGAAGACCAAAAAAAATCCTCAGTGTATATGGAAAGATTAAAGAGCCCGAGCATTGAAAAAATATTTGATGAGCGTGGGCCAGAGATGTTATGGCGTTATGGCTTTGACCGAGGTTATGCTAATGGGCACCTAGACGACAAATTTAAGCAGGCATTTTTTGAGGCTTGGGAGCAACCGGGTGCACATACAGGTGCGGTGAACTGGTATCGTGCCAACATACCTGCGGTGGCCGATATCAAGGATTCATCTTACTGGCCTTCAAAAAATGCCCGAGTGACAGTGCCCAGTTTATTGATTTGGACAGAAAATGAACGTACTTTTGTGCCGGCTATGCTGGACGTAATCCCCAAGTATGTTGATGACTTAAGCGTCACTGTGATCCCGGGCTCAGGGCACAGTCCATTTTTTGATAAACCCAAAGAAGTCATAGAAGCGATGCAAAAATTTTTTGCAAAGTAATATTGTATTCTAAATAGGAAGTCTTTTAATGCCAACACAAAACCGCAAATTCACTGCCATTCAATTTATTATGTGCTGCACTATTGTTGTTACAAGCGTGAAAAGTGACCCAGTATTTGCTGATAATCAAGGCTTGTCTGTAGGTAGCGTTGTTATTTCAGAACTGATGCCAAACATTGACGATAATGAGATTGATTGGATAGAATTTTATAACCCCACTGAAACAAAAGTTGATCTCAAAGGGTGTATTCTATCCGACTCCAATGACGATAAACTAATAGTCACACAACCATTACCCATTGAGGCCAAAAGTTATTTGGTCATTGCCAGTGGACGTGAAACCGATGCGCCTGCCTCTTTAAGCCAACCCGCTTGGCAATACTCAGCGAAAAATTTTCAATTGACCACTGGACCGGATCAGGTTGAACTTAGGTGTAATGGCAAGTTAATCGATCGAGTCACTTATCATCAGTATTCTCCCGGACCAGCTAGTAAATCTCGTGGATGGCAGCTTTCACCAAGCGCACTTAATAGTGTCAAAAATGATGACCTAAATAATTGGTGTTACACAAATTTACCCGTTTTATCTGAGGACAATTATTATGGAGACGATAAAGTTGCGTCTCCTGGTCGTGAAAATCCAAAGTGTTCACATAAGGTATTGCCATACATCTATGTAAACGACCAACAAGCAGTGCTCATTAATGGCATTGACTGGGCTACTACCATGAGAATAGCTGAGGAAGAACTCAGCAGCGATCTGGCAACCGCTGAATTGACTATTTGGGCCATCCGCGATCAGATTATCTCCCCAGCAACTGCCAAAAAGATATCCAGTTTATATTTGCATAACATTGCCCGTCTTTATCAAGCAAAATCGATTGCCATGATCGATAGCAATCATGCTGTTTGGCATTTTGCTTGGGCAATATCTAATTTGTATCGTAACGGCAATGACGAAGTCAAAGCGGCACTACAAAGCGCCTACGATGACGCATTGACGAGACCAGAGACCTTGCCAAGATTTAGGCTCATCGCGATTGATAATGTTCTAGGAGACCAGGTTTTGATGGGCGATGCCCACAACATGGCGCGGAGCTTTGTAAGAAAACACGTGGTTGTACCTGGAAATCCTGATTACATTCAAAACTATGAAGAATATGTTGAAAATAAGCGCAGCAGATTGCAGATTTTCTTTATTAATATTTTATACAAAACCAAGTTGTTTTTTGAAGGTGTTTTCTAGGACCAGCGGTATTCTCTAGTTTTCAAACGGTTTGATAAGTCAACTAAAACGGGGGGGAATGGCGGTATTTACCATATAGATTAACCCAATTCTTTACCTGTTTTTTTTACCAGAGGTTTTAGTGCGGTTTCGTAGTTACGATTTAGTCCTTCAATACTGCCAATCATCATAGCAACAGTTATGTCCTCTACCGTTTGTCGGCTCACTTTATGTCTAGTTAGATAATGCCCTGCCGCTGCAGGCATACCAAAAGAGATATCTATTGCGGTTAATGCTATGTTCATGTCTATACCAAAATGGTCATGTACAATTTCAGCCACATATTGCACCGCTGTTCCTCTGCTATATTCGGTCGGATCTCCGTGATCAGACAAACTAGGCTCTGCAGCCAATCTATCCAAAATTAGCCCTCGTTCATCTATGTAACTCAAATAAGCTTTAGTGGTTTGTCTGACTAATTGCTCAAAGGTCTCAGCACCCTCAGCGGCCTTAGATTGGAGTACTCTTAAGCTTTTATACTCGCGTTTGAGTAAGGTTTGCAGCAATTCCTTCATACTAGGATAATAAGCATATACCAGTGACTTACTGATCCCAGCCTCTTGTCCCAGCCTTTCCATGCTCAATGCTGATACACCTTCTACTGCAACCAGTTCCGCAGCATGATCAAGAATTAAGTTTTTCCTAACTTCTGGGGAAAGTCTGGTGCGTGTTTTTTTGGATTCTGTCATAGCGAAATTGTCCCTTTAGGGATGAGCATATGTGAGGTAATAGTATGGATGAGAATTATAAATGCAAGCTTTGTTACATCACATTCATTTGTTTTCATTATACATTTATTTTAAAGGTAACCTTAGTAGCGTTCCATATATTGTAGCTAACAGTAAATAATATCTGCGGTTAATCAATGCATTTACTGACGGATATTGCGAATGTACATAACTTTGTAAGCTATGTTTTGTAGCAATTATTTATGCGGAGTAGTGTTCAATTTACAACAACTTATTTATCACACTTAAGGTTCAGAGTATTTTCATTAGTGTGTGTTGACCGAATATCGAGGGTATAGGATGCTTCAGACTAATTATCTATTATTTTTCCAAATAGTTGATGGATCATTGCATAACTAAATATCATTTCACGAGCCCGTTACTCTTACGATTAAGTAACGTTATAAGATTAAAGCACTGAGGTGGCAGCAAAGACCCAAAATACTCACGTCAAACAGACTTCCCACTCCCATTGATACCGCCATGGCTAAACTTCCCCATAACAGGACGCGTATAGCGCCTTTGGTTTTAAAGGCACCACCAGCGTGGGCTGAAATGCAGCCTAATTCAACAAAGGATAATAGTTAAAGATAACTGCAGGTATCAAAGATGACTGACTCAACAGTAATATCATCAATACTGGCAAGGAGGAACCTGCTGAGAAAGACAGCGCAGAATATACGGCGGCCTGAAGAGGATTACCTTGGGATAAGTCACTAATTCCTAGTTCGTCTCTCGTATGGCTACCTATGGTGTCTTTTTCCATTAATTGTTCGGCAACTTGTTGGGTTAATGGTCACACCACGCCTCTCTCGTGGTAGATATTAGCTAGCCCTTTTAGCTTGAACCTTTGTTTTAAACCAAACAAACCCTTTATAGGCGACCAACGCACATAAGCTCCAAAAAGCGATGTGGTAGGCAAAATGCACACTTTCGCCAAGAGCGTGATCTTCGTGAGCCATAGCGCGGCTAGTGACGATAAGACATATTAATGTGAATAAGTATTTCATAGTGGTTCCTTAACTAAAATTTCAATAGGGTGAATGAAGCGCTGCTGTTATATCTGCAACATGCCTTCTTTTTCAATAAACTCGATAATGTCGTCTAAGCCTTGTTTGGTTTTCATATTACTGAAAACAAAGGGTTTGTCGCCTCGCATTTTGGTTGCGTCTCGAGCCATGACCTCTAACGAGGCCCCAACTAACTCTGCCACGTCAATTTTGTTGATGATCAGTAAATCTGATTTGGTAATACCTGGGCCTCCCTTGCGGGGAATTTTATCACCTGCTGATACATCAATCACATACAAGGTTAAGTCTGATAACTCTGGGCTGAAGGTCGCGCTTAGGTTGTCGCCGCCGCTTTCTATCAGTACGAAGTCTAAATTGGGATGACGTTCTTGTAAGTCATCAATTGCAGCTAAGTTCATCGAGGCATCTTCACGAATGGCGGTGTGTGGGCAACCCCCTGTTTCTACGCCTAAGATACGGTCTGCTGAAAGTGCGCCATGGCGAGTTAAAAACTCCGCGTCTTCACGAGTATAGATATCGTTGGTGACAACGGCCATGTCGTATTTGTCTCTCAGTGCAAGGCATATCATGCGTAATAATGCCGTTTTACCCGAGCCTACTGGACCACCTACACCGATACGTAAAATTTGTTTGTTTTGTGTCATAACTCACTTCTTTTAAATTAAATTTATTTTTCACACCTTTTGTTATGTCTTTTATTTAAGACCGAAACAAACGTGTGTATTGAGTTTCGTGCCAAGCGCTGGCCATAGCTAAGCGCGGTAAACTGGCACCAATATTTTCATCATCAATTTTATTGGCCTGCTCGATGGCTTCTTCAACTTGTTTGGTTAACTCAAATAACAAGTTTTGTCCCTGCGTTTGGCCCAGTGGTACTAACTTTGTGGCCGCAGCGACTTGGTTATCGATATAGGCCCAACAAAAACCACCTTGCATCTCACTTAATTCAAGTCCAAACAGATAGGCACTTAAAGCAAATGCACTCACAAAGCTGATGTGTTTTTCTCTGATTAATTCCATATAGTGCTGACTATCAATGCCTTTTATATCCTTTAGCAGACGCATTAACGCTTTACCCATAGCCACATCGGCTAAATATAACTCATTACTTTCACGGCACGCTAAGGCGTGTTGGTTCCACTTATGAAAACGGGCGAAATCATCTTCTACTAAAGCGTCTTGTAAGCGGCTTAACAAAGCTAAATCTGTGGGTGCAATGGACTGATGTAAGTTAAAACTAATCCACTCTTTAGTCGAGTCTGGGTTATGTATCCAGCCCATTTCAACGGCATATTCCAAACCTTGAGAAAACGAAAACCCGCCGACAGGCAAATTGGCACTGCATAATTGCAGCAACCGATTGAGCCTTAACGGGCTTTGATTAGTCGTGGCTTCATTCATGAGAATGGGAATGACCGTGGCCATGATTTTGGCTACCATAAGCGCCGTTTTCTGGCTCAAATACCGCCGGTGTTCGATTAATAGATAAACCGTAGTTTTCAGCTAGTTCTTCTAACACGTGGTCGGGTTTAAAGCGCACCCACAGCTCACCAATTTGCAAAGAGGTATGACGATTGCCTAAGTGGTAACAAATACGGCTAAAGCTCATCCAGTCAGTAGCGATAGCGGTAGAAACCTCTTCCGCTTGGCCTTTTACTTTAATCAGTAAACCACACTCGGTTTTTAAAACCTCACCCACCAGCAGAGGGTGACCCCGCTGCATAAAAATACCCAAGGCTTGGCCTTGGTCGGTGCTGATTTTAATCCGTGCTTTTTTACGGGTGTCTTGATCCAACGTCACATAATCATCAATGGGATCATGACTATAAGATAGGCGTTCAAATGCTTGTAACATACTTATTAATATCCAAAATTTTTCTAATCTTTAATACATTTCGCAACAGTTCATTGTGCAAAATAGAACGTTGTTAGGTAAAACTGTCGAGTTTTTTTGGAGGGAAGCATATAAGTAATATGTGACTCTCCAAAAAGACGAAAACAATGCAGCATAAGAGCGCTCTATGCAGCACAACTAAAATAAGCAATAACGCTGTGCTAATGGCAATACAGTAGCGGGTTCACAGGTGAGTAGTTCACCATTGGCGCGTACTTCATAAGTTTGTGCATCCACTTCGATGTGTGGTTGCCAGCTATTGTGGATCATGTCGTCTTTGCCGATGTTTCGGGTGTTTTTGCACACACCAACCATCCGTGTCATGCCTACTTTTTCTGGTACACCTAATTCGATAGACGCCTTAGACATAAAGGTCATGGATATTTTAGCCGAAGCTAAACCATAGGATCCAAACATGGGGCGATAATAAACTGGCTGAGGTGTGGGGATAGACGCATTGGCATCACCCATTGGTGCGGCGGCAATAAAACCAGATTTGATGATCATCGCAGGTTTAATGCCAAAAAATGCGGGTTTCCACAATACTAAATCAGCCAGTTTACCGACTTCAATCGAGCCCACTTCATGGCTAATACCATGGCTGATGGCAGGGTTGATAGTGTATTTAGCAATATAACGCTTGATCCTAAAATTGTCATTACGCTCAGTATCTGGGGCTAATGGCCCTCTTTGTTGCTTCATCTTATGAGCGGTTTGCCAAGTGCGAGTGATCATTTCACCGACACGGCCCATAGCTTGTGAGTCAGAGGCAATCATACTGATGGCGCCTAAGTCATGCATGATGTCTTCTGCGGCGATGCTTTCTTTTCGAATGCGGGAATCTGCAAAGGCAATATCTTCAGGAATTGAAGGGTCCAAATGGTGGCACACCATCAGCATATCCAAATGTTCATCAATGGTATTGATGGTGTAAGGACGAGTTGGGTTAGTAGACGAAGGTAATACATTTGGCTCGCCGCAAGCACGTATAATATCGGGCGAGTGTCCGCCGCCCGCGCCTTCTGTGTGATACGTGTGAATGGTGCGACCTTTAAATGCACCTATCGTATCTTCAACAAAACCCGATTCATTCAAAGTGTCGGTATGGATCGCGATTTGCACGTCGTATTTTTCAGCAACGGATAAGCAGTTGTCTATGGCGGCAGGTGTGGTGCCCCAATCCTCGTGGAGTTTTAAACCACATACACCGGCTTCGATTTGCTCTTCTAAGGCTATCGGTAAACTAGCGTTGCCCTTGCCTAAAAAGCCAAAATTCATAGGAAAATCGTTGGTAGCTTGCAACATTTTATGAATGTTCCAAGGCCCCGGAGTGCAAGTAGTGGCATTGGTGCCTGTGGCTGGGCCAGTTCCGCCACCTATCATAGTGGTCACGCCCGACATTAAGGCTTCGTCAATTTGTTGTGGGCAAATAAAATGAATATGTGCATCAATGCCACCAGCTGTAAGGATTTGACCTTCACCCGCAATGACTTCTGTGCCGGGGCCTATTTCAATATCAATGTTGTCTTGAATATCAGGGTTGCCGGCTTTGCCTATTATAGCAATACGGCCATCTTTAATGCCCACGTCGGCTTTAACTATGCCCCAATGATCGACAATTAAGGCGTTGGTGATCACCAAATCTGGTGTGTCTTTGCATGAAGCTTGACTTTGACCCATACCGTCACGGATCACTTTACCGCCACCAAATTTGACTTCTTCACCATAGGTGGTGGCATCTTGCTCGACTTCGAGCCATAAATCGGTATCGGCTAAGCGCACGCGGTCTCCCACTGTGGGACCAAACATATGCGCGTAAGCGTGTTTATCTATACTGGCCATGACTATAACTCTCCTTGCACTAGGGCTCTAAAACCATATACCCTGCGCTTTCCAGCAAAAGGTACTAGCGTGACTACACGTTCTTGTCCAGGCTCAAAACGAACTGCTGTACCCGAGGTAATGTCGAGGCGATAACCTTTGCACTTTTCACGATCAAAGGTCAATGCAGCGTTGGTTTCATAAAAATGATAATGCGAGCCTACCTGAATCGGCCTATCGCCTGAGTTGGCAACGGTTATGTTACGTTTTTCGCGGCCCACATTGAGTAAATGTTCGCCGGTGTCAGTTTTGATTTCGCCTAGGATCATCTTATGCGCCCTCTACTTTTTTGTTTCTGAACCATTCTTTAAATAATCGGATTATGCACTGTGACTAATTTAGTGCCATCGGGGAAGGTGGCTTCAACTTGTACTTCTGCAATTAGTTCTGCAATCCCCTCCATGACCTGATCACGAGTTAGCAAAGTACGCCCATAGTCCATCATTTCTGCTACGGTTCTGCCGTCTCTTGCACCTTCCATAATTTCCATAGAAATATACGCCATGGCTTCAGGGTAATTGAGTTTTACCCCTCGTTTAAGGCGGCGTTCAGCTAGTAGTGCAGCAGTAAATAACAGTAACTTATCTTTTTCTCTTGGTAATAAATCCATCTTAATCTCTACATTTGTGACTTAGGCTCAGCAGTCCTAAGTATTTAGGTAAACCAAATTCTGGGTTGTACGCCCTGTTTTTCGATATACAAAGGGCGTATTAGTTTCCAAAGTTCTATGAATAGATCTTTACACTGATGTGCTTGTTGCCCTAAATAACGGATTACTAACAGTTGCCTAATATCCGTAATACTGATTAATGAACTGGCAGAGTGTTCATCAACTATCGCTCTAAGTTGCTCAATTAGTTGTGTTCTTTGTTCTTTGCTAACCTGCTTAGTAGAGGCATAAGCTAAAAAGGTGCCAAACACAGTATTGCCAGCTAACCCCGCTGCGTGATGTTGAATATTACTTTCCGGTTCAATTAATACTTTATCGTGGTAAATCAAAATGTCATCACAGTACAGGGTGTTGAGTTGCGTAAATCGGCCTGCGGTAAAATTTTCATTGGAGCTAGGTAGGCCTAAGCAAGTCATGTCCCAGCCGCAATAAACGCTGGAATTGTGTAATCTCACTTCAACATTATTCACTCCATTGGCTTGGTTATACACCAAGGTTTCAAGGGGAAAATGTTCACACTTCGCATGATCATCTAAGTTAATTCGAGTCACTTGAGTTTGTTTAGGATCGCCAATAGATAAATCCGTACGCGCCCGATAAAAACGGTTTGCTCCGGGTGTTGTGACTAGTGTGTGCGCGCTTTGTTGTACATCAATATTCACCTGCAACTCATCGCCAGAGACTATGCCTGCTGGTGGATGCAACAAATATAAGTGTGCGCAATCTCTGCCTTCTGGATAAAAGGCTTTTTGAATGGTCAGCGGTCCACAACGTTTGGTTTTTGTCAGTTGGGTACCGTAAGGTGAATAGCCCAGCTGCAATTCTAAGCTGGCTAACCACTGACTTTTTATTATATCTATTGCTGCTTCGGTCATCGGTTACCTAAGATAGAGCGCCTTAATCAAAATTAAGCACTGCTTAAACTGCTAAATATTTACCTACCAACTCATCCGTTAGCTCTGTCATAGGGCCAGAGGAGATTACTTGGCCTTTTTCCATCAATACAAAATCTTCACCTACGGCCCGGGCAAAAGGCAATTTTTGTTCTACCAAAATAATGGTCATGCCTTGTTCTTTATTCAGCTTTAGTAATACATCACGGATTAACTGCACGATATTGGGTTGAATGCCTTCATTTGGTTCATCCAAAATAAGCACCTCTGGATTGAGCACTAAAGCTCGACCAATAGCGAGTTGCTGCTGCTGACCACCAGATAAATCACCGCCACGTCTATGTAACATTTCTTTTAATACTGGAAACAATTCAAATACATGTTCGGGTATAGTTTTACTGGTTTGACGCTTACAGTTCAGACTCACCGTCAGATTCTCTTCCACCGTTAATTGCGGAAAAATATGCCGCCCCTGTGGCACATAGCCTATACCAATATCTGGACGTAATTCAACTGAACTATTACTAATATCTCTGTCACCATAAGTGAGTTTGCCGGAACTAATAGGCAACAACCCCATGATGGTTTTTAGTAAAGTGGTTTTACCCACCCCGTTTCGGCCCATAATGCATGTGCGAGAGCCAGGTTTGATGGATAGGTCCAAATCCCATAAAATTTGAGTGCCACCGTATTTCTGATTGACTGTGCTTAATGTAATCATATTAGCCTTGCTCCTCACCTAAATACACGCGAATCACATCGGGATTGGCCTGAATTTCAGCCATAGAGCCTTCCGCTAGTACTGCACCTTGGTGTAATACTGATACTTTCCTGGCGATTGAACGCACAAAGGCCATATCGTGCTCAACTACCACGACCGAATGCTCGCCTGCCAAGGAAGTCAGTAATTCTGCGGTGCGTTCGGTTTCTTGGCCTGTCATACCTGCTACTGGCTCATCGACTAATAACACTCTTGGCTCGGCGGCTAATAACATGCCAATTTCTAACCACTGTTTTTGCCCGTGAGACAATCTACCTGCCTGATAGTGGCACTCGGTAACTAAACCAATGGTATGCAGAATGTTGCCGATGCGATCTTTTTGTTCACCACTTAACTTGTGAAATAACGCCGTCCAAATTCCTTTGTCGCCTTTAAGACTAAGCTCAATATTTTCAAACACCGACAACTCCTCAAAAACAGTGGGTTTTTGAAACTTTCGGCCAATACCGGCTCTGGCAATTTCCGACTCATCTAGTTGCAATAAATCAACTTTTTGTCCAAAGTTAACTTTGCCACTATCAGGGCGAATTTTACCCGTGATAACATCCATCAAGGTCGTTTTCCCGGCGCCATTTGCACCAATTAGGCAACGTAATTCGCCATCATTTATGTACAGGTTTAAGTTATTCAAAGCCTTAAAACCATCAAAGCTTAGGTTGACGTCTTCTACATATAAAATCACCCCATGACGGGTATCAGGCACAATGTTTTCGCTGGCTGTTAACGGAGAACCCGCCTTATCAATGATCATGAGTTCGCCTGCGAAGCACTGGTCGGTTTGGCAAATTTTTGTTTGATGCTGGGTATTAGCCCTGCAATGCCTTTAGGTAGCAATAACGTGACTAATACAAATAGTCCGCCGAGGGCAAATAGCCAAGCTTCGGGCATGATGGCGGTAAAGCGAGTTTTAGCGTAACTGACGATAATCGCTCCAATGATTGCTCCGTATAAAGAATTTCTGCCACCAACAGCGACCCAAATCACCATTTCGATTGAGTTGAGTGGTGAAAACTCACCAGGGTTAATTATGCCCACTTGTGGTACATATAACGCGCCTGCAAGACCCGCCAGCATTGCTGAAACTACAAATATCCACACTTTGTAGTGTTCCGGTTTGTAACCCACAAATCTTACTCGGCTTTCAGAGTCACGAATGGCTGTCACCACTCGACCCATTTTTGATTTCACGATAAAGTGACATAAGCAATAAGCCAATGCTAAAATAACAGCCGTGGCGACAAATAGGCCTAATTTGGTATTCGGAGATTGTAAAGAGAAGCCAAAAATCTCTTTAAAGTCGGTTAGCCCATTGTTACCACCAAAGCCCATTTCATTGCGGAAAAAGGCTAACATTAAGGCGTAGGTCATCGCTTGGGTCATAATCGATAAATACACCCCGCTCACTCGCGAGCGAAATGCTAAACTACCAAAAATAAAGGCCAACAATCCAGGCCCTAAAAACACCATGCATACCATCCAGACTATGCTGTCAGAGCCGGCCCAAAACCAAGGCAATTCAGTCAAATTTAGGAATACCATAAAGTCGGGTAATTCAGGGTTACCATATACGCCGCGATCACCAATTTGACGCATCAGATACATGCCCATGGCATAGCCACCTAAGGTAAAAAATGCGCCATGACCTAAGCTTAAAATACCGCAATATCCCCAAACCAAATCTACTGCTAAGGCAAGTAACGCATAACACAGGTATTTGCCTAATAAGCTGACGGTATAGTCACTCACATGCAATGCCGAAGACTCAGGAAAAATTAAATTACCTAAAGTCACCAATAAAGTGGTGATAAATAATAGGCCAACAGTAAGATGTAGAGGACCTTTACTACGAAACAGTGATCTTGGTTTATTGTCTTCAGTGATAGAGTTATTCATTAGTCTGCAGACCGCCCTTTTTGTGGAAATAGTCCTTTGGGCCGTTTTTGAATAAACAACACCAAACCAACTAATACGATAATATTGGCTAATACTGAGCCTGTTAACGGCTCAAGAAACTTGTTAGTCAGACCGAGTGACATGGCTGCTACTAAAGTGCCCCATAAATTGCCCACACCGCCAAACACCACCACTAAGAAAGAATCTATGATATAGGCCTGACCTAAGTTTGGCCCTACATTGGTTAATTGACTTAATACCACGCCTGCCACTCCGGCAATGCCAGAGCCAAGTCCAAAAGTAATCGCATCTACCCAATCACTTTTGACACTTAACGCCCTTGCCATATCGCGGTTTTGCGAGACTGCGCGCACATGTAAACCTAGAGAGGTTTTTTTAAGAATCATCAACAAAGACACAAACACAAAGATAGAAAATAGAATGATGTACAAACGATTATAAGTGAGCGAAAAAATTGGATTGATTTGCCAAGAACCACTCATCCACTCTGGACTAATGACTTGGCGATTGAGGGGTGAGAATATAGTTCTGACCAGTTGTTGTAAAATCAAACTAATGCCAAAAGTGGCTAACAGGGTTTCCAATGGTCGACCTTTTAAAAAACGAATTACACCGCGTTCAATAAGGATCCCCACACTGCCCGACACCAGAAATGCCGCGGGTACGGCAATGAGTAATGAATATTCAATTATTGAGGGAAAGGCTAATTGAATAACGTAAGTCGTATAAGCCCCTAGCATGATCATTTCGCCGTGTGCCATATTGATCACTCCCATCACTCCAAAGGTAATAGTGAGTCCTATCGCTGCTAACAGTAATACTGAGCCTAGGCTTAAGCCAAAAAATACGGTTTCTATTGCGCTATAGAAACTGGCCCGTTTTTCTATTTCACCTAAAGTGCTATTTAAGGCGTCTTTGAGGGTTTGCTGATCTGTCGTTAATTCCTTTTCAGGCAGGTTTGATAGTAAGCCTACTATTTCATTTTTAACCGTCGGTTCTAATGTATTACCAAGTTGTTTTAAGGCCTCGATTTTTTCTTTAAAGTTACCAGCTTTTAATTGTTGTAACGACAAGGTAGTGGCCATTAATATTTGCACATCCTGGTCTTTTTCGTCATCAATTAACTCGGTGATGATAGCCGTGGACTCTTTGCTTGGAGAGCTAAGTAATTGCTGCACTGCTTGTAAGCGTATTTTTTTATTGTCGTCAGTTAAGTCGATTTTGGCGATAATATTACGCAAGGTACTGCGCAAGCTATTATTAGTTTTGATTTTGGACAGTTGGGATTTTTTGACTGTATTGAGTGTCTCTTGGCTTAATACATCTGTTAACTGATAAAGTCGATTTTCAGTAGCCTGAGCACGCACGACGTGTTTATTGGCTTTTAAAAAATACAGCTCGCCGTCGAGCATAAATTGTAATACGTCTCGTGTTAGCGGCTCTTTGGTTTTGGATATTTGCTTTATAAGCGGCGCCATTTTACGCAATTTGGTTTTGGGTAACTGATTGACTAATGACGTCAGTGTCGAATGGTTATCCCCAATACCGTCAGTTTCTATGGCATGGCTGTGCCCAGATATGACTAACATCAGCAATAATAAAAATATTCGGTGCATTGCCTATTCCTTGCCCTGAGAATTAAAAAAGTCCGACTTCCCCTGAAAAACACGAGAAGCCGGACAAACAGGGACTGTTTTAATTTAAAAAATTATCAGTCACCATACACACATAAAACTTAGAAATTTTGACCTGAGCACTTGGCTGTTTTGACATCAAAGTTTCCGCAGTTAACTGGGGCTGTCCAATCAGATATGAGGTTTTTAGAGCTAGGTAAAAAGTCTGACCATGCATCACCAATCACAGTGTCTGGGGTTTCCCACACTACTTCGAATTGACCGTCTTCTTGGATTTCACCAATAAGCACAGGCTTAGATAAGTGATGGTTGGCATTCATCACTGCAGTACCACCCGTTAAGTTTGGTACAGCTACACCAATCATAGCTTGCTCAACGGCGTCTACTTCAGTTGTACCTGCTTTTTCAACTGCTTTAACCCACATTTCGAAACCAATATAAGTCGCTTCCATTGGGTCATTAGTGACACGTTTTTCGTCACCTATGTACTCTTTCCATTCGGCGATAAAGGCATCGTTGGCTTCGGAGTCAACACTTTGGAAATAATTCCAGGCCGCTAAGTGACCCACCAAAGGTTTAGTATCAAAACCAGACAATTCTTCTTCACCTACAGAGAAAGCCACCACTGGAATATCTTCAGCAGAAATTCCTTGGTTGCCCAATTCTTTATAGAAAGGAATATTGGCATCACCGTTGATGGTTGATACCACAGCAGTTTTCTTGCCTTGTGAACCAAACTTCTTGATATCTGAGACTATGCCCTGCCAATCAGAATGTCCGAAAGGTGTGTAGTTGATCATGATGTCTTCAGCCTTTACACCTTTTGCTAATAAATAAGCCTCAAGAATTTTATTTGTGGTGCGCGGGTAAACATAATCTGTTCCAGCCAATACCCAACGAGTCGCACCTATATCATTCATCAAATAGTCTACAGCGGGTATGGCTTGTTGGTTTGGCGCTGCCCCTGTGTAAAATACGTTTTTAGACGACTCTTCGCCTTCGTATTGTACTGGGTAAAAAAGCAATCCATTCAGTTCTTCAAGAACAGGTAACGCAGACTTACGTGATACTGAGGTCCAGCAACCAAAAATCACGTCTACTTTATCTTTTGCTAACAATTCACGGGTTTTCTCTGCAAAAAGAGGCCAGTTTGATGCCGGATCAACCACAACGGCTTCCAGTTTTTTGCCTAAAATCCCGCCTTTCTCATTTTGTTTTTCAATCATCATCAGAACGGTGTCTTTGAGTGTTGTTTCACTGATGGCCATGGTGCCTGACAAAGAATGCAAAACACCGACTTTGATGGTGTCAGCTGCGATAGACACCTGAGTGACTAGGCTGCTAGCAATGATTGAGCTAGCAATAATAATTTTTTTAAATTTCATTTCTAAATTCCTACTTGTTTTTTGTTTCAATTTTGAGCGTATGTTTGATAGTTCTCATTAGAATGTGATTAGGGCTTCAACTGCTAAGTAGTTAACATCCACATCGTTGATTTCATCCATACGATATTCAAACACCATCAATAAGTTGTCGTTTACAGAGAAGCTTGGTGAAAAGGTGATACCACTTGCATCTTCAAAGGAAGCACCAACCGCATCTTCAACTTCATAATCGTGGTAACGCACGGTCATACCAAACGACTCGAATGCGTAATTAGCCATCAATAGAAAACCATCAGCTTCGCTTCCCGCAAAAGCTGTGTCTTCAGATGAGTTATATTCAGCCGCTAACGTTAAAGCATCAGCTGAGTAAGCAGCCCAAGTATTAATCATCTTAGTATCGCCATCTACTGAGTAAAAACCTTTAACAGTAAAGTTTTCAGTAGGCATAAAGGCAACCATAGTTTCAATGCCAGGGTGCTCTGTATCTGTTGATTGGGGGCCAGCTAAATCATTAACTACAGAAACTGCGACTGCAAATTTGTCACCGCTATATAATGCAGACACACCTTGTTGATAGTAGCCGTAGAAATACTGGGCATAACCTGTGCCTGAGTACTGAAATAATCCCGTAGGCTCTTCTGTTTCCCAGCCTGAGTAACTTAAAAAGCGACCTGCTTTGATGCTTAAGTTGTCGGATATGGCATAAGAAATAAAAGCCTGCTCAACATCAACACCTTCAGCAGCGTTTTGATATTCAACATCAACGGTTGCGGTTAATTTGTTACCAAAATCATAACCAAAATTTAATTCAACCTGATCAATGCCAGAGTCATGAGTCGAACCGGCGCCATCTACGTCGATAGATAAGTAAGACATATCAATAAAACCACTAACACTTAGATTGTCTGATGTTATTTCTGCTTGTGCGCCAGTCATTGATCCCAATGAAAGTAGCAGCGCGGCTGCTACAGGCGTAAATTTAGTGAGTACGTTCATATGTATATTCCAAGTGTTCTAAAGTTTAAAATTGAGTTTGGGTTATCTTTTTTGAGTGATAACTCTACAACCGCTAGGCTTTTTTGTAGCGGGGTAGAGTATCTATGCTTTAGTCAATAACGAATATGGGCAGAAGTGCGCATTCGTCTACGTCGATCTACGCATATTCCTCGGCTTTGAAGTTGTGTAAACTAACGTAACCTGTTGCTGCAGATAAGCTTTGCTTATTTGAGTAATGTTTGAGATCAATAACTGTCGTACATGCAATCCAATAAAAAAATTCTGGCCACAAGAAGAACTTACAATAAACTCGTTGCAAACGAGATGATGGAGGACTTTGCCCTACGTTTTACTGCCAAAAGGGCACGTATTTGGTCTTATGGCCGCATTGCTAACACTGCTTTAGGTATAGTGTCCTTTCTGGTTTTAGAGGCGATTGGTGGCGCTATTACTCTAAATTTTGGTTTTGCGAATTCAGCCTGGGCGATTTTATCGGTTATTTTTGTCGTGTTTCTTACTGGATTGCCCATCAGCTATTACGCTGCAAAATATGGCGTTGATATTGATTTATTAAGCCGTGGAGCTGGCTTTGGCTATATTGGCTCCACGATCGCTTCACTTATCTACGCCTCCTTTACCTTTATATTTTTCGCACTTGAAGCAGCCATTATGTCTATGGCTCTGCAGATTTTGTTTGGTATGCCTTTATCCATAGCCTATGTGGTGAGTGCGCTGGTTGTTTTGCCATTGGTCAGCCATGGAATAGCTTATATCAGCCGTTTTCAGGTGTGGACGCAGCCTTTTTGGATTGTGTTACAGCTTGTTCCCCTATATTTTGTTTTTACCCACCCAGATAGTAATTTACAGCAGTGGTTAGGATTCACTGGTGCAGCAGGGGAACAAGGGCAAGGATTTAGTCTTCTATTATTTGGTGGGGCTTCGGCTGTAGTGCTGTCGTTAGTGGCACAAATCGGTGAGCAGGTAGACTTTTTACGTTTTCTGCCAGAAAAGCCCAAACAGGGTCAATGGCGATGGTGGACATCGCTTGTTCTGGCCGGTCCAGGTTGGATTATATTTGGTGCCTTAAAACTATTTTTAGGCTCGTTTTTAGCTTATTTCGCTTTAACGCAAGGCGTGTCGCTGGACTTAGCAGATGATCCCGCACACATGTATAACCTCGCCTTTAGCTTAGTATTCGACAATCCGACCTTAGCGGTAATTGTGGCCTGTAGTTTTGTGGTGATATCGCAACTAAAAATTAATGTGGCCAACGCTTACGCTGGCTCGTTAGCTTGGTCTAATTTTTTCTCTCGTGTTACTCGCAATCATCCCGGTCGTGTGGTGTGGATGGTATTTAATGTGGCTATTGCTTTGTTACTAATGGAGTTAGGCATTTACCAGACAATTGAGAGTATGTTGTCTGTGTATTCGGTTATTGTATTGGCGTGGTTAAGCTCAGTCACAGCCGATTTGTTAATTAACAAGCCTCTGGGCTTGAGTCCACCACACATTGAATTTAAACGTTCATGTTTATACGACATCAACCCCGTTGGTGTCGGTTCTATGTTGATAGCCACTTTTTTTGGATTTACGGCCCATTTTGGTTGGTATGGTGAAATTGCTAAAGCGTTAGGGTCGTTTATTGCTTGTGGATTGCCGTTTATCACTGTGCCCTTGATTGGCTACTTAACTAAAGGCCGCTATTATTTAGTTCAAAATCAACAGGCCCCAATCTCTAAAAGTACTCAGTGCCATATCTGTGAGAACACCTTTGAGCATGAAGATATGTCGTACTGCCCAGCTTATCAAAAGCCAATATGCTCTTTATGTTGCACCCTCGATGTGCGCTGTGGTGACCAATGCCGGCCACAAGGTACCTTGTCTAATCAATCGCAGCATTTCTTTCAACGTTTTTTGACCACAGATTTGCTCAGAGTCATGACCACACCTATGGCCCAGTTTATAGGTTTGACGCTGAGTTTAAGTGTTTTAGGAGCGGGCATTTTATTTTTAATTTATCTGCAAGTACCGGTTGATGATGCTGCCGTCAAACAAGTATTTGCCATCACTTTGGTTAAGAGCTTTTTCTTATTGTTGATCATCATTGGTGTGGTTAGTTGGTTGTTTATTTTAGCGCGTATTGGCAATCGTTCAGCTCTTAAAGAGCTGCGTTCATTAGCTAACGCTTTGGTCAAAGAAAGTAGTGCCCATGAAAAAACGTCCATGGCTTTACAAGATGCAAAAGTCAAAGCAGAAACTGCAAATGAAGCTAAAAGTCGTTATTTAGCTGGGTTGAGTCATGAGTTGAGAACCCCACTGAATGTGATGTTGGGTTATGCTCAGTTACTCAGTCAAGATGAGTCCTTTCCTCGGGCGCATCGTGAAACCTTGGGTATTGTAAAACGTAATGGTGAACATCTTGCGGATCTGATAGAAGGTCTTTTGGAAATCTCAAAAATCGAAGCTGGCAGGCTGACCTTGCAGCGAGATGAGGTTAATTTAAAAGCAATTTTGCAGCAGTTGATTGACATGTTTCAAATGAAGGCAGCACAAAAAAATATCGAGTTTATTTATCAGCCATGTCCGAACCTTCCTGATTATGTGGCAACAGATAAACAACGTTTTAGGCAGATATTAATTAACTTGATTTCTAATGCCATCAAATACACAGAACGAGGCTCAGTGACATTAAAAATCAGTTATCGAAATCAGGTCGCTAACTTTAGTGTGATAGATACGGGTATTGGCATTTCTGAGCACAATCGCGAGTCCATATTTAAACCTTTTGAACAAGTCAGAAATGCCCATACTCAGGCCATTGGCGGCGCTGGGTTAGGATTGACTATCTCGCGCTCGTTAACTGAATTAATGGGTGGAGAAATCACCGTTAAAAGTATGCTCGGGCAAGGCTCTACCTTTAATTTTAGGTTAATGCTGGTGGAGTTAAATAAAAATGAAAATGCACCAGAATACACACAAGCTAGGGCCATTGGTTATAAAGAAGAATCGAAAACCGTGTTGGTTGTTGACGATGAACTTCACCAACGTAATTTGTTAGCTGACTTACTTAGACCTCTAGGATTTGAGGTGTTGTTAGCAGAGCATGCATCAAAAGGTTTGGAGTTGCTAACAGAGGCTCAAGTCTCACTGATTCTTATGGATGTAAGGATGCCAAATATGGATGGTTGGCAAATGGTTAAAGAAGTCCGCGATCGAGGTTATGCAATGCCCGTATTGATGGTCTCAGCTAACGCTCGTGATGTAGAGAGCCATCAAGCAGGTGAAAGTTTTCACAATGGATATATGGCTAAACCTGTTGACTTGACTGCTTTATTAGGAAAAATTGGAGAGCTGTTAAACATACAATGGCAATATGCACCGACTGAAGGTATGGAAAGTGTTCAGGCTGCACGAACTATTAACTCTAAAGATGTTGTTACTAATCATCAGTATAAAATACTTATTTCACTTGCAGAGATAGGTTATCTATCTGGTTTTAAAAATAAATTTGCCGAATTACATACGCAATATCAATTTCCTGTGGAAGTGACCTCGCAAATTAATGAATACGTTGCCCTGTGTAATTTTCCTAAAATTATCGTCTATCTAGAAGAATTGAGTGATGAATAATAAAATGGATAATGTGGTGCTGGTAGTAGACGATTCGCCGGAATCTTTGGGCATGTTAAATGTGGCATTAAATAGTCAAGGGTATACTGCACTTGTGGCTCTTAATGGCGCACAGGCTCTTTCTATTGCCGAAAAAATTGAACCTGACATAGTGTTGATGGATGCGGTTATGCCTGAGATGGATGGTTTTGAGACTTGCCGTAGATTAAAAATACAGCGCCCCAACACCCCTATCATATTTATGACAGGATTGACTGATGTAGAAGATGTAGTGAAAGGTTTCGAAGCTGGTGGAATTGATTATGTGACTAAACCGATATCACCTGATGAAGTTATTGCACGGATTAAAACCCATATACAAACGGCAAAGCTGGCGCTCAGCGCACAAGATGCTCTGGATCACCTAGGCAGCAATGTATTCTGCGTCAGCGATCATGGGCGATTATCTTGGGCGACACCCAAAGCGCACCAACTCATTGATGATTTTGCCGGCGATGATACGAGTCCATGGGCAACGTTGGCTGAATTACTAAAAGATTGGTTACTAAGCGGCGGCCAACAAAACTTAAAAGTGAATTGTTTTGTGACTTCTTTTGAGATCATGTATGAACGCCGGCAAGATGATAAACATATGCTTAAAGTGGTTGAGGCGAAAATCGAAAAAGCACCCTTTGATTTACAACAAAACTTACCTATCACCAAGCGCGAATCTGAAGTGTTATATTGGGTATCATATGGAAAGACTAATTGGGAAACTTCACAAATTTTATCTATGAGTCCTCGCACAGTAAATAAACATCTAGAACAAATATACAAGAAGTTAGGCGTGGATAATAGAACCTCTGCCGCTGCCATCTCTATACGTATATTAGAGTCCTAGAAGATACAGGTTGGACTTGTGGTGGGAGTTAGTTTCTTTATAATGCGCAACAAAAAAAATGGGACGGTTTATGAGCAATATTACACAACTTCTTGAAAACAATAGGCAGTGGTCTGAAGATCAAAAAAACGCTGACCCTGATTTTTTTAATAAACTATCTGAGCGGCAGAAACCCGAATATCTTTGGATAGGGTGTTCTGATAGTCGTGTACCGGCGAATCAAATTGTGGGTTTAATCCCCGGTGATATTTTTGTACATCGCAATGTGGCTAATTTGGTTGTACATACTGATTTTAACTGCTTGTCTGTACTGCAATATGCGGTTGATGTGCTCAAAGTAAAACATGTGATTATATGTGGGCATTATGGTTGTGGTGGAATAGAGGCTGCCTTGCAAGATAAACAGCTTGGTCTAATCGATAATTGGCTAGGGCATATTAAAGATATTGCTCACAAACACAGAGCCGAACTTTCGGGCCTCAACGAACATGATAGGTCCGCTCGGCTTTGTGAGCTTAATGTATCAGAACAGGCTGATAATGTTAAACGTAGCAGCATTGTAAAAGAGGCGCTAAAGCGTGGGCAGTCATTGCAAGTTCACAGCTGGATATATAGTTTGCGCAATGGCCGTTTGAAAGATTTGTCAAAGGTGACAGAGTAGGGTTTTGGTCATGACCAAATATTTATTAGGGATGTGTCTTTTAGCGTTATCTACTTTTGGCTTTGCTGAACAACACACATGGTATTTTGTGCGTCATTTTGAAAAACAGTTGGGTGATAATCCAAGCCTGACTGTAAAAGGCAAATCTAGAGCTGAAGCATTGGCTACATTTTTTTCTGATAAACACCTCAATCACGTTTATTCGACTGACTACAATCGGACTCGTGAGACAGCCGCTCCTGTTGCCGCGCTAAAAAGTGTAGATATACAGTTTTACGATCCCCATAGTTTAGTAAAATTTGCCATTAAACTGAAAACTCAGGTTCATGTTTTAGTCGTCGGGCACAGCAATACTACGCCTGAGTTGCTGGGTTTAATGGGTGTAGCGAATATCACTATTGAAGAGTCTGAGTATGGCGCCTTGTATATAGTGCAAAACGATGGTCTGGAACTCAGTTCTCGCAGTGTAGATATTCCCCCCAAATAGTCTTAACCTTTAAGCAGAGAACGTTAAGATCCCCATGTTGTTTTTGCACGGTGCAGATGACCGAGTGGAAGACGTGGAGCAAAGCCGGATGATGGTCGACGGATTACAAGGCTTAGATAAGCCCGTTGAATATGTTGAATTTGAAAACGGTGATCATTATTTATCTATCTATTCAAAGAAATAGGCATGCTGCTTTTAAAGCAATGGAAACGTTCTTAAAAACATACTTAGAAGAGTAGTTGTTTTTATAAGTAGCAACTTAAAGAATAAGCTAAAAATTCTAAGCGTTATCTATCGGTGGTGCTAGACTCCCCAGCCTTAAAATTCACTGGTCTTAGCATGTCATCCAATCACAATTCACTTTCTAGCAACACAAGTAGCATAACAAAGGTCGATATTGGCTTAGTTGAGTTTGTGACGCTAATGGCATTGATGACGTCTTTGGTCGCTTTGAGTATAGATGCTGTGTTGCCTGCACTGTCTCAAATTGGTGCTGACTTAAATATTACTGAAGCTAGGCAAACCCATTTAATTGTGTCGCTATTCTTTATCGGTATGGCTTGTGGACAGCTTTATTACGGGCCTTTGTCTGATAGTAAGGGCAGACGTTATGCCATTATTTCTGGTCTGATTGTTTTTGCTGTTGGGTCATTAGTGTGTATGTATGCAGAGTCGTTAGAGGTAATGTTAGTTGGCCGTATTATTCAAGCCTTTGGTGTCTCAGGGCCAAGGATTGCCACTTTAGCGGTGATTCGAGATAAATATGAAGGTGAAGCCATGGCCAGAGTCATGTCTTTTATTATGATGGTGTTTATCTTGGTGCCTATGCTGGCACCTATTTTTGGGCAAACCATCTTGTTTTGGTTTTCATGGCAGCATATTTTTTCATCATTTTTGATTTATGGATCATTGATTGGTTTATGGTTTTTTATTCGCCAGCCAGAAACCTTGCCTAGGGAAAAGCGTTTGCCTTTCAGTTGGTCGCAATTATGGATTTCAAGTAAGTTTATCCTGACACATAAGTTAGTCATGTTCTATACACTATCGTCTGGCACAATATTTGGTGCATTTTTAGCCTATATCAGCTCTTCTCAAACCCTGTTTCAACATATTTATGACACGGGTGAGTTGTTTCCTATGTATTTTGCTATGTTGGCATTTTCCATAGGGCTGGCGTCTTTTATTAATGGCACGTTAGTGATGCGTTTGGGTATGCGAAAGTTATGCACGTGGGCGATGTTTGGGTGGTTACTATTCTCTGCAGTGTTAACGGCTTCATGCTTGGTTTCTGGTGGGGTTCCACCTATGTGGCAATTTGTTTCTTTGCTGTTTTGTGCATTTTTTTGCATTGGCATTTTGTTTGGCAACATTAACGCTATGGCTATGCAACCTTTGGGTGCGATGGCAGGTTTAGGTGCCGCTATTATTGGCTCTATAAGCAGTATAACTTCTGTACTTACTGCTGTATTTGTAGGCAGTTTTATCAACTCTTCCATTACGCCAGTAGCAGTCGGTTTTTTAGGTTTTGGTTGTGTGTCGTTTGTATTATATTGGAAAGCAGATAAGCCTTAGTCTTGCTTATCTGCTTTTATATCCAGAAGATTTTTATCTGTTATTCAGTGAAATGTAGTTATCTTTAAGTTGAGTCTATAGTTTGATTCTTATTCAACCTTTCCCTTTTCAACTTTCGGCGCTGTGTGTATGTTGAACCAATTCTTAGTGTCTATATATGGTTTTACATCCTGCGGCTCCCCAATTATTTTACTAAGCGTATATTTGGCTGGTGATTTTCCGAAATATCGACTTGTTTTGATGTTCTGAAGCCGTTTTAATTCTGTCATAACCAATGCCTTTTTCCCGCCTTTGATGTCCAGTGAATAGATGCTAATGATTTGACTTCCATCACATACACTTAAAAAATCTTAGATTAAATACAAAAAAGCCCAGCCAAATTGGCTGGGCAAGGGGGCTTTTATCAAGCACCTTACGACAGAAATTGTTTCAAAAATTTGTCTTTAAAAATAATCTAAGCGGTTTCGACTATGGCTTTCATATCTGTCATGTAACCCCGTAGCTTAGCTCCTATGGTTTCAACCCCATGTTCTCTTATGGTTTTATTGATATCTACCAGTTTCTTGTTATCAACACTGTTAGAGGTGGTTGTATACGCTTTACCGATAAGGTCAGTGCCAATGCTAGGCATCAGTTTCTCTGCCAATAAAGGGATCGCCGCGTTAGCAAATAAGTAGTTACCGTATTCAGCGGTATCAGAAATAACAACGTTCATCTCATACAAACGCTTTCGAGCTATAGTGTTCGAAATAAGCGGCGTTTCATGCAAAGACTCGTAGTAGGCTGATTCGGGTAAAATACCTGCTTCAACCATCACATCAAAGGCTAATTCAACGCCTGATTTTATCATCGCCACTAAAAACACACCGTGGTCAAAATATTCCTGCTCGTCAATCACACCTTCAAATACTGGTGCATTTTCAAAACCACTTTCGCCAGTCTCTTCGCGCCATTTAAACAAGTTAGCATCGCCATTTGCCCAGTCTTCCATCATAGTGCGAGAAAATTCACCACTGATGATATCGTCTTGATGCTTGCCAAAAAGAGGCCTCAATAATTCAGTTAATTGCTCAGATAATTCAAAGGCCTTCACTTTTGCTGGGTTAGACAGCCTGTCCATCATATTGGTGACGCCACCAATTTTTAATGCTTCGGTGATCGTTTCTAAACCGTCTTGGATTAATTTACCTGCATAGCCTGCATCGATGCCATCGGCAATCATTTTTTCGTAGCCTAATACTGCCGCTACTTGTTGCATGCCACATAAAATGGTCTGTTCACCCATTAGGTCAGACTTTACTTCAGCAACAAAAGAAGACTCGAGTACACCGGCGCGGTCGCCGCCTGTAGCCGACGCTAATGCTTTAGCGATATCCCAGCCTTTACCTTGTGGGTCGTTTTCAGGATGCACTGCGATAAGAGTGGGCACACCAAATCCACGTTTGTATTCTTCACGTACTTCCGTACCTGGACATTTAGGTGCACACATGACAACCGTAATATCAGAACGAATTTGCTGACCTTCTTCAACAATGTTGAAGCCGTGTGAATAACCAAGGGTAGCGCCTTGTTGCATAAGGGGCATAATCGCCTCTACTACACTTGAATGTTGCTTGTCAGGCGTTAGGTTATAAACCAAATCTGCAGTGGGGATAAGTTCTTTGTAAGTTCCCACAGTAAATCCGTTACCATCTGCACGTTGAAAAGAATCACGCTTTTCGTCAATGGCAGCTTGGCGCAATGCATAGGATATGTTCAAGCCTGAGTCACGCATGTTCAAACCTTGGTTTAAACCTTGTGCACCACAGCCGACGATGACAATTTTTTTGCCTTTAAGAAAATCACAACCAGTAGAAAACTCTGCACGTTGCATAAAACGACAACGACCAATTTGGTCCAGTTGCTGACGTAAAGATAATGTATTGAAATAATTTGCCATGTTTAAAACCCTATTTTTTATTGGATGCAAGTTATCGCTGTACTTGCGATAAATGGATAATAGGGGTAAACCCATGTTGTTTATAATGATATATTTGCAATATAGTATTGCAAAATACGCAATGTGGGTGAGGTTAGGGCATTTTATGGATATTCGAAGCTTAGAATTGTTTCAACATTTAGCCAGCAGTTTACATTTTGCTAAAACTGCAGAGTCGATGTTTGTGAGTCCTTCCACTTTAAGTCGTTGTATTCAAAGGCTTGAAGAGGGGTGCGGTAGCACTTTGTTTGTGCGGGATAATCGTAAGGTCAAACTGACTGCTGCGGGCTCGAAACTTTTGGGGTTTTCGCAACAAATTTTGACTGAATGGAAAAAAGTAAAGTGGGAACTGCAACAAGAGCATCAGCAGTTGCAAGGTGAACTCAGTTTATTTTGTTCAGTCACGGCTAGTCAAAGTCATTTGCCTAGACTATTAGATAATTTTAGGCACAAATATCCCCAAGTGGAAATCAAATTGAGTACTGGCGATCCCGCTTTGTCGGTCAGTAAAGTCATGCAACAAGAGGTCGATGCCGCTATTGCTATCCATACGCCCAACTTTCCTGCCGAACTAGCATTCTTATCACTAGGTAAAATACCTTTACTACTCATTGCTCCTAAGGACACTATGTTAAATCGCTTGGAGCAAGTGGACTGGCGTCGACACTCTTTTATTTTACCCGAGTCGGGCCCTTCAAAGCGCATTGTGCACCATTGGTTTGCTGAACAAGGCATCAGACCGCGTATCTATGCCACAGTGGCTGGAAACGAGGCGATAGTGAGCATGGTGGCGTTAGGGTGTGGTTTGGGCATAGTGCCCGAGGTGGTGCTGGATCACTCCACCATAGGCCAAAAGGTGAATCGCATTAGCTTAGATGATATTGAGCCCTATCAACTGGGTTTATGCTGCTTACAAAAAAGAGTAGATGAACCAGCCATTCAAGCCTTGTTTAACTGTTAGTTAACCATGCCAATATAAAATTCGAAAAGCACCGAGTGACCAGCGGAATTAATGTTAATAAAAAATACGCAGCTGATTTATTGCTGCTACATTTGGCGATATCATCAACATTAACTCGCGCTTCTTTATTTTTTTTTGCCATTAAGCAATCTGCCTATCAGCGTTTTTTTGACTAATAATAGGTATGAAAAAAAGCAGATTAAAAGGGTAACCGATACACTTAATAAAAATTTAACCCACATATTAATATCTAAATTGAGCAAATAAAACTGTATAAACAACAATACCGGAATGTGCAGCAAATAAGTCCAATATGAAGAGTCAGCAATAAAAGTCAGCATTCGGTTTTTAGTATTCAAAAATCGCTTACCGACCATAAGACAATACAAGGTCATGTATACCGCAATAATAGCCTCCGTTAATGCCAAAACGCCATGGGATAGACTCCAAGTAACACTTTCCTGAGCCATTTTCACGTTTAGTTCGGCGGGAATATGATTATAAAAATAGCCATAGGCAATAACTGATATGATTAACAAGGCTGTTTGATAGCTAAATAACTCGCTGAGTAGTTGTTGATGTTTATATAACAGGCCACCCGCTAAAAATAACACACCGTAAAAACCAAAAGACCACAGTTGTGGATAGAACTTGTCTGCCGCGGGCAACGGACTTGATTGAGATATCAGGGCCGGAAGCAATAGCAATGGCAGTACCAATAAAAAAAACGGTTTTGTTGCCAATCGTTTGGATATTGTGCGAGAAAACAACTTCATTTTGTGTAAACACACGACCATGATTGCAAACAGATAAAGATTAAACAAAAACCATAAATGCATGGTACTTGGACCCATCTGCTTGGCTTCAGGTGATCCCAAAAATTGCAAAAATACCGGAGGGTTATCGACATTGCCTAACGCCCAACCGATCAAAAACATGATACTACCAATCAACAAAGGTAAAAAGAGCAAAAAAGGTAATAGGATCCGTTTCGATCGGTTTTGCAAATAGGCCTTAGCACTTTTCTTTTCAATCATCATTAACGCAAAAAAACCTGAGATAAAAAAGAATAATGGCATTCTGAACAAGTGCAAAAAATAAACACTAAATTCAAGTAAAATTGAATTTTGTTGATCAGATGTAAACCAGCTTTCGCTTAATCGTGGGCTATAAGCCAAAGCTGCATGGAAAACCACACCCAGCAGCATAGCTAACGCGCGTAAATTATCCATGTAATATAGGCGTGAAGATATTTGATTTGATTCCACAGACATGGCACAACTGTCCATGTTTGTATCAACTGCTGAGTTACTTATGATAGTCAGCCTGCACTAACGTTTTTAACTTAAGCATGATTTCTAATTCAATAAAACCATCTTGCCTTACATCATTTAAATATCGTTCCATCATTGGAAAACTATCGGGCTCATAACCACTGTCTGGTAGCCAACGACTAAACAACCCCATTTGAGCTTTTGCCACATCTTGCGCGTCACCTTTCACATAAAGCACTACGTAGGTGCCACCAGGAAGAATTGATTTTTCAAAAGGTAAATTTACTTTCACTTTGTCATCAATTGCAATTGTTGCCTCATAACGGCACTTTTCCACGGGTGTTATAGCGGGATTGTCATAACACAGAGCTATGCGCTGTTGCACCGATTGTTCAATTCCGAGGCCCTCACCCCATGCAGTAATTTTATCCCATGTTTTGAATAGGGCTTCAGGTGAGTATCCGCCATAACTGGTGAGCTTGCATATAGTTTGTTGGGGATATGTTTTTAATAGTACGTTCATTATAACCTCTGCCAATTGTGGCTTATCGTTCTGTTGATTGAGGTGATAAGGATACAAATCGACGGGGTTAAATGCTTTTCCATACTTGCTCAGTATTTTTCCAATCTTGCTGTCTGAATTACTTTTGCCTTTTCTGATCTGTGAAGGGCTGTGGCCAAAATGCTGTTTAACAGCTTTGGCAAAATTGGCACTGGAAGAGAAGCCACTCTCAAAAGCAATAGTTGTTATACTCAAATTGCTCCGGGTAACCAATTTGTTGATTGCGACTTCGAGTCTTCTCCTGGTAATAAAATCATTCAGGGTTTCATTCATCACTCCTCCGAATACTCTATGAAAGTGAAAAGGTGAAAAATGACAGTGGGTTGCAACACTATCCAGCGAAAGTGATGCATTGAGATTCGCTTCAATAAACTTAATCGCCTTTAAAATTCGCCGTTTATATTGTTTGTGCATAGTCGCTTAAGTGTTGGTTGTGGCTTGCAGCATCATAATAAAAATAGCCGTCACAATCTTTTCCATTCTTGCTAAATTTTTGAATATTAATCAGTTGCAATAACAGGCACTGAAATATTATGAGGTAGATCTGCAGTATTATTTATTGGTCTAGGTGAAACAGCCGGATATTTTGCACGCTTTAATGTCAGAATAAAATAAAAACGACCGATAAGCTGGGCATTCAAACTGTGTTTAACTGTTAGTAAGTTGTGCCAACATTCTGTCAAATGCGCGATAATTAAGGGCTTCAGCTAGATGTTGCCTGTTAATATCTGAACAATGTGCTAAGTCAGCTATGGTGCGCGAGACTTTGAGTACTCTGTGATAGGTACGTAGCGATAATCCTAATTTTTCTACAGCTTGTTGTAAAAATAACTGCTCTGATTTTTCCAGTTTGCAATATTGCTCCACCTCTTTACTACCGAGTTGCGCATTGATTTTTCCGCAGCGATTGAGCTGTAATTGGTAGGCTTGTATGACTCTTGTTCGCACCACTTGGCTGCTTTCTCCACGATTTTTCACCTGCTCAGAAAAGTCATTGTTGGGTAGTTTGGGTACATCGACTTGTAAATCAATACGGTCTAAAAATGGGCCAGATATACGATTTAGATAGCGCAGAATCTGTTCGCAGCTGCTACGTCCATCGTTTAGGCTGCCAGTGGGGCTGGGGTTCATAGCTGCTACTAACTGGAACCTAGCGGGGAATTGAGCCTGCCTAGCGGCTCTGGAAATACTCACTGTGCCTGACTCTAAAGGCTCTCGCAATACGTCCAATACCTTGCGGTCAAACTCCGGTAATTCATCTAGAAAAAGCACGCCATTGTGTGCCAAAGAAATTTCACCAGGCCTGGGTATACTGCCTCCACCTACTAAAGCTACCGCAGAACTGGTGTGGTGTGGATGACGAAAAGCCCGCTGTTTCCAAGTAGCAGGATCAACGGGTTTACCCACAATCGAATGAATCGCCGCTGATGCTAAGGCTTCTTCATCTGTCATGGGTGGGAGAATAGTGATGAGGCGACTTGCTAACATGGTTTTACCTGTGCCGGGAGGTCCGGTAAATAATAGGTTGTGTCCTCCTGCCGCCGCTATCTCTAGTGCACGTTTTCCAGACGCCTGACCGACAACGTCTTGTAAATCATTTTCATAGGTCACTTGTTCGGCCGAGCACTGTACTTGGTGTAAATCAAGAGTGCGTTGCCCTACAATATGATGAAACACATCTAGTAGTTGATTGGCTGGTACAATGTTGGCGTCTTTAATCAACGATGCTTCGGGCGCATTTTCGATGGGTAAAATTGCTACTCGTTTGGCTTGTGTACAAGCATAGGTAAAAGGTAACGCACCTGTTATTGAGCGTATTTCCCCAGATAGAGCTAATTCCCCCACTAGTTCAATATTCTCTAGTTGCTTAGCGGTTAGTTGGTTACTTGCTGCGATAATGCCGATGGCAATGGCTAAATCAAAACGCCCGCCTTCTTTGGGTAAGTCTGCAGGCGCTAAATTAACTGTGATACGCTTTGCTGGAAATTCAAAGCCAGAATTAATTAAGGCACTGCGCACCCTGTCTTTTGCCTCTCTCACTGATGCTTCTGGTAATCCCACTAAGTTAAAACAGGGTAGACCGTTGGATAGGTGCACTTCAACAGTAATAAGAGGGGCGTCAATGCCTACGCTGGCTCTTGAATAAACAACGGCTAATGACATCAAGCAACTCCATTTGCTAACAGGGTGAGTCTTAAGGCTAGCTAATCATCATAAAAATCGCGAGTTATTCATCCTTCACTGAATCGTGAGGATTAAAGACAGGAAGATGCCAGTGCCACTTCATCGCGCATAGACGACAGGCCAAGGTGATGCAGAAGCCTATTAACATGCAACTGACGGTACTCAAGCCTAATTGAAAACCTAAAATGTAACTCGCTCCACCTAAAATACAGGCGGTAGCATATAGTTCACTTTTTAAAACCATGGGAATTTCTCGGCAAATCACGTCGCGGATTAATCCCCCAAATACACCTGTCATAGTGCCCAATGCAATGGCTATAAGAGGAGATGCGCCATAAGTCATTGCTTTTTGTAAGCCCATCACATTAAAAAACGCTAAACCAATAGCATCGGCAAAAAACAGATAACGCAGTGGGAACGTGTCCTTGCTACGTAACCATATGATGGTGGAAAAGGCTGCGAGGATAATCACATAGAAAAAACTTGGGTCTTGTACCCAAAACACAGGTAAGTCTAAAATCATATCCCGCAGTGTGCCACCACCAATGCCTGTCACTGAAGCGAGTACAACCACACCAAAACCATCCATGTGCTTTTTATAAGCCATCAATGTACCAGCGATAGCAAATACAGCCACCCCCGCTAAATCTACCCAATGTAACCAAGTTTCCATATTGTGCCTAAAGTGCAAGTTCGCTCATTAAAGAACTACAATGTTAATCTTTATTAAGTATATCACTCTCTAAAAAGGCATATAGCAATGCTTGAACAAAATGTCAGCTTCATGCTGTTTCAGTATAGAATAATGATAAACAAGCAATGAGAATTAGCATGCGTATGATAAACCATGGAAACGGGTATTGCGTGTACGTATGGTTTCACTTGCCCTTAAAGCTTATGCCCTGTTAATTACCAGTGCTGATAAAAGTGCGGTGCGTGATGCATCAAAATTGGAAGATTAAATGACTCGTTCAGCAAATGATTATCTAAAAAGAATATTGTTATCGCCCGTTTATGACGTGGCGGTGAATTCTGATCTACAAAAACTAGAGAAGCTCTCTGCTTCTTTAGGTAACGATATTTGGCTAAAGCGCGAAGATCAACAGCCTGTTAAGTCTTTTAAATTGAGGGGGGCCTACAACAAAATATGTCAACTTTCTGATGAGCAATTAGCTAAAGGTTTGGTGGCTTCCTCTGCAGGTAATCACGCTCAAGGCGTGGCTTATTCTGCTAAAAAGAAAGGCGTCAAAGCTACTATTGTGATGCCTGCTACAGCACCGGATATTAAGGTCGAAGCGGTACGCAATTTTGGTGGCGAGTTCGTGAATGTCGTGTTGCATGGCACCAGCTTTGAACAGGCAAAAGAAGAATCCCTGCGGTTAGCTAAAGAACACGGTTACACAGTGGTAGCTCCTTTTGATGATGAAGACGTAATTGTTGGCCAAGGCACCATAGCCCGTGAGTTACTCGAACAAAATCCAGACTTAGATACATTGTTTATCGCCGTTGGTGGCGGTGGTTTGATAGCTGGCATTTCGGTCTTTCTTAAACAGCTTAAGCCTGAGTTAAAAATTATCGCTGTGGAGTCTGATGAGTCAGCGTGTTTACAAGCGGCTATGCTGGCAGGTAAACCTGTACCCCTAGATCATGTGGGTATTTTTGCAGACGGTGTAGCAGTTAAAATTATTGGTGAAGAGCCTTTTCGACTATGTCGAAAATATGTAGATGAAGTGATAACGGTCAACACTGATGAAATCTGTGCGGCGATAAAAGATATTTTTGATGATACTCGCGTTATTGCCGAACCCGCTGGTGCGTTGTCTATCGCAGGTATCCGCAAGTATCTCAAAACGAATCCAATGCAAGGCAAAAAGTTTGGTGGCATTTTATGTGGCGCTAATATTAATTTTCATACATTACGATATGTTTCTGAACGTTGTGAATTAGGAGAACAAAAAGAAGCCGTTATAGCCGTTAAAATTCCTGAGCGTAAAGGCGCATTTAGAGCGTTTTGTGCCCTTTTGGGTGGACGTGCTATTACTGAATTTAATTACCGTTACTCGACAGACCGTGAAGCCCATATATTTGTTGGCATCAAGTTACGAGAAGGTCGTCAAGAGTTGGCAAAATTGACTGATTCACTGGGTAGCAATGGCTATAGTAGTTTTGATTTATCCGAAAACGAAATGGCCAAGTTGCATGTGCGTTATATGGTCGGGGGGAGGCCTCCTAGCTTACTTAATGAAAAATTGTTTTCTTTTGAATTCCCGGAGTACCCTGGTGCTTTAATGAAATTTTTGGATACCTTGGGTGAAAGATGGAATATCACTTTATTTCATTATCGTAATCACGGTGCGGCTGAAGGTTTGGTGCTGGCAGGCTTTGATATAGAGGACGCTGATCGTGGCGAGTTTGATAAACACTTAGCTAAGTTAGGATATTTATACCAAGAACAAACAGACAACCCTGCATACAAGTTTTTCTTGTCTGACCTAAACGGTGTGTTTGAGTAATAGGCGATTTTTAAGTAGGCTTGCCCTGTTTGTTTTAAACTCATCGTGGACTCTTCATATTGCATACACTTGCACAGCTAAAGTCTGGCCAATTGGCTGGTATTTCCCGTTTAACGTTATCAGAAAATCTCACCGTATTTCCAACTGAAATATTATTTTTAGCTGATTCTTTGGAAATTCTTGATTTATCCAATAATCAACTAAAAACATTACCCGATGAGATAAAGCTGCTTAGAAAGCTTAAGATAATTTTTGCATCAAATAATGATTTTGAAACTTTACCTGAGGGTCTTGGTCAGTGTGAAAGTCTAAAAATGGTGGGTTTTAAATCCAATAAAATCAAATATGTTCCACCCGAGTCATTACCTAAAAAATTGCGCTGGTTAATATTAACTGACAACCAGTTAACAATTTTGCCAGACAGCCTAGGTGAACGTCCAAGATTGCAAAAATTACTGTTGGCAGGTAACCAAATTTCGCATCTACCACAAAACCTAGCGCAATTGACTAACCTTGAATTAGTGCGTATTTCGGCGAATCAATTAACCGAATGTCCCGATCAATTGTTGGCTTTACCCAAGCTCGCTTGGTTGGCATTTTCAGGAAACCCCTTTACTTGTAACGAAATTGAATTTCAATCAGTACCTATTTTGCCCTATTCAAGTTTTGCCTTGCAAAAGATATTGGGACAAGGCGCGTCTGGCGTTATTTCGAAAGCCGTATGGAATAAACCAACGAATGGTTTCCCCGATGACATTGCAGTTAAAGTGTTTAAAGGTGAATTAACCAGCGACGGATACCCAGAAGATGAATTGCAAGCGTGCTTGAAGGTCGGAGGCCATGCAAATCTAGTTAAATCTTTAGCTCAGGTAAATGAACCTGGCTGTTTAGCTTTAGTGATGCAACTGATCCCTGAACACTATCATAATCTTGGTTTGCCACCGGATTTTGATACGTGTACCCGTGATACGTTTGAGGTGGGTTTTACACTGTCCATTGAGCAAATAAGTAAGATAGTGAAACAAATGCAGTCATTGTTTGCCCACCTACATGATAATCAGGTAAGCCATGGTGATTTGTATGCCCACAACACCTTGTTTGATCAAAACGCCAACATCATTTTCGGCGATTTTGGTGCGGCAACTATGTATCACATGTTGAACAAAAAACAGCAGACACAAATTCAGAAAATTGAGCGTCGAGCACTGAATTACTTTATAGAAGACTTATTGAGTGTGTGTGCTGAAGAAGACAAAAATGGCAGCGAATATACACTTTTATCTGAGAGCATTGCTGAACTAGTCTGAGTTTAATTTGTTGTCTAACTGACTTCGCTGACACAGTGTTTTAAAATAAAGGTCTAGCAGTCCTTGGCTATCAACATCGATACATACTTATTGTCTGGGGTTATCTTGCCAACCGTCTACCGGAAAAGCTTTTTCTAATGTTTTGCATAAAGTCATGCCCATTGCTGGCCCTTCACATACCACCCGTATCGGACCTTGCTGAACTTTGAATAATTCGGGAGCTAATACATAAGCCACTGCCGAAGAATCGTGTATATACCCCATCTAAACCACTATTGTTGTGGGCTAATTTTTGTGTAAAGACTAAATCTTCTCCGTGAGGGGCGTCAATAATATTAGGCGTTTTTTGTAGCGTTGAGTATTAAAGTTTTACACGTTTTGCGTAGACACCCACCTTGATTATTCTTTGAATTGACTACGAGCCTGTTATACCCCTGTTGGATTCTTACCTTGGGTAAAAATTTAACAGGGATGAGAATGATTGTTACGTTTCTTTAGTTTCTTTCCCGCAGTTTACGTATAATGAAAAAGTGTAAACAAAAAAATTAAGCTAATGACTGAAGATAAAATAAAAACCGCAGAGCAACAGGCATGGATTTTGATCTTTATTTGTTGGTTAATCGCTATGGCAGCCTTGTTTGGTAGTTTATTTATGAGTGAAGTGATGGGCTTAAAACCCTGTTTACTTTGCTGGTGGCAACGAGTTTTTATTTATCCCCTGGCGATTTTGTTTCTGGTGGGCTTGTTCCCCAAGGGGCACACGGAGGGCAATAAGGTCGATCCCTCGATAGTGCGCTATACCTTGCCTCTGGCACTTATTGGATGGGGCTTTGCTATTTACCACGCTCTAATTTATTACAGTATTGTCCCCGAAGCCCTGCAGCCATGTAGTGAGGACTTGTCTTGTGCACAGATTAACCTGCAACTCATGGGTTTTATCAACATTCCTATGCTGTCTATTTTTGCTTACAGTGGCATTATTGGGCTCTTATTAATTTACCGAAAAAGGTCTTTTCAATGAAAAAAAATATCATCGTTGCCGCTAGTGGCATTTTTTTTGTCGGACTTTTTGTCTTAGCTACGACTTTTTATAATAAACAGCAAGATGAAGACCTAAACAGAGCTTCTAAGGATAATATTGATAATGTGCAGCGTGATCACTCAGCGATAATGGGGCCTCTGGATGCTAAGGTAACTATCGTTGAATTCTTTGATCCCGCATGTGGCACCTGTAATGCGTTTTACCCCTTTGTAAAAAAATTGATGGATGATAATCCCGGCAAGGTCAATTTGGTGTTGCGCTACTTGCCCCTACACCAAAACTCAGATGTGATTGTTAGCATATTAGAAGCGAGCCGTCTGCAAGATCGTTTTGCAGAAACCCTCGGGAGGGCTTATCAGAGCAGAGAGCGATGGATAGAGCACCATGTGGCTAAACCTCAAAAATTCTGGGAGCAACTTGCTGGCTTGGGTCTGGATATGCAAAAGTTGAATGAGGATCTCCAGAGTCCGGAAACTGCAAGACGAATTAAGCTGGATATGCAGGATGCTCAAGCCCTAAACGTTAACAAAACCCCAGGTTTTTTTGTTAATGGTAAGCGCTTAACACAATTTGGTTATCAACAACTTCAAGACCTAGTCGAGTCTGAGATTGCCGCTAACTACTAGGATATTTAATACCTAGTAACAAAACACCGAGCGTTTCTATAAAAAAGATAGCTTTGAGCCATCAAATTATTAGTTGTCATGTTGACCTATAGCGAGGGGAATGAAGATGGTACGAATAGCCAAAATCCTCCACGGGTGAATGTTTTCGCATTGATTTCATAGGCGCATTCTTGAGGTTTTGCCTAGAAAATAGAAAATAGAAAATAGAAAATAGAAAATAGAAAATATCAGGCGACCTGAATTAATCAATCTAAGGTAATCTAAGTGCACACAGACGCTGATTTTTTGAGTTGTCAACGGCCTTTGTGGGCACATACTTCTCAGTCAAGACCCCCTGAGTGCTTTTACGATGTGATTCGTTTTTGCGAACCGTAAAAAAGTGCGAATGACAGACGTTGGGATGACTAGTTGCTGTATCGTTCAAATACCATTTACATACTGCCAGCTGATATCCAAGAGCCAAAGTAGAGCGCCGCCTCAGATAAGTCTGTTTAATAAAATCCGTACATCATCATAAGCAATACTCAAAGCTAGTTTACTCAACAGCGGGAAGCGCTTGTTTTGAATTCTGAACTATGTGAAACATTTGATTAATAGACGATAAATTGCCAACTTTCACTTCCTCAAGGATATAAAAGAGAAGCTAATATTGAAAAATGGGGCATCGTGTATTCTTATTTATGAAAAATGAAGTTTTATTTTACCTATACTCAATCAAATTATTTTGTACAGATTTTAGCGAGGAATAATGACTATTTATTATTGCTCTGTGATAATCGGCAGAATTACAACCAAAGTAAGGATAGTATTTAGAGGCCAGAGTTAGCTCATAGTTAAGTTTTTTGAGTGATGTTTATACGTGGTGTTTCACTTGCCTCGGAAACCACGGCTGTTTTTGGAAAATTATAGTGATCAATGCACAGGCGGTATGCACAATCGCTAACATCCTAAATGGGTCAATAATATCAGGCGCTTTTTGTATGGCTAAGGCTAGATTAGTTAAGCGCCCTACTGCCACAAGTGTGACTTCGTTTGGGTTGTTACGCACCGTTTCGATTATAAAATCGCAGGCTGAGCGGGAGTCGGCTTTTAAAGGAAGTGTATCGGGTAAGTCGATATCCCCTAGACCGTTCTGGCATTTACAAAAGTGGTTGGTTCACCAGCAGGTACCACTAATGGGGTGTCAGCTCCTACACAAACAGTTGTGGCAATTGCAAAGCGCTGTTTTAGATACAAGGCGTTGCGGGTGGCGTTTTCAATGCTGGCGTTGCCAAACACTGTGGTGATCCCTAATAGGTCTATTTTACCACTGGCGTGGGCAAATAGTATGGCCATGGCGTCGTCGATACCCGGATCAGTATCAAAAATGACTTTGTTTTTCATAAAGTTTGTCTCTGTACTTCTATAGTTGAATGGGCTTTTTGTTCTAGCAGTAAACATGTGGATATTAAGATTGCCACTAGTACAAACCCAATCACTGTCATCAACATGGCACTACTCACACCAAAGTTTACTACCACTAAGGCCGAGAGTGCTGGTGCCACTGTGCTACCCACAGTAGCTGAACACAGTAAAAAAGTGACTAATATGGGTGGGGCGTTTTTTATTTGCTGAGAGCCTACGGATATACCTAATTTAAAGATACAGGAGGTCATAAACCCTAAGCCTAAGGTAATAGTTAAAAACCAATCTGGATCTTCAGTGGCATACAACAAGCTAGCTAATATAATTGCGACGGCTATTACAGTAAGCAATAAAGGTCGAGTTGGCACTTTTATGACCAATAGGGTAACAATAAGCAAGCCAAATATAGATGGACCCCAGTAGTTACCAACGGCGCCAGCGGCTTGGTTGGCATCTAGGCCGAGTGCTTGCTGCAAATAACTTGGTGCCCAGATTAAAAATGTGGTTTGTGTGGTTAAGTAGCAACATAAGGCCAAGGCAACAATAAAGACTCTTGGGGTCCATATGTTGGCTTTAGGTGGCGATCCGTTTGACTGAGTTTCTTGTTTGTCGGCTGTGCTTTGATCTGGAAATTTTAAGGTGAAGCAAGCTAATAATATGAGTATTGCCAGTACCCCAACTGCTGCGTAGCTCACTGTCCACAGTTGGTTTGCTGACAGCAGCACAACCGCTAAAGATGGAAACACAAAACCCGCTAAACTGAAGGAGCAATCTGTAGCTAAGAATGCAGAAGCTCTTTTTTGTTCGTTGTATAAATTTGCAATTAATACCGCACCGCCGGCTAAGCCTACACCGCAACATATGCCTAGTGTAAATAAGTAAAATGACACCACCCATTGTAAGCGACTATCTATTGTCACCATTAATATGAGTAATCCAATAAAAGCGAGATAATTCACCTGAAAAATCCGCTTTATAGGAAAACGTCCATACACCAACATGGCTATAAAGGTCCCGGCAAAGGTGCCGCCTGTTAGCAATGAAAACATTGTGGCTGCATGGGTAATACTGACTTCAAGGTAATCAGCTAGAGGAGAAATTAATACGCCTATTTGCGTTAAAAGGCCAGACATTACCATGTAGGTCATAAAAGCCACTATAGTTAATAACGCTTTGTTTATCCCCATTTTGTTTCCTACTATTTTTGTTGTTTTGTTATGGTTGATAGAGTGCGTTTTTACCACCACCAGTGCTGTCTAACCAAGCTTGGCGACGGGAAAATAAGGCTGGTGCGGCTTGATTAACCTGTTCGATAAGGTGCTGTATATCATGTTCTAGTAATCGGCCGTTATCTACCAATACTTTTCCTGCGACCATAGTCATATCTACATCTTGTCCCTGTACCGCATGTACCAAGTTGTAATGAATATTCATCAATGGGCCTGAATCGATAAGTGGAGTCATGCGAGGGGTGTCACACCTGATGGCAATCATGTCTGCGGATTTCCCCACTTCAAGTGAGCCTGTCACATGGTCTAGCCCTAGCGCCTTTGCACCACCAATTGTCGCCATACGGAATATATCCCAAGCATCAAGGGCGGCAGCATCTAAACTAGAAAATTTGGCGAGTAATGACGATACTTTCATTTCTTCAAACATGTCTAGGTTGTTGTTTTCTTTTTCGCCGTCTGTCCCTAGCCCCAAGTTTACGCCTGCCTTCAACATGGCAACCACAGGCGCGGCACCCGAGGCAAGTTTCATATTACTGATAGGGTTATGGGCAACGCCAATATTGCCCTGTGCCATAAGAGCTATTTCATTGTCATCGGCCCAAACACAATGAGCTAAGAGTGTTTTAGGGGCTTTGAGTAAGCCAAATTTTTCGAGGGCTTGAATAGGTCTGATTTTGTAGCGTTCAAGGGTTTGTTCTACATCAAATTGACTTTCGTTGCTATGGGTGTGAAAGCCAACTTGGTAGTCTTGGCATAGGTCAGCTATACGTTTCAATGCTGGTGGTACGGCATAAAACAAATGCTCAAGGCCCACCCATACTTGTATTCGCCCATCCGCTTCTTGATGCCATTGATTGATCAAAGCTTCGTTACTGTCTAAGGTTTCAAAGTAGCCATGCTCGGGATGTTCGGCTACATAGGGTACTAAGCATGCTCTAATACCAAGCTGTTTGGCCGCCTCGGCACTGCCTTCCATATAACGCCACATATCCACTATACAAGTGGTGCCTGATAGCAGGGCTTCGGCATAACATAACCATGACGATAAACTGGCATCTTTGGGGCTTAACACCCTATGCATGGGATCAATATATTGTTGCAACCAATCCCATACGGGTAAGCCTTCGGCCGTGCCACGCAACATGCCCGAGTGGCAATGTGCATTGATTAATCCCGGCATTAATATGCGATCAGCATAGGTCTTAACGGTGACATTGGGATGTTGGGAGAGTAGCTCACTCGCTTTACCTAGTTGTTTGATTTTACCTTGCTCTACCAGTACCGCACCTTGTTTGATTATGGTGTTGTTACTGTCCATGGTGACTAGGTAGTCTGCTTGGTAAAGTGTTGTTGTCATGGTGGATTAACCTTTGTTCGTTTGTTCAGGGGAGGGGCTTAAAATGGCATTAAGCAGAATAGCGGTACATACGCTTAAGATGATGCCACTGTCGGTAAAGATGTGGCTCCATTGAGGTAAATATTGAAAATAGGCGGGGCCACCATAGGGATCAAGCCAATACCAAGGCTGGCAGAGACGACCAACAAATTTGAGCGTGAGTCAGTAAAGTCTACCTGACTCAAAATGCGCACACCCATTAAAGCCACGGTACCAAACATCACCATGGCTGCAGCGCCTAAAGCGTATTGAGGAATCGAGGCAACAATAAAAGCCATTTTGGGAAGGCAACCTAAGGCAATTAAAATAAAGGCTCCGGCGGCAGCTACGTAGCGGCTTTTGACCCCACTTATGGTGACTAAACCTATGTTCTGTGAAAAAGATGTGTAAGGAAAAGCGTTAAATAAACCGCCTAATAAGGTCCCTAGTCCGTCGGAGCGTAAGCCTCTTACTAGTTGTTTTTGGTCTACTTCTTTATCTACTAATTTACCTAAAGCTAAAAACATCCCTGTGGATTCAACCATAGTTACCAACATCACTAGGGACATGGAGCAAATGGCTAAAAAATCGAAGGTGGGCATTCCTAAACTTAAGGGTTTGATGAGGGCAACCCAAGGTTCGTCATTTAAGCCTTTAAGTGAAATATCCCCCAGTAACCAAGCAGCAATAAACCCAGCGAGCATGGCTATCAGCACTGATACATTACTCAAAAAGCCTTTAGCAAAACGATTGATAAGTAGGATCAAGCTAAGCTGGAGTAGGCTAACCAGTAAATAAATAGGTTTACCAAAATCAGGGTTAGTTGAACCATCGGCAAGAGTAGGGCTAACACCTGCAGACCATTCAATGCCCACTTTCATTAAACTAATGCCAATAACCAGCAATACCGAACCTGTTACCACAGGTGGGAAAAACCGCATTAAACGACCCATTATTGGCGCAAATAGTATGCCGAATATGCCTGAAACAATAATCGCCCCGTAAATCCCCGGTAAGCCTAGTTCCGGGTTAACACCAATGGCAATCATAGGGGCGATTGAGGTGAAGGTTACGCCCATCATTATGGGTAGCTTAATGCCAAAATAACGGTTGCCAAAACACTGTACTAAGGTAGCTAATCCCGCTGCAAATAAATCGGCATTGATGATTAAAGACAAGGTTTCTTTAGGCAGTTGCAGAGCCGCGCCTAAGATTAATGGCACTATTATACAGGCCGAGTACATCACTAATACATGTTGTAAACCAAGCAACATTGTAGGTGTAAGTGGTAAACGTTGATCTACAGGGTGAATGCCGCTGCTTTTTGTCTCTGAAGGTGTATCAATAGGAGGCATAACTTTTCACTTAACAAGCAAGGCGATAAGACTAATTTACTCTGCTGGCTTTAGTGTGCAAAATGGGAACTATTAAAATTTTTAATAGAACTTGGCTATTCATGCGTTTATCCCTAGAACAATTAACCGCTTTTTGCGCGGTGGCGAGTGAGAAGTCATTTTCAGCTGCGGCCCGTAAGTTGGGTAAGTCTCAATCTGCACTTAGTATAGCTGTGGCAAATTTGGAGATCGATTTTGGGGTGAGCTTGTTTGATCGTAGCGGGCGCTATCCCATTTTAACCGGGCATGGGCAGTCTTTACTTAGGGATGCAGAAGCCATATTGCACCAGTGTTCGTCGATGGAGAATCGTGCCAACAGTTTGGCTGCAGAACTGGAAAGCCAAGTTACTATAGCTATAGATGAAACTATTCCTTTTCAAATATTGAACCATAACCTAGCCGGCTTTGCAGATTATTTTCCACCTGTGGATTTAAATATACTGCACCCGTCTTCTCAGTATATTCAGCAGTTGATCGAACAAGGCGACGCCTCATTAGGAATAATGTGTGCAGGTGCTCACTATCCCAAAAATATCCATTTTAAAAGACTTGGTAATATAGCTTTCGCAAATGTAGTACACCGAGAACATCCTTTAGCCAATTTGCCTCAAGTTAACTTCGAACAGTTAAATCAACATAGACAGCTAGTTTATTTGCCCTTACTGGATAAGTTGCCCACCAGTGAATACCTAAGCGGTACCAACCAATGGCGAATGGCCAGTTATCTGACATTGATGAACACCCTGTGTGCAGGCATGGGGTGGGCTACTGTGCCGAAACAATTGGTTTTGGACTTGCAGTTGCAAGATCAGTTATGCGAATTGCAGTTAACGTCATATCCGCATACTGAATGGGAAGTGGGTGTTGATTTGATTTGGTCGTCCAGCGAACGATTGGGTAAGGCGGGGAGCTGGCTAAGAGATGCATTCGGTTTGACACCGATTTAAAGGTATTTTGAGAAATGTCGATTGCTTAGTCAATATTACCGTGTTAACTAACTGAACTTCATGTATGTACTAACATTTTATAACACGAAGATTTATATCTGTTGCAAACGCTGCGCTATCTCAGGTGCAATAAGGTTAATCACATCGACTTTTAAAGCCTCGCTGTGGGCTGAATGTCGTAACTGGCCATCATCATCTGCTTCAATTAAAGCGTTTTCTTTTAGCGCTTGAATAAATGTAGCCAATACCTTCTTATCAAAAAATTCTGGCGAGTTTATGCCATGCAGTGCGGCTAATCTCTCGGCAAATTGAGCGCTTTTCTTTTCGAGTACAGAGCGGCTTACTTTTTCTTGCTTCGACAATAACGTTAACACTACCGCATAGCGATGTAAGGTTTCTTGAATGCTACGGCTAAGCAGCCATGCTGAGTAGAACTCTTCACTATCTGCAGCTGGTGTTTGAATTTCAGTTTCATGAATCTCGAGCAAACCCATTCCTAACATCTTGGTAAGTAGTGATTCAGTATAAGATGCCGCTTGTTCTATGCTCATATATATAAATAATTCGCGCTTGAGTAAGGGGTAAAGCTTAGCTACCAACAGTAATATTTGTTGCTTCGATAAACTTTTGTTGGCAAACACCATGGCGGCTATAAGGCCTGGTAGCGCGAATAAGTGCAGGATATTGTTGCGGTAATAGGTTAGAGCGACAGCATTTTGGCTTTTTAGTGATATTATTTTGCCAAAACTATCTTCAGACACGTTAAATTTATTCAGTTTGAGAGTGTTTTCTAACAACTTTTTGCCGGATATCTTTGGTAGAGTGGCAAGTTGACTGTAAGGCGCCTCACGCAACAGTTCTAAAAAATGATCAATGGCTTGTTCTAATTCAGACTGAGCCATAGCGTGCTTTTTCGCCGACAACAAACAGATTGCGCAAATTGACATGCCACTCACTGCAGCCGTTTGGTTTATTCTACCCATAACGTCTGTTGCTAAATTGTTCACAACTGGCGTCAGCCATGTGGGTTTTTTGTCACTATTGTTTTCTTGAGCATCTCGCCAATTGGGCACTTGTTGGTCAAGGTAATTCGTTAAATTGATGGGTTCGCCAAAATTCAGAAAGCCGTAGCCGTAATTTTTGAGTTTTTTAATAGCTGAAAATATTTGAAAGAAAGACTCTTTTTTCTTACCTGTTCCGTTGAGTTCTTTGAGGTAGCTGGACACTTCCATTACATGTTCGTAGCCAATATATACTGGCACTATGCTCACTGGGCGATTAATGCCCTTGATTAATGCCTGTAATGTCATCGCTAACATGCCGGTTTTAGGCGGTAATAAACGCCCTGTTCTACTACGCCCTCCTTCAGGGAAGTATTTTACTGAATAACCTTTGTTAAACAACAATTCTAAATATTCGCGAAATACCGCTGTATAGAGTTTGTTGCCTGCAAAGCTGCGGCGAAGATAAAACGCCCCAGCTTTTCTTAATAAACCACCAACTGGACGAAAATTAAGATTAATACCAGCCGCTATATGCGGTGTCACTAACCCTTCATGGTAAATTACATAGGTAAGCAACAAATAATCCATGTGGCTACGGTGACAAGGTACGTAGATAATTTCGTGGCCTTTTTGGGCTAGAGCTCTTACTTTATCCGCATGTCTTATTTCGATGCCGTTATAAATTTTATTCCAGATTCTAGTTAACATTTTCTCGGCTAATCTGATCAGACCTGGACGGTAATCGGCAGCGATTTCATCTACATATTTTTTAGCTTGGTGTTTAGCTTGTTGATGACTTAAGTTTTTACTGCGGGCTTCTTCAATAATTGTTTTGCGCACTGATTTAGCGCCTAGAACACTATTATATAATTGATGACGCTCGAGGATGTTTGGACCGGTTAAGGTTTGATGACGGCGATAAAAGTGCGTGCCTGCAACGCGGATGAGTTTATGAGCGATGTCTTCATCACTGCCTTTTAGCTCGAGCATTCTTCTGGAGGATACGGCTTTGCTGTAACAAACAAAATTGTCCCTACCCAAAAACAATACAATGAAAAATTTACGAAGCCAACTAGGTGATACTTGGTTAGCAATAACGTCTGACCAACCTGAGGTGTTCTTATTGGGTGCTCTACCCCAGAGTATAGAAACGGGTACTATCTGAATATCCAAATCTGGATTTTCTCTGTGCAGTCTAAATAGTTTAGCCGCGTCTTCTTGGATTGACGTGCCTTTAGTTTTGCGGTTTAGTACTGATTTGGGTTTTTGTAAAAACAAGCATGATGAGTGGCGCTGATCGTCAATAGTAAAATTGAGTGTGGGTTTAGGTAAGCCTAGTGCCAGCGTAGACATTTTTAATGCTAATTGATCTGTGACCGAACGGGTACGTAACAAGTACACAATGGGGCGTGATTTATCTATTCCCAATTCAGCCTCAAGATCACTTGGAGTGCTGTTTACTTTTACTAACCATTTGACAGGTACCGTTACTATTGCCAACAGCAATTTATGCAGCCACAACATAATTTTACTCGTAGTTTCAAAATCTCGCGAAGGATACCACATAGATTCCTAGCGGTTTAAGTTTGATAATTGCTGTTCCCGTTTTTTATGTTTTAAGTTGTTATTTGCTAGTCAGCAAAAAACAAATTTGAGATTTAAATGTAACAGTATATAATAAATATTACTGTATAAAAAAACAGGCTGGTTATGCGTCCACTAACTGCAAGACAAGAAGAAGTACTTGAACTGATTAAAAATACGATGTTGAATACGGGTATGCCACCTACTCGCGCTGAAATTGCTCGGGAATTAGGCTTTAAATCTGCTAATGCAGCAGAAGAACATTTAAAAGCCCTAGCGCGAAAAGGGGTAATAGAAATTTTACCTGGCACGTCCCGTGGTATTAAGTTAAATGCACCCCTTGAAGACCAAATCGCAGAGCTTGGTTTACCATTGATTGGCCGGGTTGCTGCAGGAGAGCCTATCTTGGCTCAAGAGCATATTGAGGGCCATTATCGCGTGGATCCGTGTTTGTTCAAACCGAGTGCTGATTTTTTGCTTAGAGTAAACGGTATGAGTATGAAAGACATCGGTATTTTGGATGGCGATTTGTTAGCTGTTCATCGCACTATGGACGTACACAATGGTCAAGTAGTCGTTGCTAGGGTAGATGATGAAGTTACAGTAAAACGACTTGAGAAAAAAGGTAAGCAGGTTTTGTTGCATGCTGAAAACGAAGCGTTTTCTCCCATTAAGGTCGATTTGGCGACTCAGCCGTTTAATATTGAAGGCATTGCCGTTGGGGTTATTCGCAACGCCGATTGGATGTAATCTCGATGAGGCGCATTGTTGATTAATAATGCGCTTTTGAATCGTATCTTTTTATGTAAACTAAGATTGTTTGCTCTCTTTATGTCTATGTTATTTTTTGTTTATCAACAATTTCTGTTTAAAAATTAATCAGTTGATTGCAACTAAAGCAAAAAGGCTAGACTAATCGCTATCAAATGAGAGACCATTAACATTAGAAAATCAAAAAAACCAATAAATTAACATAAGCGTAAACCAAATAGGGATTTTTTAATTTCTACTTGAAGTTAGTGTTTCAGTGAAAATAAAAAGTACGTTCAACGTATATGAGGTGCCATGTGAAGAGAATTTTGTTCAAGGTTGGAACTATGCTATCTGCATTGATGACTGCGTCGGTGTTTGCAGAAACGAAAGATAATATTGAGCAATACCAGCTAAACATGACTAAGGGTGTGACAGACATTAGTGCTGGTGTCTATGATATGCATATGTTGATGTTTCTTATCTGTGTGGTGATAGGGGCCGGTGTTTTTATTGCCATGTTTATCTCTATGTACTTCCATAGGAAATCTAGGGGTGTTAAGCCTGCTAATTTCCATGAAAATGTAAAAGTTGAAATTGCCTGGACAGTGATCCCTTTTATTATATTAGTTGTGATGGCTGTCCCAGCAATGAATTTATTGATTGATATGGAAGATGCTAGCGAACCTGATGTGTCTATTTTGGTGACGGGTTCACAATGGAAGTGGCATTATAAGTATATGGACAATGACGTTGAATATTATTCAAAATTGGCCACTCAAGCTGACCAAATATCTGGAAAAATACCTAAAGGTGAAAACTACTTACTCGAAGTAGACAGACCGCTCGTTATACCCACTGGTCAAAAAGTCCGCTTTCTCATCACTTCAGACGATGTTATTCACTCTTGGTGGGTGCCAGATTTTGGGTTCAAACAAGATGCTAATCCCGGCTTTATCAATGATGCGTGGACCAATGTTAATGAACCCGGTGTGTATCGTGGTCAATGTGCTGAGCTTTGTGGTAAAGATCATGGCTTCATGCCGATTGTAGTGATTGCCAAAGAGCCTGCTGAATATGCTAAGTGGATTTCAGAACAAGAAGCTGTACAGCAACAAGCAAAAGCAGAAGAACAAAGACTGTTATCTATGAATATGACGATGGCCGAATCCATGGAATTGGGCGAAAATGTCTATAGCGCTAACTGCGCTGCTTGTCATATGCCAAACGGCGAAGGTCTGCCTGGTGTTTTTCCTGCATTAAAAGACAGTCAAATCGCAGTTGCAGATCAGCCTAAACACATTGATATATTGATAAACGGTGTCACAGGCAGTGCTATGCAATCTTATGCTAAACAATTAACTATGTCTGAAATTGCCGCTGTGGTGACTTACGAGCGTAATGCTTGGGGTAACGATACTGGTGATTTGGTTCAAGCCAAAGACATCAATTCAGCCATGAACGGACAATAGGAGAAGGTGACCATGACAACATTAACTGATAGTACTCAGCATGATACTCATGCAGATGATCACCACGATCATCATATTCCATACGGTATAAAACGTTGGTTAAATACCACCAACCATAAAGATATCGGTACGCTATATTTATGGTTCGCTTTCATCATGTTTTTAACTGGTGGTGCAATGGCTATGGTAATACGGGCTGAATTATTTCAACCCGGATTACAAATAGTAGAACCTCACTTTTTTAATCAGATGACCACAGTGCATGGCCTTATTATGGTATTTGGTGCGGTCATGCCGGCCTTTACGGGTTTAGCTAATTGGTTAATACCAATGATGATAGGTGCGCCAGATATGGCCCTCCCTAGAATGAATAACTGGAGCTTTTGGATTTTACCTTTTGCTTTTTTGATACTGCTATCTTCTTTGTTTCTAGAAGGTGGTGGTCCTGCTTTTGGTTGGACCTTCTACGCGCCTCTATCCACTACCTACAGCGCCGATAGTACAGCATTGTTTGTGTTTGCTGTGCACATCATGGGTGCTTCATCCATCATGGGTGCGATTAATGTCATAGTGACTATTTTCAATATGCGCGCGCCAGGAATGACGTGGATGAAGATGCCATTGTTCGTCTGGACATGGCTGATCACTGCGTTCTTGTTGATTGCGGTTATGCCTGTACTGGCTGGTGCGGTCACTATGGTACTTACGGATAAATTCTTTGGTACTAGTTTCTTTGATGCCGCCGGTGGTGGTGATCCTGTGATGTTCCAGCATATCTTTTGGTTCTTCGGGCACCCCGAAGTGTACATAATGATATTACCTGCATTTGGTATTATTTCACAGATTATACCTACTTTTGCTCGCAAGCCGTTATTTGGCTATGCCTCTATGGTTTATGCCACTGCCTCTATTGCACTGTTGTCATTTATTGTTTGGGCGCACCATATGTTTACTACAGGGATGCCAGTGGCAGCAGAACTATTTTTCATGTTTGCGACCATGCTGATATCCGTGCCTACAGGTGTGAAAGTCTTTAACTGGGTGGCGACTATGTGGCGTGGCTCTATGACTTTTGAAGTGCCGATGTTATTCGCCATAGCCTTTATTGTGTTATTCACTATAGGGGGGTTATCTGGATTAATGTTGGCAATAGTGCCAGTGGACTTCCAGTATCATGATACTTACTTTGTGGTTGCGCATTTCCATTATGTGTTAGTCACAGGCGCTATATTCTCAATTATGGCTGCTGTTTATTACTGGTTACCTAAGTGGACTGGTAAGATGTTTCATATCGGTTTAGCGAAATGGCATTTTTGGTGCTCATTAGTGTCAGTTAACGTGTTGTTCTTCCCTATGCATTTTGTCGGTTTAGCGGGTATGCCTCGTCGTATCCCAGACTATGCGTTACAGTTCGCAGACATTAATAAGTGGATCAGTATTGGTGGTTTTGCCTTTGGTTTATCGCAACTTATTTTCTTAGTCTTATTGATTAAGGCTTGTAAAAAGCAAGGTGAGCCAGTGTCTGACCAAGTGTGGGAAGGAGCTGAAGGTTTAGAGTGGGAAATCCCATCTCCAGCGCCATATCACACTTTTGAAACACCGCCGATTGTGAAATAACTAAATTAGGAATCAAGATTTATGAGCGCTAACCCAAATCAAACAAAAAATAATAAATTGGTGCTTAAATTGGCTGCAATAGTTGTTGGTATGTTTGGTTTTGGTTTTGCGCTGGTACCTCTTTATGATGTACTTTGTGATGCCTTGGGTATTAATGGTAAACCATCAGATACTGCTTCTGTTTACGAAGCAGTTGAAATTGATGAAAGTCGTTTGATTACTGTGGATTTTATTACGCGTATAAACACCGGAATGCCATGGGAATTTAAGTCTGAAACTAGACAAGTTAAGGTGCATCCTGGGCAACTTAATGAGGTCAACTTTTACGTAAAAAACCCCACTAATACTGCCATTGTTGGTCAAGCTGTACCATCGATATCGCCTGGTCCAGCAGCATTATATATGAACAAAACAGAATGTTTTTGTTTTGAGCAACAAACATTACAAGCAGGGGAGGAATTGTTGATGCCTATGCAATTTTATGTCGACCCTCAGCTCCCAGAAGAGATTACTTATTTTACTTTGCAATATACTCTTTATAACGTCACTGCTTCGGCAGATGTTGTGGCAATGAATTAGGGTAAAGGAGAACAAAATGTCAGAAAAAGAATACGAAAAGTACTATGTTCCCGCAGAAAGCCCATGGCCGTTTATGGGGGCTGTTGCGTTATTTTTAATGGCTGTCGGGGCTGGCAATTTTGTGGTTGAAAGCACACGAGGAAAAGAGGGGTTCGGCGCTTATATTTTAGGTGCAGGTTTTTTAGTTTTGGTGGTCATGTTGGTTGGGTGGTTTAGAAACCAAATACATGAATCTATGAGTGGTTTATACAGTGCTCAGTTGAGCCGTTCATATCGTCAAGGTATGGCATGGTTTATTTTTTCTGAAGTGATGTTTTTTGGCGCTTTTTTTGGCGCTCTGTTTTATGCCAGATTTATTTCAGTGCCTTGGTTAGGCGGTGCATCAAATAATGATATG
>Ga0115564_10000289_pt1 | contig 50738 bp, 44 predicted proteins | sample COGITO_mtgs_1105_7_FD_88680 | JGI IMG/M metagenome (GOLD analysis project Ga0115564, IMG submission 88680) | Pelagic marine microbial communities from North Sea - COGITO_mtgs_110523 | ecosystem: Environmental > Aquatic > Marine > Epipelagic | place: Germany:Helgoland, sampling site Kabeltonne...
GACGGTTACTCCAGCCGCGATGAGAGCTTTTGCATAGGTGGTGTCTTCATCGAGGAAAATATCTTTCGTTCCCATGTCGATGTAGGTAGGTGGTAGACCAGTGAGGTCCTGCGCGCGGGCGGGAGCCGCATAGATCGGTGGACTGATATTCGCGGGCTGATCTTGTAGGTAGGCATTCCAAGCGAAAGAGTTATAAAGGAAACCCCAGGTGATGAAGGGGCCAGTAAAACGTGAGTCTGGACCAAGATTTCGATCATCGAGCATCGGGTAAATTAAGATTTGTGCACAAATGTCGATCTTGGTGGTGTCGCGATTTCGCAGGACCGCCGCCGCAGCAAGCCCACCGCCGGCGCTGTCCCCGGCAATAATAATTTTGTTGGCGCCGAACTTATCTAGATTCCCTGACAACCATGTCAGTCCAGACATTACGTCGTCTAGTGGCGCTGGGTACGGATGCTCGGGGGAGAGTCGATAGTCCACGCACACTACGACACTGCCGGTATTAGCTGCCCAATGCGCGCAGCGTGCCTCGTAATCTTCCACCGTGCAAAGAATATAACCGCCACCGTGGACATAGTAAATGATGCTGTCCGTGGAAATTTTGCCAGGAGTGTAGGTCCGCAGGCGTAGTTGGCCAGCCGACGTACTAATGAACTGGTCGGTGAAAGTAACGTCCGGTGATATACCGAATTGCCGAGTCAGATATTGGTTGAGAACCTGTGACTGAGCGCGAAGCGCATTGATTTCAAGCGGGTTCGGAGCGGGGCTCTTGCGCAGGGCGGGTAGTTGGCGCAGAAGTGCCAACGCGAGACTGGAGTTGGTTCCTTGGATGAGCATTCGATAATTATGTCAGAAAGGGCGATCAGTCGCGGTTGGTCAATAATCCATGTTAAGAATTTTGCTCAATTGAAGGATTTCACGAGGCCAGAACGTGATCGAACGGCGTGAAAGTCGGGTAGTGACAGCAGAGTCGTGACTCACTTTGTCACTCATCCGGACGTTTAGCGGCCGTCAAGCGTCATACAAATGTGCGGTGCTTATGCAAGTGAGTGCAACACCATTATTTTTAGTAGGTCAATGTAGGGCGCTTGTCTACCTATTGGTTAAGATGGCATTGTGTGGGGAGGCCTCCCCGAGTCGTTGGCCAGAATGTCTACGGCGCGCAGTTCGTGAATCAGACGAAAAATACTCGAAGAGCCATTTGGATCTTAAACCAGCCTGGGAAGGCATTAATGAACAGCCTGCGCAATGCGCTGAACAATGGAGTGGTTATCGCCGACGGAGCCATGGGAACGATGCTCCAAGACGCGGATCTGTCGCTCGACGACTTTCAAGGTCATGAGGGGTGCAACGAAATCCTCAACGTTACCAGGCCGGAAGTCGTGGCTGCTGTTCACAGGGAGTATTTCGAGGCCGGATCAGATGCGGTTGAAACCAATACTTTTGGCTGTAATTGGGCAAATCTCGCTGAGTACGGAATTGAAGACCGTATTTTCGAACTCGCTCAAGCTGGAGCGCAGATTGCCCGTCAGGTCGCTGATGAATATGCAACTGCCGCAGGTGAGGGACCAAAGTTTGTTCTTGGATCCCTGGGTCCTGGAACGAAACTGCCCTCGCTTTTGCATACTTCTTATGATTATCTGAAGCAGGCTTATCGGGAGGCGAGTTCTGGACTAATCGAGGGCGGGGTGGACGCCCTTCTTGTCGAAACAACTCAGGACTTGTTGCAGGCCAAGGCCGCTATCAACGGTGCCCGTGAAGCCATCACTGCGCACGATGCAGGTCGTGACATTGTCCTCATTGCTCAAGTAACCATCGAAACCACTGGGACCATGTTGATGGGATCAGAGATGGGGGCAGCGTTAAGCGCTCTTGAACCACTCGATATTGACGTCATCGGATTGAACTGCGCGACCGGGCCCACAGAAATGAGCGAGCATCTACGGACTCTCTCTCAAAGGACCGAAGTCCTCATTTCATGCATGCCAAACGCTGGTCTTCCCGTCCTAGGACCAAAGGGTGCGACCTATGACCTTAGCCCTGCGGACCTCGCTCAAGCTCTGATGGATTTCAACTCCGAGTTTGGCGTCACGCTCGTTGGGGGTTGCTGTGGAACAACCCCGTCTCATATTCGGGCCATTAAGGAAGCGTTCACTTCGCCTCCGGTCCAGCGCTCCCGATCTCGAATAGATGAACCTGGTGCAGCTTCTCTTTATCAGCACGTTCCATTTCGGCAGGACTTGTCGTATCTTGCAATCGGTGAGCGCGCAAATGCGAATGGCTCAAAGGCCTTCCGCGAGGCCCTATTGGCGGATGATTGGCAAGCGTGCATCGATATCGCGAAGGAACAAATCCGCGATGGCGCTCACATGCTTGACCTCAGTGTGGATTACGTGGGACGCGATGGTGTCTCGGATATGTCGCACCTCGCGTCGCTTTTAGCGACGGCGTCAACGCTGCCGATCATGCTGGACTCGACTGAGCCCCCGGTTTTACAAGCCGGGCTAGAGCGGCTTGGCGGGCGATCCTTGGTGAATTCAGTTAATTTTGAAGACGGCGACGGCCCCGAGTCGCGCTACGCCCGGATCATGCCGCTTGTAAAGGAACATGGGGCGGCAGTAGTCGCGCTCACGATTGATGAAGACGGTCAAGCGCGCACCGCGGACTGGAAAGTGCAGGTGGCACGGCGACTGATCACTGATCTGACCGAAAAATGGTTCCTCAACGTTGGTGACATCCTGGTGGACACTTTGACTTTTCCAATTGCAACCGGTCAAGAAGAAACCAGGCGCGACGGTGTGGAAACCCTTGAAGCGATTCGAACTCTGACATCAGAATTCCCGGATGTTCAAACCACCCTGGGAATCAGTAATATTTCATTTGGTTTAAAGCCACAGGCCCGTATCGTGTTGAACTCAATGTTCTTACATGAAGCAGTAGACGCCGGTTTGACCTCGGCGATTGCTCACCCATCGAAGATCATGCCACTGGCACGCATTCCTGAGGAACAACGCTCTGTTGCCCTGGATCTAATTTATGATCGGCGGGAGTACAACGATAAAGGTGAAATTACTTACGACCCGCTGCAGAAGTTCCTTGAACTGTTCGAAAATGCAGATGTCATCGCTCGTCGACTCTCCGTTGCGGAAGAATTAGCTCTCTTACCAATGCACGAACGCCTTCCCCAAAGAATAATTGATGGTGAAGCAAAGGGACTCGAATCTGACCTTGATGAGGCAATGGCCGAAGGAATCAAACCGCTTGAAATAATTAATACTTTTTTACTCTCGGGAATGAAAACTGTTGGGGAACTCTTCGGCAAAGGGGAAATGCAGTTGCCATTTGTCCTGCAATCGGCGGAAGTGATGAAAAAGGCTGTTGCATATCTTGAACCGCATATGGAAAAGCTTGAATCAGATGTCGGTCGAGGGAAAATACTCTTGGCTACAGTCAAAGGTGATGTACACGATATCGGTAAGAATCTTGTAGATATAATTTTGACAAATAACGGTTTCTCCACAGTGAACATCGGCATCAAACAGCCGATAGGTGCGATAATCGGTGCGGCACAAGACAATGATGTGGATGTAATTGGGCTTTCGGGATTGTTGGTCAAGAGTACCGTAGTTATGCGAGAAAACCTTGAGGAGCTAAATAAGCAGGGCCTGCATGACAAATGGCCCATCATCCTTGGTGGAGCAGCTCTCACGCGTGCGTTCGTTGAGGATGACTTGAGCTCAGAATTTCCGGGGACTGTGCGCTATGCGAAAGACGCTTTTGAAGGTCTCGCTCTCATGGATACGATGATGGCGATCAAGCGTGGCGAGGCGGGTGCGCAGTTACCTGAGCTCCGCAAACGAAAAATTAGGAAAGTCACCCGGGAAGAGGATGAAAGTGTTAGCGCAGAGCGGAGCGACGTTGACGCTGACAACGTGATTCCGGTTCCCCCATTCTGGGGCAGCAGGGTAGTCAAAGGAATTGCCCTTGCCGACTATGTGGACATGCTTGATGAACGTGCACTATTTGTCGGGCAGTGGGGACTAAAAGGAAATCGTGACACGTACCAGTCCATGATTGAAGAGCAAGCGCGACCTCGGCTTCGGTCGCTTCTTAATGAGGTGCAGGCGAACGGTTGGATTGAAGCGGCGGTCGTCTACGGGTATTTTCCATGCTATTCAGAGGGAAATGATTTAGTAATTCTGAATCATGAAGGTGAACTAAAAGGTCAGGAGCGAACACGGTTTACGTTCCCGAGACAGCGGAGAGATAGAAGGCTGTGTCTCGCCGATTTTTTCGCATCTAAAGAATCTGGCAGGATTGATGTTGCTGCATTTCACGTGGTAACGATGGGTAATGCTGTGAGTGTTGCCGCATCGCAGCTTTTTTCCAAGGATGCCTACCGCGATTATCTGGAATTACATGGGCTTTCTGTTCAACTCACGGAAGCGCTCGCCGAGCATTGGCACGCTAGAGTCCGAGGCGAGTTGAGTTTTTCTAATGAAGACGCAACAGAGTTACAGGCGATTCTTGATCAAGGTTACCGAGGCTCTCGTTATTCCTTTGGCTATCCGGCTTGCCCCAATCTTGAAGACCAAGTGCAACTCTGCGATCTTCTTGATCCGGCACGCATTGGAGTCGAACTCTCCGAAGAGTTTCAACTACACCCGGAGCAATCCACTTCTGCAATTCTTGTTCATCACCCTGAAGCGAAGTATTTCAATGCGCGTTGATAACCCAACGGTCTCGTTTGAATTCTTTCCACCAAAAACCGCAGGGGGTGAGGTAAAGCTTTTTGAGGCGATTCATACCCTTGATGTGGTTAAACCTGATTTTGTGTCTGTGACCTACGGTGCCGGCGGGAGCACTCGAGAACGAACAATCAAAGTCGCATGCGATATTTTTGCAAAAACCGGTTACCGCACTATCGCGCATTTAACTTGCGTGGGGGCCACTCGGGCGGAAGTCAGGGCAATCCTCGAACAATACGAGCAGGCAGGAATCACCGATATTCTTGCCTTGCGCGGTGACCCCGCTGAAGGGCCAACTGCTCCGTGGATAACGACGCCAGATGGCTTTACCCACGCAGATGAATTGGTTCAGATGGCCCATTCATTTGGATCGTTTGAAATAGGTGTGGCCGCTTTCCCTAACATGCATCCTTCGGCAACCAGCTTTGAGCAAGGGGTTGACGTGCTCATGAGGAAAGAGGAGTTGGGAGCAACATTTGCCGTTACCCAATTTGTATTCCAGCCGGAGGCTTATGTGCGCCTTACAACCGAGTTAGCCCGGCGCGGCTCCACGCTGACAATTTATCCGGGAATCATGCCGGTCACGAGTTTCCGTCAGTTTACTCGGATGCTTGATTTCGCAAATGGAGAGATCCCAGATGCAGTTATGGCCGAGTTTCAACGACACCAGCATGATCCCGCGTCAATGCGCGAGATAGGAATAAATATTGCCACTCGGGTCAGTGAAGAAGTTCTCGATGCGGGAGCGGAGGGATTGCATTTTTACACACTCAATACGGCTTCTTCGACATTAGAGGTGATCAAGAGACTAGGTGTGCGCGCTAGCACGATTTTATAACTTTTCCGCACTGGCGTAGTCATAACTGAAGCCGATGCCGTCACTGTCCGCCGCAACTCATTGACAAGTATCTTGGCGACCATTGGGTATTATCCGGCAAACGAGAAATAAGTTGTCGCCATAAGACCCAAGAGCACGGCGCCACGGTTGTCCCAACATCTGTTGGTCGGATACAAATTACCCATTCATCAAAGACGGCTCACTTTCGTGGCATACTCGGGCGATGGACTCACTGCTTTCGCGCCGCAACTTCATTGCTGCTAGTGCCGCCGGTGCAGCGGCTCTATCCATACCCCAAGTTACGGCCGCTTCTATGGGCATACTTGATGTGAAGCGAATTGCTCGCATCGCAGTCCATCCAGCTATCGGCATTGCTCGGGTCGGGAATAGCAAAGACGCGTTCTATTTTGGAGCAGAAGTCCCAGAGGCAATCCCGTCAGGTCCTTTTAAGGACTCATCGGGTGCGATGGCCAAGCAAGCAGTGCGTTTTCGACTCTACGCGTACGACGCCGACGGTATCGTACTTGGCGAAATTACCGCGGAACATGGTGATGTTAGCTGGCGAGTAAAAGTAGGCAACGCGAAGGCTGCGTGGTACGGCGCAGACGAACCTCTTGATATTCCACAAGCAGAGCCGACCAAACTCCGTAACGCCGAGGTCCGGGACCGCAGTTCGCTCGCCGTGGTGTCGACAGAGCGGAGAGTGTCTGGTGCAGGCGCTGCCCCCCGAGTCCTAGATGGGGGAAGTTTTCTGGGGGTGCCGGTCACTCTGGGTGAAATCACCACGGATGGTCGGGGCCGGCTTATCGTGTTTCCTGGCACAGGGGATGCAGTTTCTGTGGCAGATTCCCCTCCTTTAAGCGGCTTCGCCGACAATGATGGATGGACGGACACCACGAGCGACGGACCGGTCCATGCACGGGTGAAGATTGGTGGTCGCCTTTTTGATGCTGATCCGGGATGGGTGCTATGTGCGGGACCAAACTATGGCCCTGGCATTGGAGCAGGGCTAATTACGCTCTACGACGCTGTTTTTTCTGGCTTGGTTGGGGCAGGTCGCCGTAAGCGATCGAGAACTGAATTTCACCGTGACATCGCGCCGATTTTCGACCGAATGACGGACATGCAGTGGGTTAATTCTGGGTATCTCGCGACCAATGGTTTCGGTTCTCTTCGGGATTGGTCGAGTGAAGAGTGGCAGGCGCGATTGATGGATCGCTCACAAAGAAACCGGAAGTTGCGCCAGCAAATATTAGCCATGTTCCGAGACCCGGAATATTCTTCCGTTCAGCCGTCACTGGAACCGCAGGAGTACGGGGATATGGTTTCCATCCCGCCAACGCGGTCAGAGCCACGCCAATGGCTGTCGCTCACGCCTGTGCAATTCGCTCATTTGCGTTCGTGGGCTCGAGGAGATTTCACGGTGGGAAAGCCACGGATTTATGAGCGGCACGCAGACGTTCCATTACAGAAACGACCTACGTCACTAGATCGAGCGGCACTGGACAGTTGCCTCGGAGGCGCATTTCACCCGGGTGTGGAATATCCTTGGATTTCACGGGTTCCTTGGATGTGGACAAGGAACATGCGGCTGAAGGCGGATGCGCTGACGCCAAACGTACAGGTGTACGGCGAGGCGCTCACCCCCGACATTGCTACTTCCCGCAGTGGGCCACTTTCACAGATCGGCCCCGGAGATCTTGTCAAGTGGATGGGAGTCCCCTGGCAAGCCGACGCTGCAAGCTGTAGATTCGGGTACGTCAAAGGAGTATCGCCGGTCCTTCCAACTTTTTGGTCAGCGCGTATCCCCAACTCAGTGCTGACGGCCGAGGACTACGCGATCGTAGTCGATACGGACAAGAGCCTAGAGGATCGGCGGGCCGCATTTGGGCGGCGAGCGAATTGGGAGCGGTACATAACAACAAAGGACAATGGAACTGTTTTGTCACTTATGGTTCAAGAATGGTTCAAGTTGGGCGTTGTGCGTGAACGTTCGGGCCCCAAGGACAAAATCTTCCCCGCTCGGATGGCGGTCGAATCCCGCGTGGGGTTTGTCGGAGAAGCCCCGGACACTCCCAACTGGTACGGGCGAAATCCGTTGTCCTTGTTCCCACTCATAGTAACCAATTCTGACGACAATACGTTGCGATCCATTGACTCCGGTGGCGTGGTGAGTGACCTCGCCCAGCAATTTCCACTCGCTCGTCCCGAGGGAATTGCCAGCGATTCCATGGGCAACCTGTATGTCGCCGTCATGGACGGCGATTCGATTGTCCGGATCACTGCGGCTGGAGAATCCACCACGATCGCCAGCGGGTTGCGAAAGCCGGTGGGTGTTGCATGTGACAGATGGGGCAATGTCTACTGCTGTGGGATCGGAGATGGCGGTTGGACGGCGGTGATCAGACTCGATGGCTCGGTCACGAAACTGATCACCCAGAAGTCGGGAACCTTCGTTCCTGTGGCCCTTGCCGTCGCTGTTGACGGGGCTCTGCTCGTCGCCGATGAGGGAAGCAACTTGATTATGCGCTACGACCCACTGTTGACAAAGATGCTGAACCCTGAATGGATCACCGGTCTTGCCGCACCGAGGTGCATGGCTTGGGATGCCAATGGTGACCTTTTTGTAGTGGAGCGCTCGTCGAACTTGGTGAGTAAATTCGACCCACAAGGCCGCAAGTTGCCCTTCACCCTGCAAGGCATAGCCCTTGATGGTCCTTCCGGTATCGCTTTTGATGGCGACGAATCGATGTATGTGAGTAGCGCAAACCCGACTGCAAATCGTGTTGATCGAATCACACTTAAGGGGGAGATCGGCGGCGTGAATGCTTTCGCATCAGGACTGGCCAACCCATGCGGAGTGGTGTTCCAAGGTTTAATCTGATGGTGCAGCGGATCTTAGAGGACGGCAAATTAACCGAGTTTGACGTTGTGGTGGTCGGCGGCGGGCCGGCAGGAAGCGCATGTGCGGCGGAGTTGGCGCGAGGTGGGTGTGTAACGGCTCTGGTAGATGCGGATAGCTCCCCCCACGGTTGGGCTGGAGAAAGCCTCCCCCCGGGTTCGACGTCGCTGGTGAATTCTGTGCTGGGACCACTCCTCACAAAGGAGGGCCCCCACACGGTTGCCCATGGTACGGGCGCGAGTTGGGGGAGCGACGAATTTGTTATCACGGATTTCATCATGAATCCCCTCGACGACGCATGGATTCTTGACCGTGTGGCTTTCGACGCTGATGCTCGGAGCGCGGCGAGCCATGGTGGCGCGCACCTTTTCGTTGCACGTGCACAAAGTCATGTTGCACAGGGTGATAGATGGCACGTGACGTGTCGCTCACCAAATGGTACGCGGGGTCAATTATCTGCACGGATACTGGTGGATTCGACTGGGCGCCAATCTTTTATGGCGGCGCGCATGGGAGCACGCCGGCGCAAGTTCGACCGCCTTATGGCAATGATCGCGGTTTCAGATCGCCCGGGAGATTCGCGCGCAGGAACATCGATTGAGTCGTGCCGGTCAGGTTGGTGGTACACGACACCTCTTCCCTCCGGGGGGCGAGTGACGGCTTTCTTAACTGACGCGGACCTTATTCCCGACCATCGCGAGCGAAGGGAGTTTTGGCGTAACTCCTACGAGGCAACCACATATATACGCAACTTCGTGAGCCTTCCTGATAGATCTGAGTCGCTTGAGATTCACACCTATAGAGCAGACACCTCTGTCCTAGTTGCAGACGAAAATAGAAATCAAGGGCCCACGAGACTGCCGCCATGGCTCGCAGTGGGTGATGCCGCAGCGTCGTGGGACCCCTTGTCTTCGCAGGGACTCATGACGGGCATCTTGATGGGGGCAAAGGGCGCCAGGGCGATTTTAGATGGACCGAGCGCAGTTGTGCGGTGGCGTGAAGACGTAGCTTTGTTGGTCGAAGAGCATCAGGCATTGCAAAACCACTATTACTCGACGGAGGATCGCTGGCCCAATGAAGAATTCTGGCGTCGTCGACGCCAAATCGTTTGATATTTGCCGTTCGGACAGGGCTATTGTCGGAGCGATGCGCTGAACGGTGGTGCGGTGAGTGCGGACCTGGTACACCCATGGGAGCATTTCCGGAAGTGAGTCCGCGTCGTAGGCTTGCGTCATGGATTCCTTTGACATTCGCTCCGGTCCGTGGAGCGCCAACCAGATCGACGCTCACCTTAGGTCAGCCACTATCCCCATTCGACTTGCCTCTTCCGGAACTTTTCCGCTGGTTCAGTCCTTGTGGTTCACATTTGATGGCACGGCTTTGTGGTGTGCGACACCTCGTGACTCGGTCCTGTCGAAGAGATTGTCGCGAGCCAATGGCATCGGATTTGAAGTCGCGGCAGACACGCCTCCATATTTTGGGGTTCGAGGCACCGGACGCGCGCAACTGCTGCCCGCGGATGCTGCCACTGTTCTTCCGCAACTCATTGACAAGTACCTTGGAGACCAAACCGCGCCGTTGGCGAAGTGGTTGCTCTCGCGACTGGATGAGGAGGTCGCGATTCGGATTGACTCGCTGACCTTGTCCTCGTGGGATTACTCGGCACGAATGTGATCCTGAGCGAGTGTTCCTACCGATTTTGCGTCAATAATTTTTCGACTGCGGGTGCAAGATCTGCGGGATCCGTGGTCGGTGCAAACCGCTGAACGGTGGTGCCGTCCGGGCTGACCAGAAATTTAGTGAAATTCCACTTAATCCGCGAGCCCAGGGGTGCGCTCGCGTGGTCTTTAACAAACTTAAAAACTGGGTGGGTGTCGGAGCCATTCACATCAATTTTAGCCGCGAGCGGAAAGCTCACATTGAACTTTGTTGAACAGAAATGCTCAATCTGTGCATTTTCGCCTGGCTCTTGGTGCCCAAACTGGTCACATGGAAAGCCAAGTACAACAAGGCCGAGGGGCCCAAGTTCTTCATGAAGTTTTTGAAGCCCCTCGTATTGCGGAGTAAAGCCACATTTACTCGCCGTATTGACAATGAGAACGGGTTGACCTCGAAAGGGCTCAAGGTCAACTTCGTTGCCGTTGATATCAGTGAAGCTCAGGGCGTATAAAGAACTGGGATCTGGCACGCTCTTATTATGTCTCACCGAAGGTTGTGGCGCATGTCCAACGGTTAGGCTCCTGGGGTGACTGAGTCTGAAGCAATCCCAGCCACCCCAGCACGTAAAAGCCGCAGGGGAATAATTATCAGCTCAATTATTGGGCTTGGCGTCATGGTGTTACTTCTGTGGTTCATTAGCCAAAATGCGGACGAGTATCGAAAAGCTTTTGCCGAACTGGGATCAATTGATTCTTTTTGGAAGGCCATGATCGGGCTTGCCTCAATTATCAATATTGCGCTCTACCCCCTCACTGCAATCGCAGCTATTCGTTCGCTGAGTTATTTGCATGCGTCCCTGAGCCGTCAGTCCGGATTCACTCTCAGCAACATTATTCCCGGGGGTGGAGCTGTCGCCGTAGCGACGCAGTACGCGGTGTTAGCTAAATACGGGGTCCCGCAGGCAAAAGCTGCAGCTGCCGTGACCGCCGACGCGATCTTTACGTACTTGTTCACACTGGGGGCACCCTCCATCGCTGTGACACTGCTGGTAATTGAAGGCCGTTCAGCGGGTGGTTTAGTGACCTCTGCAGTGATTGGTTTGACGGTAGTAGTCGTTTCCCTAATCGTGATTGTTGCCGTCCTTCGAAGTGAAAGCGCTGCCCACAAAATCGGCGGATGGGCGCAGAAGCCACTGGACTTCCTGCTGGGAAAATTGAAGAAGGAAGCTCCCGATGTCACAACCATCCTGGTTCAGTTCCACGATCAAGCATCAGATTTAATTCGGACTCGCTGGAAAGCTTTGGCCACTACAAACGTGGCCGCACAGATGGCTCCTTTGTTGGTGCTTTGGGCGGCCCTTGAAGGCTTGGGAGTTACCCGAACTGAGCTTTCACTAGTGGAACTCTTTGCAGCCTTCTCTGTTGCGCTGGTATTGACCGCGTTTCCGATCACTCCCGGCGGACTTGGCACAGTTGATGCCGCGTTGATTGCGCTGTTAATCGCCTTTGGAGTAGATAGTTCAACCGCCGTAGCCGCGGACCTGCTGTGGCGATCGGTGTGGTTCATGCCGCAGTTGCTGGTCGGGGCTCTCGCGGTCGCCAAAGTCGGGTGGGACCGACGACAAGCCCGGCGCGTAGCTTCCTAGCGCATTTTTTCCTGCGTCAATTGTACAAAGTCGCTTTTTTGGCACACCCCGCAGTCGGGACAGTTCCACGCATCAGGGAAGTGAGAGAAGGGCGTTCCGGGAGCAAAACCTTCACGCCTATCGCCGTGTTCCACCCGGTAGGTGTAGTTACAACCGGGACATTGAGCGGATTGCCATGATTGAGTGAGCGAAATAGTGTCCTCTTCAGCGAACTGTGCACGGCTTTTAGTTTCGCTCGCATACTTGGCAAGAATCTTTTCTCGCCGTGATGGTTGCAGGTTGGCTCGAGTTATGTCGCCTTGGAAGTGGCTCAGTACCCGAGGATCCATCACTCGTGACCAGGCAGGGGGAAACAGCGCAAGTAAAATCATGCCTGCATAACCCGTAGGGAGTACGGGGCTTTCATGATAAGACAGGAGTGCTTGGTAACGCCTGGTTGGCTGAGCATGATGGTCACTGTGTCGTTGTAGGTGATAGAGCAGGACGTTGGTTGCAATGTTGTCTGAATTCCAGCTGTGACTGGGGTCGACACGCTCATAGCGTTCGCGGTCCCCGGATTTCACTTTCTGTCTCAACATTCCGTAATGCTCGAGATAGTTAACGGCCTCGAGCAGTGTTATCGCAATGAGCATTTGAATTATGAGATAGGGAAGGATCCCAATTCCCAGCCACAGCAACATGACCGCCCACAGCACGACAGACATGAGCCAGGCGTTGATGTTGTCATTGCCGATCCGAAATGGATGTTTTTTGCGTCGAGCAATTCGATTCGATTCAAGGGCCCAGGAACTTTTGAGGGACCCGACAACGGTTCGAGGCCAGAAACGATAAAAGTTTTCACCCATGCGACTGCTGGCAGGATCCTCAGGTGTCGCAACCCGGACGTGGTGACCGCGATTGTGCTCGATGAAAAAGTGACCATAGAAACTTTGGGCCAAGGCAATCTTCGACAACCATCGTTCATACTTCTCTTTTTTGTGACCCAATTCGTGGGCAGTGTTGATTCCAATTCCACCAATCATTCCAATTGAAATCGCGAAACCCACTTTGGTGATAGTGGACAAGTCCCAGTGTGCAATTACAAAGAGGCTGGCTGCGAACCCGGTATATTGCAACGGCAGGTAAGCGTAGGTCAAGATTCGGTAGTATCGATCTGCCTCAAGTTGCGCGATTAGATCAGTGGGGGGATTGCGTACGTCTCGCCCCGATATTAAGTCGATGATCGGGACTATTCCGAGAATGAAAATGGGCCCAATCCAAAACCACGCGGTCCAGCTGGTAAGCGAGTACATGCCTATTGCAATAAAAAGTAATGCGGGCATAGTGATTGCGACTAGCCACAAGTAGCGCTTGGTATCGCGCCAATGCTGGGTTGAAAAAGGCGGAATCGTGCCACTGCTCATGGCAGAAGACTATATCGAATTACTGGATCTGAGAAGCACTTAATTCGCTGAAAAAAGACTTAGTCCGCGCCAAGATCAAATGAAGCCCGCTCAAGGAGTGCTTCGTCAGGTGATTGTGGGGTTGTTGTCTTCTCTACGATCGCTTTTGCGCCACCGGGTGTGAGAGTCCCCACTAGGTTGAGGTGACCGTCAAGGAGCTGACCCTGACCCGCGTACAACTCGAGTTTGCTTCTTGTGTCAGCAATGTCCAGGTTTCGCATTGTGAGTTGACCGATCCGGTCAGTGGGACCGAATGCTGCATTTTCGGTGCGCTCCATTGAAAGCTTGTCCGGGTGGTAGCTAAATGCTGGACCTTCGGTGCTGATAATCGAATAGTCTTCCCCACGGCGAAGCCGCAGGGTGACGCTTCCGGTGACAACCGAAGCAACCCAGCGCATCAGAGATTCCCGTAGCATTAATGCTTGTGGATCAAGCCAACGGCCTTCATAAAGAAGGCGACCCAGACGTCGGCCTTCAGTGTGATAATTCGCGATCGTGTCCTCATTGTGGATCGCGCTAAGCAGTCGTTCATAGGCAATAAAAATCAGGGCCATGCCCGGTGCTTCGTAGATCCCACGTGATTTGGCTTCAATGATTCGGTTTTCAATTTGGTCCGCCATGCCAAGCCCGTGTCGGCCACCAATTGCATTTGCTTGAAGGACTAAGTCAACTGATGAATCAAAGGCATTTCCGTTGATGCTGACCGGACGGCCTTGAAAAAATTCGATAGTGACGTCTTCGGTGTCAATCTGGACTTCGGGATCCCAGAACCGGACGCCCATGATCGGATCAACAATCTCCATTGACTTGGTCAGAAGTTCAAGATCTTTTGCCTCGTGGGTTGCGCCCCAAATATTCGCATCAGTTGAGTAGGCCTTCTCGGTGCTGTCGCGATAGGGCAGATCGCGGACTTTGAGCCACTCGCTCATTTCGTTTCGGCCACCGAGCTCGGAAACAAATTGCGCGTCAAGCCATGGCTTGTAGATTCTCAGTTCGGGGTTAGCGAGCAGCCCGTAGCGGTAAAAGCGCTCAATGTCATTGCCTTTATACGTTGACCCATCACCCCAAATATTTACGCCGTCTTCGAGCATCGCTCGAACGAGAAGAGTTCCAGTGACTGCCCGGCCCAGGGGAGTGGTGTTGAAATATGTGCGGCCGCCCGAGCGGATATGAAATGCCCCGCACGCGATCGCCGCAAGGCCTTCTTCAACTAAAGCATCCTTGCAGTCAACGAGTCGCGCATTCTCGGCTCCGTATTTGCCGGCTCGGCCTGGTACCGAGTCAATATCGGGTTCGTCGGCTTGGCCAAGATCCGCGGTGTAGGTGTAGGGCATCGCGCCGTGTTCGCGCATCCAGGCCACAGCGACCGAAGTGTCCAAACCACCGGAGAAAGCTATTCCGATCCGCTCGCCAACGGGCAAAGATGCGAGAACCTTAGACATGGAGCCAATCTTAGCCAAGGGCCAGCGACCCGACGCGTGGGATTGTGGTGATGCCTGTCGGGGCTAGGTGATCTTGAGGACTAACTTGCCAAGATTGTCGCCGGTGAACAGCCGGTTGAGTGTTGCGGGGAAAGCGTCGATTTTTCCTTCCACGACCGTTTCCGGCGCAGTAATTTTGCCCTGTGCGATCCATGCCCCGATCCGGCGCTGGGCCACGCTGAACTGCGATGCGTAGTCAAAAACGAGAAATCCGGTCATGGTGGCCCGCTTGACCAGCAGATTCATGTAGTTACTAGGTCCTGGAGTGATCTCGGTATCGTTGTACTGCGAGATTGCTCCGCAAATTACCACCCGCGCTCCAAATGAAAGATACGCGAGATTGGCGTTCAACATTTCCCCACCAACGTTGTCGAAGTAGACATCGACGCCTTTAGCACCCACTGTGTTAAGCGCCGTACCGAGTTGCTTGCGAATACTGGTTTCTTCTTTGTAGTCAATGCAGTAATCGAAACCTAACGTGTTGGTGATGTACTCGCACTTTTCCTTGCCACCGGCGATTCCAATTACCGTGCAGCCGTTGATCTTGGCGATTTGGCCCACAATGCTACCCACGGCTCCGGCTGCAGCCGAAACAACAACAACGTCTCCGGCGCGCGGCTTACCCAATTCGAATAGACCAAAGTAGGCGGTCATACCGGTCATGCCAAGCACCCCGAGGAATGCAGGTAGGGGAGCAAGATCTGAACTAACAATATGGACTCCGGAGCCATCAGAGATAGCCACTTCGGTGACACCAAATGTTCCGACTACTTGGGCACCCACCGGGAAGTTGGGGTTGAGTGATTCACTGACAGTTCCCACTGAGCCAGCGCGCATGATCGCGCCAAGTTCAACGGGTGGAAGGTAGGAGGGGCGGTCATCAAGCCAGCCGCGCATTGCCGGGTCAAGGGAAATGTATTCAACCCCGACCGCGAATTCGCCAGGTGCGAGCGCGGGGAGTGCCTCAGACTCGATTGCCCAAGTGTCCGGGCTGGGGATTCCGGTGGGGCGTTGGGCAAGACGGACAGAGCGAAATGAGGTCATGGGGGGGAGGCTAGCAATTGGAGACGGGTAACACTGGGGCCCGGGGTAATATTGGAAAATAAGTGCACTCAAAAGAATGGGGAACGGTGAGTTTTCGCGTAGTGACTGCAAATGTTAATGGGATTCGGGCTACGTCCAGGCGTGGTGGGCTGCAGTGGCTTGCCGAAAGTGGCGCGGATGTGATCTGCTTACAAGAAGTGCGTGCGACAACAGAACAATTAATGTCAGTGCTCGACTCTTCGGTTCTTTCTCATTGGCACACCCAGCACGCTCCGGCTCCAGAACTTGGTCGATCTGGGGTTGCTGTCCTTTCTCGTGAGGCGCCCAGTGCCGTTCGGATTAACGTCAAAGTTCCCGATATCGACGGGCAGGGGCGTTGGATCGAGTGCGACTTTGACTCGGGGGTTGGCCCAGTGACAGTGGTGTCGACCTACATTCATTCGGGGGAGGTTGACACACCCAAACAGGTGGCTAAAAGTGCTTTTCTCACTGGGGTTGACAAGCGGTTAGCAACTTTAGCCCGGCTAGCCAAACGAAATGGCCGAGAAGCATTGGTGTGTGGAGATTTCAATATTGGGCATCGAGAAGTTGACATTAAAAACTGGAAAGGAAATCGGGGAAAATCTGGTTTTCTTCCCGAGGAAAGAGCGCATTTGAATAACTGGTTTTCTGGGGCGTGGACAGATCTAGGACGCGAGTTGGGAGGCGAAGGTCCGGGGCCGTACACGTGGTGGTCATGGCGCGGCCGCGGATTTGACACCGATGGTGGCTGGCGCATCGACTACCAAATCGCGACCTCAGAGTTGGCGGGGCGGGCGCGTTCTGCGGTGGTCGGGAAAGCAGCAACCTACGCCGAGCGCTGGAGTGATCACGCACCGTTAAGTGTTGATTTTCGGTAACGTGTCGCATAGCCTCGGGGTTATAAGGACACGGCGCCACCCATGTCCACATGGGCAACATCCCCCTTGTGTATTGGTGAGCTCACGAAAGAGGGTCCGATTTAGTTCATGGAGGACGATTTCAACGGCGCTGTTGAGGGGGTCTCGCCATAGACTCTGAAGTAGGGCGCATGCACGTGGGGCAGGCTAGATGTGGCTCGCATCACGAGCGAGTGTGCGCGAACTCGATCCGTCAACTAATATTTATGTAGTCGTGAAGGGCTCGGACAATGCGTGACCACCACTGTGAAATAGCAGCAGGGGATAATGAGAAAGTAGGGCCGTGAACAGGAACATCACTTACTCACCAAAAGTATTTATTCCCCTGACCTCACTATGCCGTGATCGATGTGGCTACTGCACATTTGCCAAAAGCCCGCATCGAGTCGAGAGCCCATATTTGAGCATTGAGTCAATCCTGGAAGTTGCCCGGGCTGGAGCTGCGGCTGGTTGCCATGAAGCCTTGTTTACGCTTGGGGAATACCCTGAGTTTCGATATGAACAAGCACGACAGTGGCTTGATGCGAATAACTATTCCAGCACGATCGAATACCTTGCCGCAGCGGCTGCAGCCGTGTTACAAGAAACGGGCATGCTTCCGCACGCCAATGCTGGGGCGCTAGGCCACGAAGACTTGAAGTTGCTGCGCACGGTCTCGCCTAGTCAAGGAATGATGATTGAAAGCCTCAACCCTGATCTTGCCGCACATCGTGGTGCTCCAGATAAAACACCCGAGAGACGCCTAGAAACGCTGCATGCGGCGGGAGAACTTCAGATCCCGTTTACGACTGGCATTCTGATCGGCATTGGCGAGTCGCGGGCTGATCGGGTTAACGCCTTGGAGGCAATTGCGCAGGTACATGAAAAATACGGACACGTACAAGAAGTAATCGTGCAAAATTTTGTTCCAAAGTTAGACACGGAAATGAGAAATTGGCCAGCCTGCCCTCCAGAGCAACTTTTTGAAACTATCCGGATTGCTCGGGAGGTTCTTCCGCCCAGTATCCATGTGCAGGCACCTCCGAATTTGAGCGAAGATCTTGATGAACTTCTCGAGTCAGGAATCGACGACATTGGTGGTATATCGCCTATCACTGCAGACTTTGTCAATCCCGAGAAACCTTGGCCTTCACTTGAATTGCTACGCGAACGAGTTGAGTTACACGGTGGGACCTTGGTTCCTAGGCTCACAATTTACCCAGAGTTTGTTCGGGATGCGCAAAAGTGGATCGATCCTGGTTTGCGTTTCCCTGTTATGGATCGAAGTGACGCTGATGGATACGCCCGCGACGATGTGGGAGCCATCTTTCCGGAGAAATATGAAGACGCTGCAAACGTGGGTACCGGTGCTGAAGTGATTCAGATTGGTCGTCGGTCTACCGCATGGTATTCAGGTGCTGACACCGCACCAGAGATTCTCATTTCCGGGACGTCCTCGAGTCGAGTCTCGAATCCAATAGCCGAAATCTTGGAAGCGGCTGTAAATGGCGAACTCATTGATGAATCACAGATCGCAATGTTGTTCAGATCTCGCGGTAAGGATGTGACCGCAGTTGCATCGGTTGCAGATCACCTGCGCGAAACTGTTAATGGGGACGAGGTTACTTTTGCCCGAAATCGGAATATCAACTACACAAATGTGTGCACCTTCAAGTGCACATTCTGTGGTTTTTCTAAGGGGCCTCTTTCTCTGAATCTGCGTGGAAAACCGTATCTGCTCGCTGATTCAGAGATCGCTGAACGGGTAGTTGAAGCCCATGAACTCGGTGCCACCGAAGTGTGCTTGCAGGGCGGTATTCATCCAAGTTTTGATGGTGACTATTACATAAACGTAGCGCGCGTCGTGAAAGAAGCAGTTCCATCAATGCATATCCACGGTTTCACTGCCCTCGAAGTATTTGAAGGAGCCAACAGGCTAGGCGAGCCAATTGAGGATTATCTGGTCCGGCTCAAACAGGCAGGTCTTCGATCTCTTCCCGGGACTGCAGCAGAGATTTTATCCGATGACATCCGCGCCGTCATTTGCCCCGACAAGATTTCCAGCCGGGAGTGGTTGCAGGTGCACGAAATTGCACATTCACTTGGGCTTAAATCCAATGTAACGATCATGTTTGGCAGTGTTGAGAGACCGGAACACTGGGCAAGACACATTGTGCGCACGCGCGAGTTGCAGTCGCGCACAGGCGGTTTCACCGAGTTTGTTCCCTTGCCATTTGTGCACATGGCCGCGCCCATCTATTTAAAGCGCGGCGCCCGCCGGGGCCCTACGTGGCGTGAAACTGTTTTGATGCATGCGGTCGGGCGGATTGCGTACCATGGATCAATTTCGAATATCCAAGCTTCTTGGGTGAAGTTAGGTCCACGAGGTGCGCGACAACTTTTGCAAGCAGGAGTCAATGATCTCGGCGGAACGCTCATGGATGAAAACATCTCGCGTGCTGCAGGAGCTTCCCACGGCCAAGGGATCAGCGACACCCAATTTCGGGAAGTCGTCGAACCCTTGGGACGCACACTTGTCCAGCGCACGACCCTTTACGACCGAGTGGAATCAGAGTCGTCCCAGACTCCAGTCGCGTAATGCCTGCGCATTTTTTAGGCACTCCGGCAACAGCGCCAGGCCCGCTAGGCCCCGATATGTTGCAGAGTTTTAATCTGATCCGCTGCGATCCGTTGGAATTCCTCTTTGCGAATTGGCGAAAGTACGGAGATGTTGTGCAATTTCCACTTCCCAGGCCGCCGACATACCTTGTGAATTCACCGACGGGAGTGCGGCAGGTACTTGTCGGCAATGCAAAAAACTACAGCAAGGCCACGATTCAGTACCGGGCGTTGTCGCTCGTGACTGGCAGCGGCTTGCTGACGGCGAATACCGATTTGTGGCGGGAAAGGCGACCCATAATTCAACCTGCCTTTCATCAAGAGGCAATGGACAACCTCATTCCGGTATCGCAGCAAGCAGCGGACCGAATGGCCGCCGAATTGGATAGCAACGGAGCTGGAGTCGTCACGGATGTTGACCAATTCATGCTTAGCGCTGCCCTTGAAGTTGTGGGAGAGTTTCTCTTCGGTTCGGATCTCAGCGCGGACGCACAGCTGATTACCGAGGCAACTTTGCAGGCGCTCGAGGTGGTAATTAAACGTGCACGCGTTCCTTTGTCACCGCCCCGCAAAATCCCTACACCCGGGAATCGAGTCTTGAAGCGCAGTTTGGACACTTTAGATTCAGCTGTGGCCTCAATCGTGGAATCTCGCACGGGTGCGCAGTCACTCGGTGTGACCGCATCAGGGGTGAATCTTGTAGACCTGCTCCTTGCTGCAAGTGCGAATGAACAGATTGATCTTGAGGGGATCCGAGACGAAGTTGTCACTTTCATCATTGCTGGACACGAAACTGTTGCTAGCGCACTTTCTTGGTCAGTTGCGCTCTTGGCGACACACCCTCAAGTCCAAGAGCGAGTCGCCGCTGAAGTGCGCGCGGCACGGGGGGAGACCCTGGATTCCAAATTGGCGCAATTGCCATACACGCAAGCGGTATTTAGTGAAACCTTACGGCTTTATCCACCAGCTTGGTTGATCACTCGCAAAGCATTAGGCCCCGATTGCATTGATGGACACGACATCCCAGCCGGTGCGCTGGTGATCACCAGTCCCGCCCTATTGCATCGACACCCTGAAATTTGGAGCGACCCGGACTCATTTAACCCAGAGCGATTTTTGGTGCCTTTCCCGCGGGAAAGTTTCATCCCCTTTGGAGCTGGCTTGCGACAGTGCATCGGAAAAGATTTCGCCTATGTCGAGGGAGTAATCATGCTGGCGAGTCTGTGTGAGCGACTCAAATTCGAGTACCCTACTGGGGGAATTTTGCCTGCAAGTGACCCTTTGGTGACGATCCGACCGGTCGGTGGGGTAAAAGTTCTCGCTAGCCGCCGTGTGTGATGTATTCGACAAGAGCTTCTTTCTCAGCTTCGAGTTCGCTTAAGCGAGCTTTGACTAAATCACCGATACTGACAATTCCGATCAATTCGCCACTGTCCGTGGTGATCGGTATGTGACGAATGCGTTGTGATGTCATGACGGTCATGAGCTCGTCAATCTTGGCGTGCATAGTTGACACAAATACTTCACTGGTCATGATGCGCGAGACAGGCTCACCCATGAGCGACTCACCCGCTGCAAGTGCACGCACGATATCTCGCTCAGAGACAATTCCTGAGATTGTTGTGCCGTTAGGGGAGACAACCAGCGCACCAACTTTATGCTGTGCCAACAGAGAAAGCAGCCCTTGGACATCTTGTTCAGGGCTCACCGTGACAACGTCGGCGCCCTTATTTGCCAGAATTGTGGAAACTAACATGTGTGCCTCCTCGGTTGACCACCTAGTCTGGCAACTCTTTTGAGTTATGTCTGTACTTTGAGTAATTTGAGGCATTCTTGGTGCAGAGAGCCGTTAGAGCAGATAAGTGATGGTTCAATGTCAGGGTCGTGGATGGGTAGGGGCGTACCGTCAAATTGAGAAGCTTCCCCCCCTGCTTCAGCTACGATGGGCAACAGTGCGGCATAGTCGTAGAGCGCGAGTTCGGGCTCTGCACTGACGTCCACGGCACCCTCGGCGAGTAAAACGTGGGACCAGAAATCGCCATAAGCCCGTTGACGCCAGGTGGCCGCGCGCAGGCCCTCAAAGTCAGATTGATCCCACCCTTGTTGATCAGAAAATGAAAATGACGCGTCACCGATCTTCTGAACCGAACTGACGTACAGGCGGCGGGGGGAGTCAGAACCTAGTTCTTGAACCCATGCGCCGAGGCCAATTTCCGCCCACCATCGGCGACCCAGCGCAGGCGCACTTACCAGACCGACGGTAATTTTCCCGCCTTCTCGCAAAGCAATCAAGGTCGCCCATACGGGTACACCGCGGACGTAATTCTTCGTTCCATCAATTGGATCAATAATCCAGGTGCGTTCACCGAGTGAGGTGTGGCCGAATTCTTCACCAATCACGCTGTCATCTGGGTTGTGCGCTGCAATTTGGGCCCGCAGTTCTGTCTCCACTGCAAGATCAGCATCACTGACGGGAGTGAGATCAGGTTTTTGGGTCACATTGAGGTCCAGTGCGTTAAAGCGTGAGAGTGAAATTACCTGCGCACGATCAGCAAGATATTGTGCGAATTCGAGGTCAACGGAGAACTGACTCATAGCACCCCTATTGAGCTATTACCGGCGAGAAGATTACGCATGGACTCTACCCGCTCAAGGACGATCGGATCGGTAACGCCTTCCAGAGCGCAGTCAGGTTCATTATGGCTACATGCACGAGGACAATTCTCGGTGTACAGCACAAGGTCGGGGTAGGAGTCAATAATAGTTTCCTTGGAAACGTGAGCTAACCCAAATGACCTAATGCCTGGCGTATCAATCACTATTCCATTTGCTTTCGGCAGGGGAAATGCGATCACGCTGGTTGAGGTATGTTTCCCCTTCCCGGTCAGGTCATTGACAGCACCGGTGATTCGATGCGCATCTGGCGCGAGTTCATTTATCAGCGTTGATTTTCCGACGCCTGAGTGACCGAGCAAAACGCTGGTGTGTCCTTTTACGAATTCCTTAAGTTGATCCGGCGCCAGTCCGCTGTCCACTATAAAAATTGGAATTGCGAGTTCTTGGTAGATATTCACCAAGGCGCTGGGATCCTTGAGATCTGATTTAGTCACCACGAGGAAAGGCGTAACTGCTGCATCAAGTGCTGCAACGATTGCCCGGTCAATAAAGCCAATCCTGGGTTCCGGGTTGGCGGCTGCAACGACGACCCCGAGGAGATCAGCGTTGGCAACGATTACGCGCTCTTGTGGATCGTCGTCATCTGCCGTGCGCCGCAGCTCTGTGGATCGAATTTCCCGCCGAACAATGCGCACCTGGTGGTCAATACCTCCATTCGGATCTCCGACCATTGCTACTCGGTCGCCCACGACTAGGCCTTTTCTACCGAGTTCACGAGCCTTGACCGCGTAGAGAATCGAAGTGTCGCCCTCGGGGTTCACGGTGAACCGCCCACGGTCAACAGTCGAGACCGACCCGAAAAAAATATTGCTAAAACTCGGTCGGTCCTTTGTGCGTGGGCGTGATTTTTTCTTGCCCGGTCTTACCCGAACATCGTCCTCATCTAGCTTGTGTGATTTCACTTATTAAGGAGTTCTTCCCAGCGGTATGTGAAGTCGGGGAGCGTCTTCCCTGTTGTCTCGATGTTCTCAACGATAATTCCCGGCACTCTAAGCCCTAAAATGGCCCCTGCTGTCGCCATGCGGTGGTCTTCGTAGGTGTGGAATGTTCCGCCATGTAATCGTGCTGGATTTATGCGTAATGCGTCGGGTTCCTCGATCACGTCTCCACCGAGTTGGTTAATTTCAGTGGCAAGGGCACTGAGTCGATCGGTTTCATGCCCGCGCAGATGTCCGATTCCACGAAGATAAGACGGTGTCTCAGCCAAGGCGCATAAGGCTGCGATGGTGGGCGTTACCTCACCAATGTCGGAAAGATCAATGTTGATTCCTTGGATTTCTCCAACACCGCTCAGGGAGAACAGGCCAGCTGCGCGGGTAATGCGTGCACCCATAGCTTCGAAAACCTGTGCGATTGCAGTCACTGGCTGCACCGAGTTAAAAGGCCAGTCAGCACAGGTGACCTCACCAGAGGCAATCAAAGCCGCTGCGAAGAAGGGGGTCGCATTGGAAAGGTCGCCTTCGAGAGTGAGGTCAATCCCATTAATATTTTGTGGATCCACATGCCAAGAATCCCGCGCTGAACTGGTGCGGTGCACGGTGACACCACGCCTTGCGAGCGAATTGATCGTCATTTCGACGTGGGGCAGGCTTGGGACGTCGCGCGGATTGCCCAGATCTGCGGGTACGTGTCTGATCGTGGCACCGGCATCACACCGGGCTGCGCTGAGCAGCAACGCTGAAACAAATTGGCTGGATTTGGAGGCATCCAGTATGACTTCACCACCGCGTACCTGCCCTTTGCCATGAATTAGGAAGGGAAGCCGTCCGCGATCTTCCACTTCAACCCCTAGATCCTTCAATGCTTCAAGCAGAGTGGCCATGGGTCGCTTGCGTGCGCCGGCATCCCCGTCGAAATAGGAGTCTCCATGTGCGAAGGCGGCAACCGGTGGCAGAAATCTCATGACTGTTCCCGCAAGTCCGACATTGATCACCGTGGGTGACTCATAAGAAGCGCGCAAGAAATGCGGGGTCACAACGAGATCTAAATTTCCAGCCGCATCCCGGCCACGTTCCTCAATGTGAACTCCGAGTGATCTGAGGCCTTCGATCATTAAAATCGTGTCTCGGGCGTCGAGTACACCGTGAAGTGTTGAGGGAGAATCCGCGAGTGCACTCAGAATGAGTTCCCGATTGCTCAAGGATTTGGAACTAGGAAGGGTGATCGTGGCGTTGATCGCCCTAGTTGCCACAGGAGCTCCCCAGTCAGTCATGGGGACAGTCTTTCACTTACGCCTTACTATCGAGTCATGTGCGGTCGATATGTCTTAGTACATGACCCCAATGTGCTCGCAACTGATTTCGATGCGGAGCTAGATCCTGAGGTTATAGGGCGAGAGTTCAGGCCGAATTACAACGTGGCACCCAGTGAAAATATTCCCGTGATCATCTCAGTTGATGGAATCAGGGTTCTGACCGAAGCGCGTTGGGGAATCCTGCCAAAATGGAGCCAGAAGGCGTCAACTTTGCTGATAAATGCACGGGGTGAAAGCGTGGTTGAAAAGATGACGTTCGCAAAAGCGTTTGCCACTCATCGAGTAATTATCCCGGCCACCGCATACTATGAGTGGAAACGTCCGGCGAAAGATCCATATCTTATTTCCCCTCCGCTCGGGGATCCGTATTCTATGGCCCTAGCGGGGTTGATCGTTGAAAGCGTGATCGACGGAGAAGCCCAATCAACGTGCGCGATCATCACTTTGGCAGCTCAGCCGAACCTGGAATCAATTCATAACCGAATGCCAGCTTGTATTTCCGCCTCACATTGGGGGACATGGCTTAACCCCGATTATGATGTGGAATCGGCGCGTGAGCTCTTATTGGCTCGATCCGATTTGCGGGCATTCCGGGTTGATCGAGCTGTAAATTCTGTAGGCAATAATTCGCCCGCGCTGATCGAAGAGTTGAATTCAACGGACTAAGATCGCAACCATGCATGTTGTCGCGGAGATGGTTGCCTCAGTCCACTCACTAGAGGCACGGATCGGTGATCATGTCGCGATCGGGGACACGTTGCTGGTTTTAGAGTCCATGAAAATGGAGATCCCAGTATTGGCGGAAAGTGCCGGAGTGGTCAGCGAGTTTGCCGTAGTGGTGGGTGATGTTGTCAACGAAGGCGATTTGCTGGTAATTCTCCAATGAGCGCCGCATGTACTTGCCTTGATCACGTCGTTGGCAATGCGGCACAGCGCGAGTTCACGGTGAGTCCAAGGGATACAGCAATCGCTCTGGGCAGCGGATCTGTAAATGTATTGGCAACACCTATGGCAATTGCCTGGTGTGAGGCGGTAACCACTATCGCAATATCTGAAGCGATTTGCGGTGACTGCACAACGGTGGGATACAAGATGGATTTTATACACCTGTCCCCCACGTCAGTTGGGGAGACTGTGTACGCCAATGCACTAGTTGAATCTGTATCCGGCGATCGGATTATTTTCACCATTGACCTTCGCAATGCGGAGATACAAGTGGGCACAGGCAAAATTACTCGCGTGCGAGTTGATCGTGACTCTTGGATTTAATTAGATGCCCGTGGTTGCGCGGGGGTATGCCACTTCGGGGTCGGTCATGACATTTACTAAGTAAGGGACTTCTGAATTCATGGCACGGTCAAGAGCTGGACCTAGGTCGGAAATCTGGGTGACAATCTCCCCAGCCCCGCCCAACGCCCTGACTACTTGGTCATAGCGACTTGGCTCCAGTTCAGCAAGCACGTCGTATCCGTAAAGAAAACGCATCGGGTGTCGTTCCAGACCCCAACCAGCGTTATTTCCGACAATAATTGTGCACGCTACATCGTGTCTCACCAGTGAATCAACGTCCATGAGTGAAAACCCAGCAGCCCCGTCCCCGAGAAGCAATACCAGGGGGTCGCTAGGAAAAGACTTCCCAGCCCCAAGCGCGTATCCCATTCCTGTGCCCAATGCGCCGAAGGGTCCCGGATCAAGCCAGCGGCCGGGTTGTTGCGGCTCAATGAATTTGCCTGCAAAGGAAACAAAGTCTCCCCCGTCACCGATTGTGATCGTTGACTCGGTTAATCGGGGGATGAGTTCACCATAGATTTGCGCCGGATGAATTATTTTTTGGTGGGTTGCCATTAATTCCGAATTGCTCAATCGAACGGCTGAACTGCGTTGCGCCAATTCATCTTTCCAAGATTGGGTGCCTACAGGTTTTGAAAGGCTTGTAGTAATGGTGTTCATCAGGTGAGGTAGATCACCCGTAATGCGGATCGCTTGGGCAAGGGGTGATGTCCGGGGGTCATCGGAAATAAAAATCACGTGTGCGTCGCCGAAATCTCCATAGCCAAGTCGAAAATCAAGTGGGGTTCCTGCCACGATTACGAGGTCTGCATTTTTGAGTGCGTATGAGCGAGCCGGAGTTACCAGTAGCGGATTCGTTGGGTTCAAAATCCCACGCGCCATCCCGTTGACAATCACGGGAATATCGATCTGCGCCACAAGCGCCCGGAATTGAAGTTCTGCTTGATTTTGCCAAATATCTCCACCGGCAATAATCACCGGGCGTTGCGCAGCACCGATCATTTCGATTGCGAGGTCAAGTTGGGTGAGGTCTGATTGTGGCTTCGTGATAGTCGCCAGTGGTTCAGTGAGGACTGGCGCTGGCGTAAAAAGTTTGTCCATGGGGATGTCGAGAAAAGTGGGACCTTGGTGCGGTGACATGGCAGTTGCGAAGGCAGCCTCGGTGAGGTTTCCGACCTGTTCACAATCATGTGCGGTGACCGCCGACTTGGTCACTGAGGTAAATAGCGGTGGCTGATCTAGCTCCTGCAAAGCGCCATGTCCCCAACGAAAATCAGGGGATCTACCGCCGATTGCAACAAGTGGCGCACCGTTGAAAAACGCGCTGGTGATCGGGGTGAGGAGGTTAGTGACCCCAGGCCCGGCCGTGGCTGCCACAAAGCCCGGGGTGCGGGTGAGTCGCGCGGCTGCTTCAGCAGCAAAGCCCGCTGTTTGCTCACTTCGGGTATCCACCAGAGCTGGTGCATGTGGCCGCTTCTCACATGCGTCGTAGAGGGGAAAGATATGGGCGCCAGAAAGTGTAAAAAGATGTTTTACTCCGTATTTTTCTGCTGCTGCAATCACCTGGTGGCCGGCCGCGGGTAAATCCTCGGTACTCATGGGGCCACGTTAGTCTGTGTGCGTGGGGCAAGTAACTAAAACCTTGCGGGAGCGCACCGAGCTCCCACAAGAGGCAATCGCGGCTTTGGAGATTCTTACGTCGAATTGGTCATTGCTAGCGGACTTTGCGTTAAGCGATTTGGTTCTCTGGGCACCCACGTGGAATGACGGGGGTATGACCGCAGTCGCCCAAATCCGACCGACAACTGCGCCAACCACTCTGGGCCAGGATGTTGTTGGCACGTTTGCGCCAAAAGGAAGATTCCACTACCTCGACCGGGCCGAAGCATTGGGTCAAGCAACCATCGTTCGTGAGATCCTTGAGCCTCTTTCGCCAGTGGGAGTTGAGGCGATCCCAGTTAAGTGGAATGAACAAGTGATTGCGGTAATAGCCCGACACTGCAGTGGCGCACCACGTGTTGCCGGAAGACTCGAACAAGTGTATCTGGAGAGCGCTGACTCAATATTTGCCATGATCTCCTGCGGTCAAGCATGGAGTTCTGACTCAGTTAGCGAATTAGGTCGTTGGGAGTTGCCGCGGGCAGGAGATGGCGTCATTAGATTAGACAAAGCTGGAAAGGTTAATTTTGCAAGTCCCAACGCCGTGAGCTCGTTTCGGAAAATGGGTTTGGCAATTGATTTGATGGGGCAGGGGTTTTTTGAAATTACAAAACGGATGAATGTGGCAGCGGCGGGGATGTCGCAACCTTTGATCAAACTCTCACATGGTGGCACAACCGGGATGGCAGACCTCGTGGGTGATGGCGCAACTCTTATGTTGGCGTCCCACTACCTAGCCCCATCAGCCTTATCTGCGACGAAAGATCATTGCACGATCATTATCGTAAAAGATGTTACTGACCTGCGAGAGCACCAAAAAGAATTACTCTCAAAGGATGCGATTATCAAGGAAATCAATCACCGAGTTAAGAATAACTTGCAAATGGTGACTTCAGTTTTGCGCTTACAAGGCAGGCGAGCGGGTAATTCCGCAGTGACCGAAGCTTTGGGAGACGCCCAGGCTCGCATTGAGGTGATCGCGGCTATCCACGATTCACTTTCCCGCGAAGGCGCTACTCACGTCGATTTTGATGCGCTTGTCGGGTCATTGCTTGGGTTAATTCGCCATGATGGAGTGAGACTTGAGAGCGTTGTTCACGGGAGGTTTGGAACGCTGAATTCACGGGTCGCTACGCCATTAGCTATGGCGGTGTCGGAATTGATCCATAATGTTGTTGAGCATTCCGGGGCCACGGAAATTTTGGTGACGGCGGAGCGTGATAAGGGTCACTTACGGGCAATTGTCAGCGATAACGGAGTTGGGACTATGCAATCGGAAGCACCGCTCACGGAGCTCCCGAATTGCGGGTTGGGATTAACAATTGTGTCGGATTTGGTGTGTGGCGAACTAGCCGGTCAGGTAACGATCGGGCCAGTGCAGACGAGCGAGTCTGGAAATATGGGGACGCGTGTGAAGATCAGAATTCCGATTGCGCGAAGGGAGGCTGGAGGCTAGGCGGATGTGCGAGCGCGTAGGCGTGCATTGCGTCGCTTGAGTGCGCGACGTTCGTCTTCGCTGAGTCCACCCCACACGCCAGAGTCTTGGCCCGTTTCTAAGGCCCACCGCAAGCAGTCGTCCACGACAGGGCAACGACGACAGACGGCCTTGGCCTCTTCGATTTGGACCAAGGCAGGTCCGGTATTGCCGATTGGGAAGAACAACTCAGGGTCTTCATCACGGCAGGCTGCCTCGTGGCGCCAGTCCATGCGGGATCACTCCATCTGTGCTGATGCGCTGGGGTTGCCAGCACTTGTTAATGCTCTCACGCGCTGGCTTCCACTTGGGGGTGAAGGTTTGCTTCACTGGCCCACGGGGGAAGGCGGCCAGCCCGTCAAAACAAGGGCAGGCATAGGTTCGCAGACCTTGGCCTCGGGTACAAGAGGAAACGACAGAAACTTTGGGGGAATTGCAAGTTTTTGGTGTTGAATGCATCACATCTCGTCAATTTGTACTAATTGTCCGTTTACTCCGATATTTTCACAAGGGGTCAACCACGGTGAGAGCATCTGCATGGTGGCTAAATTGAACCTGGGAAACATGGCCAAGGGCCTCACCGTCAATCTGAATGAGAACTTCGCAGTGCGCGGCAATCGAAAAAGCGTTTTGGTCGTGCCAGCTCGTGTAAGCGTTTGCTGAGACCTTGCGGCGTGACCGGGTGATAATTCGGCGTGCCGCCCGCGCGGTGGAGATGGGGTCCAGCTTGCGCACGATAAACACATCGAGGCCAGTAGCAAAGCTAGCCGCGGGATTAGGATCCAGCGCCCAAGAACCAAAGAATGTCCAAGGTGATGAGTTCTGAACGAGTACCACACGCGCGTGGTCAATCGCGGGGTTTCCGGGTCGGGAAACTTGAATGGATGCCCGTCGGTTGCTCCGGCGGAGGTACTCTCTCGCCGTGGTTCCTAGATATCGAAGTGGTGACGCACTTACGCCCATTTTTCGGTCTTGATCCATCGCAGCGATGATCGTTGCATCAAGCCCAATGCCCGAATTGGCCCCAAAGTACCGACTAAAAGTCTCCCCATTGCCGCGAGTTGCAACTGCAAGGCCCAAGCTAATCGTACGAAACTGATCCGCACGGCAACTCTGCATAATTGCCCCGGTAGCTTCAACCGGATCAACAGGCAAGCCCAAGGCGCGCACAAAAACATTTCCGCTGCCTCCGGGAATTGGAGCGATTGCGGGCTTGGACTTCGCAGGGTTTGTCCACATGATCCCGTTAACCACTTCATTGACCACGCCGTCTCCACCAAGAGTTATTACTAAAGGAATCTCGGCTTCAACCGCGTATTCACCGATTGAGTGAGCATGCCCTTTATGCGTTGTCATGGTGACTTCAAGATCGAATTCATGTGAGAGTGCTCGCACGATCACGTCAATAACCCGAGGAGATGTGCTTGTCGCATTTGGGTTAACTACCAGTAAAGCTCGCACAACCTCACTCTACGCTGACGCAGTTCAATTGAGCTTTGGCGTTACGCTACGGAGGTGAATAATGCTAGATCGGTCGTTAACCGACTGAGAATTCTGGGTGCCATCAGCACGATCGAGGGTCTCTTTTATCTGGTGTACGCCTGTCTTGTCGTGATTGGAATCTCCCGAGAAGGGCTCACGGGGCCGTCGCAGGTCTCTAATGTTTCTGGCGTGACCCTGGAAGTATTGATTTTCGCCATGTTCGGAGCTGCAATGTTGCTTGTGTCGTTCGGATGGTTCGGTCGGCGCAGATGGGCGCGCGCACCCTTCGCTCTAGCCCAGGTGCTAGTCCTCGTTGTCAGCGTTCCGTTGATAGGCGCAACCGATGCGTGGCAGCAAGCCATAGCCCTAGGCGTCAGCTTAGTTGCACTTATTGGTGGCTTCATGGCATTTACTCCTCGTGTAACTCAGCAGTTACATGGTGACGAAGTCGCTCAAGAATCGAATTGAGACGTCGAGAAACCGCCATTTGATTCATGCCAAGTTCCTGGGCAATTTCACTTTGCCTCTTTTGCTCGATGAAACGCATCCCAAGAATCTTTCGCTCAAGTGGAGCCAATTGATCAATTGCGGGTTGAACCGAAGCCCATTCGTCAACGAACTCGTATTCGCTGTGCGTGGCGGCAATGTCTAGGTGTGTTTCGGGGTCATCCAAAGAAAATAGATGGGTGCTCTGGTTGGCCTGCAGAGCATCGAAGAGCTCACTTCGATTGAGATCAGCGTGAGTCGCCAGCTGAACGAAAGTTGGCAGCTCGTTGTGCTGGGCAACAAAGTCATCTTGCGCGGCCCGAACCACTTTGATGTGCGATTGCACTGACCGGGGAATCCGAATCGTCGCGTTATCGCGCAAGTAGTGTGAAATTTCACCCCGGATCCGCGCACCCGCGAAGGTGGCAAAGGCGACCTGCCGATCAAGATCAAAGTTATCAATTGCAGCTAACACTCCGATAGTGCCAAGCTGAACCAAATCCTCCACAACCTGCCCGTCGTATAAACGAATAAAATAGCGGATCAAACCCTGATGCTCAGCGATAATTTCACTCTTAAGCTCATCGGACCGGGCCGCTGTCACATCGGTTGATCTCAACTCGCGGATTAACTCATTAACTGCCCCCGCGGTGAGCATGGCTAGATTGCGCCTTCGACACTGAGGTCAACATGAACTTCACCATTTTCTAAGAAAATCTCTAGTGTGCTGGTAATCGAAGAGATGATCACCCAGGCATATCCGAGTGTCTCTGGAAAATCGGGAAGGTGAGAAAGTGAGCAGCGCGTTCTTGCGTGCAGGTGGAGCACTCCCGGACCTGCTGCCCATTCGAAATTAAGTGGGGCGCCTGGTTCAGCAAATTTCATCAAAATATTCGCGGCTTCGTCACTAGCCAGTTGCCCTTCATCGAGGGCGTCAAGGAGCAAATCGGCTTTGGCACCCACTACCATCGCAATTTGCCGAATTACTCTGAGGTATTCGGGCGCATTGGGAACGCAGACCGATACGTCGGTCACGATCGAGGCTCTTTCCCTGCCAGTTCATTGAGTGCATCGCCGACAACGCGGTAGGGAATCCATTCGGTCAGCGCTTTCGCCCCTAAATGGCCATAGACATTGCGAGCACTCACATTCCAATCAAGCACCCACCATTCAAAGCGCGGGTATCCATTATCCACGCAAATTTGTGCCAAGTGGGATAGCAGGCGTGCCCCTACTCCCTGTCCACGGAAGGCAGGTCTTACGTAGAGGTCCTCCAGGTAGAGGCCGTGCTTTCCGAGCCAGGTGGAAAAATTCATGAAATATACGGCGAATCCCGCAGTGACACCATCGGCCTCGGCAATCACTGCGAATACTGACGGGTTGTTGCCAAAGAGTGCAGCTTCGAAATCAGCGACAGTCGCGATGGCCTTTCCTCGGGCGTGTTCAAACTCGGCGAGTTCACCAACCATGTCAAGGATTTCAGGTACATCTGGATTACTTGCCGGCCGGATCGAAATTTGTGGCATCATGCCCTTCTTGTTGTTGACCAATGAAATGCGACTTTGGGCACCGCTATTGAGGTTGGCCCAGGATCATTGATCTCAATCTAAACCGAAAGAGCGCAGTTGGCATGAAAACCGTAAGGAAACTTTTATGAGACCAGCTGCTCATGATCACGTGGCACCGTTGAATGTGCATCCACATGCAAGTTGCCCATAGATTTCCAAATGGAAACCCACGGGCAACTGATACAGAGTGCGTGTGTGCTAGGCCTTCTTGGTCTCCCAGAAGATTTCAGAAATTTCATCGATCTTAGTGAGGAGCTGATCCGCCACTGCAACGTCGACGGTGCCCTTGGTTCCGCCGGCACCGGCAAGCTTGGTGGCCTGGTTAAACAATTCGTTGAGATTGGGGTACTTCTCAAAGTGCGGTGGTTTGAAGTAATCGGTCCACAGAACCCAAAGGTGCTCCTTGACCAAGTGCGAGCGCTGTTCTTTGACGAGAAGGGCGCGCGCCTTGAAGTCCATATCGTCTGTTGCATTGTGCTTTTCCATGCACACTTTGACCGACTCAGCCTCTAGTCGAGCCTGTGCGGGGTCATAGACGCCGCAGGGAAGATCACAGTGGGCGTATGCGGATATTTGAGGAATAAATTTTGACATAATCAGGGATCCGAAATGCTTATGCACTTTTGCTCCTATCGTGTGGGTGAAGTGGGATCGGTACTTATTGAACAAGACAACTCTAGCCCCGATAATTTTTCGCGCAAGACGCAGCAGGCTAATCTATGATCATGGGGCTTATGGCGCGATGGGTACCAATTTTTCGGGTGAAGGTAATCGGTCCGTCAATGCTACCCACACTGGGAAATGGCGAAATTCATCTTGCGGTCAGGGGTCGTATTTTTGCCAGACGCGGCGCCATCGCCGTTTTTGCGCATCCTCAGCGGCCGGGCTTGACGCAAATCAAGCGTCTTGTGGGCAAGTCGGACGGCAGGTGGTGGGTGGAAGGGGATAACGCGGAAGCGAGTACGGACTCGCGAGACTTCGGCGGGATTGATCCCGTCTTAATCCAAGGAATCTTGTTGCGGAAGTAGCTGAGATCAATCCTCGTCATGGTCATCGAGACGGGCGAGCCAGGTCGCCACTCGATCAATCGCATTCTCGAATTCAGGATTGAGATTTACGAATTCTGCGAAACGTTCGGCGAGCCACTCGAAAGATACTTCTTCTTCTCCTCGTCGACGAGCGAGTTCCTCGGCGCCACGATCTGTGTCATACATAGGCAAATACCAATTGACTAATTGAATGCTGATTCGATGAGAGATTCCTGCTCTTCTACGTGGCGTTGATGGGTGCCCACTGCAGGAGTTGAAGACGCTGGACGCGAAACACAGGAGATGCCTCGGTCAATGAGGCCTGGAATGTTCATTGCAACGAAACTCCAGGCACCCTGATTTGCCGGCTCCTCTTGGACCCAACGCAAATCGGCATCGGGGTATTGCCTCGCCATACCGGGCAAGCTGACTCCGGGGAGAGGATAGATTCGCTCAAGTCGCACGATTGCAGTATCGGTGATGTTGTGTGCTAGCCGGTACGCGAGTAAATCGAAGTACACCTTGCCCGAACAGATAAGTACTTTTGTGACACCGGCTCCGGTGAATTCTGTATCCGGGAGGAAAGGGTGAAAAACTCCGGTTGTGAAATCCTCGACGGGGGAGACCGACGCCTTTGACCTCAAAAGTGATTTCGGCGTGAACACAATGAGCGGGCGTGAAAGCCTTCCAAGGACTTGCCAGCGCAGGAGATGAAAGTAGGAAGCCGGCGTGCTAGGAACTGCAATGGACATATTGTCTTGTGCGCAGAGCTGAAGAAAGCGCTCGATGCGACCACTGCTGTGATCTGGTCCCTGGCCTTCTTGTCCATGTGGCAGCAACATCGTGACAGATGATCGTTGCCCCCATTTTTGTTCACCCGAAGAAATGAACTCATCGATAATTGATTGGGCGCCATTCACAAAATCTCCGAACTGAGCTTCCCACATGACGAGTGCATCGGGGCGGGCGACGGAGTAACCGTACTCGAAACCTAATGCAGCGAACTCACTTAACGAAGAGTCATACACATAAAGTTTTCCACCGTCGCGATAGCATTTTTTTAGGGGCTTGTATTGCCAACCGGTCTCTTTATCGACAATCACCATGTGGCGGTGACCGAATGTTCCGCGGCGAGAATCCTGTCCGGCGAGGCGAACTGTTCGACCTTCCATGAGTAGTGATCCAACGGCCAGGGCTTCTCCCATGCCCCAGTCAATTGTGTTATCAGCGACCATTTGGGCGCGACGTTGAAGTTGGGGGGCTAGTCGCGGATGGACATTAAAACCTTCAGGCATTGTTAATTGAGATTCAATGACCGTGTCAATTTGTGCTTGCGTAATCGATGTATCTACATCTTGTGATGGTGTTTGAGGAACGAGGTTAAGTTGCCCGGATTCAATAATGGCCTTTGCACGCTGGCTGAATTCAGTCTCCGATTCATCTATGCGTGTCTCTTGGAACACCATTTCGAGTTGTTCTTGAAAGTGCTTGAGAACTTCTTCCGCCTCTTCGAGAGTGATGTCCCCTCGCCCAATTAGTGAGTCAGTGTAGTGCTTGCGAACTGATCGCTTTTTATCAATGATCGCGTACATTAATGGCTGAGTTAATGACGGGTCGTCCGCTTCATTGTGGCCGCGCCTGCGATAGGTGACCAGATCAATCACAACGTCTTTGCCGAAGGCTTGACGAAACTCAAACGCCAATTTGGAAACGAAAACAACTGCCTCGGGGTCGTCTCCGTTGACGTGTAAAATCGGAGCTTGAATCATGCGGGCAACGTCGGTGGAGTAGATCGAAGACCTGCTGTACTGAGGGGAGGTAGTGAAGCCGACCTGGTTGTTGACAACGATGTGGACTGTCCCACCGGTTCGATATCCCTGCAGTTGTGAAAGTTGCAGTGTTTCTGCGACAACACCTTGGCCCGCAAAAGCTGCGTCACCGTGAATGAGTACGGGCAAAATATCGTGTCTGCGATCCGCCGGCAACAGATCTTGTTTTGCGCGAACGATTCCTTCGAGTACTGGATCAACAGCCTCAAGGTGAGATGGGTTGGCGGCGAGATACACAGAGGTGTAGCCACCTTCAGCCGACACGTATGAACCCGTTGTCCCTAGATGGTATTTGACGTCGCCGGACCCTTGTACTGAATTCTCGGCATACTCGCCTTCGAATTCCCGGAAAATCTGCCCAAAAGATTTCCCCGCAATATTTGCTAGAACGTTGAGACGTCCGCGGTGGGGCATGCCGATTGCCACTTCCAAGATTTCATTATTCGCAGACTCAGTCAGGATTTCGTCCAGCATGGGAATCAGTGATTCAGAACCTTCAAGGGAAAATCGCTTCTGACCAACATATTTCGTTTGCAGAAATGATTCGAGTGCTTCAGCCTCATTGAGCTTGCGCAGAATTCTCAACTGGTCTGCCGGATCAGGTTTTACATGTGGTAACTCCACACGCTCTTGGATCCACTTGCGTTCTTCCGGCTCTTGAATGTGCATGTATTCAATACCGAAGGTCCTGGTGTAGGAATCGCGGAGCACGCCCAGGATCTCACGTAATTTCATGAGCGGTTTGTTGCCGAACCCACCAGTTGCGAATTCTCGATCCAGATCCCAGAGAGTTAATCCGTAGGAGAGAACGTCAAGATCGGGGTGTGTCCTTTGGTGATACTCGAGTGGATCCGTGTCAGCCATAAGGTGGCCACGAACTCGATATGCGTGAATTACTTCTTGAACTCGAACATTTTTGTCAAGGTCTGTTTCGTGATTTGCCGAAATGTCATGAGCCCATCGAATGGGGTCATATGGGATTCTTAGGCTTCTGAAAATTTCGACGTAGAAGTCATCTTCGCCGAGAATTAAAGAGTGCATTTTGCGAAGGAACTCACCGGACTGCGCGCCTTGAATAATTCGGTGGTCGTACGTCGAAGTGAGGGTCAAGATTTTTGAAACGGCGTTGCGAACGATTGACTCTTCAGAGGCGCCTTGCCACTGGGCCGGGTACTCCATGGAACCCACGCCAATAATGGCCCCTTGTCCTTTGACCAATCGGGGAACTGAATGATTTGTGCCGATAGTGCCTGGGTTGGTCAAGCTCACCGTTGTCCCAGCAAAATCGTCGATCGTGAGTTTATTAGAGCGCGCGCGGCGAATCATGTCCTCGTAGCTGGCCCAGAATGTTGCAAAGTTCATATTTTGCGCGGCTTTGATGTTGGGCACCAGCAGTTGGCGGGTGCCATCTGATTTGACTAAGTCAATTGCTAAACCGAGATTGATATCTGCGTTGAGCTTGACTCCAGGCTTGCCACCGACTTCTTCGTATGCGTAGTTCATTTCGGGTTGAATTTTTAAGGCCTGTACCAGCGCAAACGCAAGGATGTGTGTGAAGGAAATTTTCCCACCACGGCCACGAGCAAGGTGATTGTTAATCACAACGCGGTTGTCAAAAAGGAGTTTGACGGGAAGGGAGCGAACACTTGTTGCCGTGGGAACGCTGAGGCTTTCTTCCATGTTGGTGACTACTCGAGCGGCCGCGCCTTTGAGGCGCTCTACGTCATTGGTCGACGCAGATGATGCGGCCGGTCCGGCGGTCGAGACGGGCGCAGGGCTTGACTCGGGTGTCTGAATCGGTGTTGGTGTCTGAATCGGTGTTGGTGTCTGAATCGGTGTTGGTGTCGCCGCTAAAAGTGGGGTACTGGGTGTGATGACGGCTTGAGCATCTTGTGGGGTAAACCCGGCAAAGAAGTCCCACCAGGCTGGGTCGACTGAGTTTCGGTCCTGCAGAAACTGCTGGTAAAGCTCATCGACAAGCCAATCATTTGGTCCAAATTGGTCGGGAGGCTCAGCAGCCACGGGTATTCCTTTCACAGACGACCTAATTGCGATATAAGCCTAGGGCGCATTGCTTGGCCGTGCTTGTGAGGGTGCGAAAGTGATCAAACTAGGCAAGGGTAGGAGTCATGGACAACGGTGTAGCGCTCATTACCGGAGGCGCCTCGGGAATTGGCTTTGCAGTTGCGGCTCAACTTGGCCGGGCCGGGTACACGGTTGTGGTTCTGGGTCGAAACACGGAAAGTGGCCGGCAAGCGGCGACGGCACTGTGCGCCTCAGGAATTGACGCGGTGGGTGATGGAGCCGATTTTTCGAATCATGCAGAAGTTGCGAGTCTTCGCGAACGACTCGGTCCGTTGGCAGAACCCGAAATTTTGGTGTGCTCGGCAGGAGTCATGAGCGAGAAGATGTCCAAAACCCTCAGAACTGCGCCAGATGAGTGGGATCGGGTGCTCGGGGTGAACTTGCTGGGAGTGGTAAATGCCTTATCGCACTTCGCTCCTCCCATGGTTGCAGCGCGTTCGGGCAGAGTCATCGCCCTGTCAGCCTGCTTGGGTCGATTTAGCGGCCCCGGAACAAGCGGAGGACTCGCGCCGTATCGCGTGAGCAAAGCAGCTGTCAATGCGTTGATTCGCAATTTTGCAGCGGAAACTGGGTGGGGGGCCCGCGGCGTGCTCGTCGATGCCGTATGTCCGAATCATTGCCGAACACCCATGGGGGGACCTGATGCCCCGAGATCAGCGGATGAGGGGGCTGAAACCGTTGCCTGGCTGGCTCAAACCGATCTAGAGAATCGACAAAATTTTGTTGGAAATGTCGATTTTCCCCTCACCGGGTTGCTGTGGGAGGATCAAGAAATCATTTCTTGGTAGGCGGTCTCAGTCCATTCTCGGCCTTGTGCTTATCCTTATAAAGAATTGGTGCAGGGCTGGAGCGAAAACTTATAGTCAGAAATAGGGGAATGCGGGATGCGCGGCTCATTACGAGTACTAGCAAGTGCGGGGTTGTCAGTACTATTGAGCGCCGGTTTACTGCCCGCACAAGCCAATGCGAACAAGGTCCCGCCCGCCCCCCCGACGATTATCTCCGTAAGTCCAGGGGCGACCGCCCGGATACTTGAGGTCGTGTTCGCGGCTCAGGTTCCTGATCCGGCTCAGAGTGCTAGTGATCCAATCTCGTATCAAATTTCGGTGGACTCGGTTAAATGGTATACCTGCCGGGAACTTGCAGTTCCGGAAAATGCACTGATCGGCAGCCCCGCTCAAGGCATTTGCCCACTGACAAATTTACACCCACTGCGTACCTATGGGATCTACATGCGTGCTGCACGAGGTGTCTCCGTGAGCGAGGTAGTTGGCCCGATCGTTGCGACGACACAACCACCGGCCGGAACTGAAACGTCCAAGCCCGAGAAACTGCCTAAGAAACGCATCTGGGTTAAGGCAAAGTTTATTGCAGCAAGCAACTCACTCGGCGTTGATGGATCTAAAGTGAAGGTCGGCGTGGGCGTGCTACCCAAAATTGTGTTCAGCAAGCCCATCCCGGACAAAATAGTGGTCGAAAAAAACTTGATTGTCTCTGCGGAGTTGCCCAGCGGGAAGTTAGTCCCTGTGAAAGGTGCGTGGGGTTGGTTAGACGAAACTTCGGTGGTTTTTCGACCTAAAACATATTGGCCGGGTAATTCAACTATTCGTATCGTGTCACTTCTCGGACGCGCAGTGCTGGGACGCAGTGGATCTCAGTCATTGATTGGATCTGCGAGATTAAACACGACTTATACCTTCCAGACGGCTCGGAAACTGATCGCGAGAGTAGATGGCAAAACCAAAAACATGAAAGTCTATGTTGACGGAAACAACGTCAAGACCTTTAAGGTATCCCTGGGTAAAGACGAATGGGAAACTAGGAACGGTACCAAAGTAATCAGTACCGCTAAAGAGGCAACAAAAATTTATCGCAGTGAGTCTCTGGGGCTCACTGATCCAGAGGAACAATACGAACTTGAAGGTTTTTGGAACACGAGATTGACACCCACGGGCGAGTTTCTGCACTCAGCTCCTTGGGCGTACGGGCGTCTGGGGATTTACAACGGGTCCCACGGTTGCACAAACATGTTCGTTAACGACGCTAAGTGGATTTTCAATGAAACGATCCCAGGGGATGTCGTTTTCTATACGAATACCAACGGAAAGATCAATGAGCCGTGGAATGGCCCTGGTGGTTTGTGGAACATTGAGTGGAAGAAGTGGCTGAAAAAGTCAGCCTTGTCCAATGGCAATCAAAAGGTCGACACAGATACAAATGCAGGCACAGGGTCACTCACCGATGCGAAACCTGCCAGCGTCTGATGGGTGAGGGCACAACTTTTGAGTCAACGTGGGCGGTCCCTGACACGTGGCAGCAAGGGAGAGGCGCTTGGGGCGGGCTACCGATCCGTCGCATGGTGGAGGAAGTTGTCCAGTGTGAAGCTCCGGCACGTGAGGTGCGGTCGATAACGGCACAGATTCCCGAACCGGTGCTAGTGGGGAGTCACCAAGTCGTATCTCGGCTGATTCGAAAAGGGTCTGCGATGTCCATGTGGCAGGTAGATATCTTGCGTGAACACGACAACGTAACGGTTGCGCGCGGGCAAGTAGTTACCGGCGTAAATAAGAATTTGGAGCTCGATCCACCAGGAGAAGCTTGGGGCAGTGCCTTATTTCCACACGTTCCTCCAGCTGAGCAGGTCGAACTAGCCCCGGTGGGGCCGCCGTTTGGACCCGTTTTTGGTCAACATCTGGAGTATCGGCCGATTACACCTTTGCCCACAATGGGTACCGAGCCAGTTGTGCATGGTTGGATTAATCTTCCACAAAGAACAGAACTCGGAGCGCACTGGAACGCAGCGCAGCTTCTGTCAATGGTGGATGCATGGTGGCCATCGCCGTATACGTTAATGAAAACGATGCGTCCGGTAGCGACGGTCTCGTTTAGTGCCAATCTTCTCATTGATCCGATAAACATTGAGTCCATCAATGGGGAGCGCTCACCGCTGCTACATGACGCGTCGGTGAGCGCGATTCATGGCGGGTTCATGAGTGAACTTCGTAGGTTGTGGACACCCGATGGCCGACTCGTTGTTGAAAACTTGCAGTCGATCATGGTGATTAAATAAATCTACCGTGTTGCCCAGGTGAGTTTTTTACTGTTGGTAAAAATCCGTTTTATGTATTCCTGTGTTTCAGGAAACGGTGGAATTCCGCCGTATTCCAAGACGGTTCCGACCCCCGCGTTGTAGGCGGCAAAAGTATGTTTGATCCGCGGACCATCCAGGCCTTTTACTAGCTTACGATTAATGCAATTCATGCGTGCTGCTGAATGGATCGCATCTACCGGGTTCCACACGTCTGCGAGTCCGTCATCGTCTCCATCAATTCCATAGTGCTTCCAGGTGTATGGCATGAATTGAGCGATTCCTTGAGCGCCAGCCGGACTTTCCGCCATCGGATTAAAGCTACTTTCCGCGTGTAGTTGAGCTGCGAATAGTTCCTCAGAAATTGCCGGGCAACGAGTGGTTGCTTCTTTAATCAAATCTGCATACTGGGCTGGAATAGTTATGGGAGCGCCCAAGACATTTTCCTTAATAGAATTTGGCATTAGCTTGTTAAATGAAAAAAGTGCGAGACCGACCACTCCCACGACTGCGGCAACCACGGCCATTGACCGCAAAGGATGCGGTGACCTGTTTCTCGGCATTAACCCACCTTAACCCGGCGCTTGTTCGAGGTAGGGTTCTTGGGTGTCCAATAGTCAAGAGCGGGTTCCGTCAGATTTGGATTCGGCGGCCCTCGCGAGCCTTTTTGACCGAGAATTACAAAAAGCATTTGACTCCCTTGGATGTTTTAACCTAGCTATTTTTGGAAAGACAGGTAGCGGAAAATCAACGTTGCTAAACGCCATTTTTTCTCAGGCAATTGCAGCAACTGGAATTGGCGAACCGGTCACGAAAGGACTGGACTACTACCGGCACCCAAACGGTTATTTGGGAATCTACGACTGCGAGGGTTTTGAAACGGGCACCTCAGGCGACGTGATACTTGCCGGGCTGGACCGGATAGTCAAAAAATCGCATTCAGGCGTAGTGGATCAACGGATCCATGCGGCGTGGTATCTCATTCGCTGGTCTGATCGAAGACTGGAGAGAGCCCAGCAGGCCTTCATCTCCACTATGAGCGCATTGGGCCTGCCAGTCATAATCGTGTTGTCCCAGGTGCCAGTTGCCGAGCGCAATAGCGAGTTGGAGGTGCACCCTGATGCAATCGCATTCGCGGGCTATATTGAGACTTTGCAGCTACCCACCTTCGGAGATGGCAAAGTCTTCTTGACCAATGCCCTGTCAGATTCATTCAGTGACACGGTCGTCTACGGACTGCAGGAATTGCTCGACGCAACTTATGAAGTAGTACCGGGCGCCGCACGAAATGCCCTAACCGCCGCACAAGGTGTTGATAACCGGCGAAAAAAAGACGCGGCCACCGCGGTCATTAAGCAAGCGACCGGGGTGGCTAGTGGAATTGGTGCAATACCGATCCCCGTAGCGGACGCTGCGTTACTGGTGCCCAATCAAGTGGCAATGATGGCTCGGATTTCGGCAATTTATGGGCTTCCGCGTTCAAAAGTTCGCACACTGTCAATTGCCAGTAGTGCAATTCTTACTGGTGGCGCGACTTACGCGGGGCGTTATGTGGTCACCCAGTTATTGCGTCTAGTGCCGGGAGGAATTATCACCGGATCGGTGATTTCCAGTGCAGTCGCAGCCACTTTGACCCAGGCAATTGGATCAGCCTGGGTCAAAGTGTGCGAGCACTCGGTCACATTGTCAGCAGCTGATCAGGAATCTTTTTTTAAGAGCACGGAGGTTACCAAGGCATTTCACAGTTACTTACGATCCGAGAATTAGGGGTTCCCTCAACCCGGTCGTGCGTGAATTCTGGGATGTTAAGGTGAGGTTCATGAAGAAGTTCTTGGGGTCAGTGCTCATGATTGCAGCAGGTGTTGGCGGATTCCTGTGGTGGAAACGGAAACAGGTTTTAGTGGCGAACGAAGTAGCAGCGGATCCGTGGCCGGCGGCAGTGGCCTCTCCAGCAGTGGCTTCACCCGACGTGGTCTCACCGGATGCCGCCTCTGCGGTTGTGGCACAGACTCAAGTACCAACGGAGACCGGGACGCCAAAGATTGCACCGGCAGCGAAAAAAGCGGAGGCAAAAAAAGCGGCCGTGAAAAAACCTGCAGCGAAAAAACCTGCAGCGAAAAAAGCTACTCCAAAGCCCCCGCGCCCTAGTGAGCCAAAGCCCGAGTAGTTGAACGGTTTTCGCCGTTGGCGAATCATCTGGATTGATAGGGATCGTTGTCGCGCAGCTCGTGGTTTACTTGGGTGCCAATAGGAGGTAATGCAATGCGTGATCCAGCTGAACTAATCGCCTTTGATCAGGATCCCCTGTTTGGTGTGCCCCCTATTTTGATTCACGCTTTTAACGGTTTCGTTGATGCGGGAGGAGGGGTCCGGCAATTAGCCGAACACATTTTGGACAATTGCAGCCATACTTTGATTGCGAGTTTTGATGTTGATGAACTCATTGACTACAGGGCGCGTCGCCCGCGAATGCAATTTGTTGTGGATCATTTTGCTTCAGTTGATTTTCCCAAGATCGCCTTACATGATGTTGAGGATGCCAACGGAAAGCACTTTCTTCTACTCTCGGGGCCCGAACCGGATTATCAGTGGAATAGATTCTTAAGTGCGATTGAGCTCGTCGTTGAGAAATACGGAGTGGAACTGGCAATTGGGCTTTCAGCGATACCGTGGCCGCTCCCGCATACGCGACCGCTGGGACTCACGGTTCATGGGAACAAGCCGGAACTGTTATTTGGAGCAGGTTCGGTAATTGGAGAGATCGAAGTACCGGGCCATGTAGGCGCGCTTCTGGAACTGCATTTAGGTCAATGCGGGCTTAATTCGATGGGAATTACCGCTCAAGTGCCGCACTACTTAGTGCAATTTGAATACCCGCAGGGCGCTCTGGCTTTGCTCGATGGATTAATGGCTGGCCCGGACATTGTTATTCCGCGTGGGGACCTTTCTGATTCGGCGGCGCAGTCCCTTGCAAATATCACCGAACAACTATCCGGTAACGAGGAGTTTTCTGCGGTGGTTCAAGCGCTAGAGGCCCAATACGATCAAATCGCCGAGGCTTTGAGTGCGGGTGCCCGGGGGTTGCCTGATGCAGATATTCCCAGTGGTGACCAGATCGCGGCCCAAGTCGAAGCGTTCTTAGCTGAAGTTGATTCGGCAAAAGACTCCGACAAAGACAAAGATCTCGACCTCTAGCACCTTTTAGTCGTGGGTGGTACGCCAGTAAGCAGGAATTCATTAACTACCCGATCAACGCACTCGTTTCCACCCAGGTAGGCCGTGTGACCATCACCTGCATAGATAAGCAGGGAACTGGTGGGCAGCTGCTTTTTGAGCGATCGGGCCCACGAAATCGGAGTCGCGGGGTCGAAAGCGGTGCCGACAATAAGAATCGGTGCAGTTGTTCTTGTGTCGGCCGGAGCCGGCGTGGTCAGGGAGTGATCAAACCACGTGCTGCAGGGGGCATTGCCCCAACTCATGGCCATGGCTAATTCAGGGACCGAAGCATTTTTCGCAAACCGGTCTGCTCTTCGTGCGAGGCCCTTACGTGCGGGTGTTCGTGGGAAATCCCAGCAGTTGATTGAGATAAAGGCAGAGATCGAATTACTGGAAAAGTTAGTTGGTCCGGTTTGATCATTCGCGTAGTAGGACAACTCTTGTAATTCGGTTCCATCACCTCTTTTCGCGGCAATGAGGGCATCGTGCAGCGGTGGCCAAAATGAGGTGTCGTACATGGACAAAAAGATTGCCGTGGATGCCTCGCTTTGTACCAGTCTCTGTAGACCGTCAGTTTTCATTGGCATTGAATCCAGTGAAGTCAATAGCGCGTTTATGTGGGCAATCGAGCCGGGGTATTTGCGATCGAATCTCCTGAGCGCTCTTTGAAAACCTGCTGATTGCCCTCGTGACAACTCCATGGCATCAAGTGAAGGATCAACAGCGCCGTCGAGCACCATTCGTCCGACATTGCGTGGGAAGAGCTCTGCGTAACGGGTTCCCAGTGAAGTTCCATAGGAAAATCCGAGCCAATTGAGTTTTGCACTCCCGAGTGCACCTCGAATAATGTCCATGTCTCGTACCGTATTTTCAGTGCCGATGTGGGGAGCAATCGTGGGTGAGAATCTTTGACAGGCGGATGAAATCTTGGCGGCGGCTGCCATGTATCGCACCTGTTCGGCCATCGTGTCGGGTGTCGCATCAGTTCTGAGCCATCGGTTTGCGCTCTGTCCGGTGAAGCACCGCACTGGTGCGGAATCTCCCGTGCCCCGTGGATCAAACCCCACAGGTGTGAACGCCGCGGTCACAGCCGGATCCAGTGATCTGGCAATACCTTGTGCGAATCGTGTCCCTTCAGAACCGGGGCCACCGGGATTCATTACTAACGGCGGCAAGTCGGGTGAACCGATCCTTCGAACTGACAAAGTGATGGTCTCACCTTTGGGCTTCGCATAGTCCAAAGGAACCGTTACGCGGGTACAAGTAGCCCTGCCGCAGTCCTCCCACATCAAAGATTGCATATAAAAAATAGCGAGGGGATCGGTTTGTTGAGCTAGCACAGGTGATGCGGTGTACGAGGTGACTACTAGGGCACTAGCCAGACAGGCTCCTAGATGGCGCCGCCTAAATCGATCCTTGCTCACAGTCACCCTTTATCAATCATCGCGTAGCGGCATACCTGACTCTGGCCAATTATCCATCACATGGCAGGCTAGGCGCCGACCCACCGGGAAAGGCTCATCATGAGTGGCAACGCCACATTCACGTACTCAGACACGGCGATTCTGTCCGTAACGGCCGCCGTTGCGCCAATCGTCGTGACCAGTGACGAAATTGACGCTCAATTATTGAAGACCTATGACCGAGTTGGGTTGATTCCGGGGATACTCGAATCCCTTGCTGGAGTCAAAGAAAGACGGTGGTGGGCGCCCGATGTCTCTTTTGCGGACGTCGCTGCAATGGCCGGAGCCAAAGCACTCGCGGAGGCAGGGGTCAATCCAGAGGCGGTGGGTGTGCTCATTGACACGTCCGTGTGTCGAGATCGACTCGAACCGTCAGCTTCCGTTGATGTTCACGAACAGCTCGGATTATCGTCTTCGTGTGTGAATTTTGACCTGAGCAACGCGTGTTTGGGGTTCATCAATGGGATGCAGGTCGCATCCATGATGATTGACTCTGGGCAAATAGAATTCGCTTTGATCGTAGATGGTGAAGGAAGCCGAAGACCCCAAGAGGCAACAATTGCGCGCCTCCAACGTGATGATTCCACCAAGGAAGATGTTCTCGAACAATTTGCCACCATGACCCTTGGATCTGGTGGGGCTGCAATGGTTCTAGGGAAAGCATCGGTTCATGGTGGTCACCGGTTTAGAGGCGGCGTTAGCCGTGCGGCAACCCAACATAAGCAACTGTGCATGGGCGATCTTGACTTCATGCGTACGGATAGTCGAGGGCTCCTTGAAGCGGGGGTTGCTCTGGCAAGAGACGCCTGGGATGACGCGCAATCTCAATTCAGTTGGTCTGATCTAGATACCTACATTTTGCATCAGGTTTCCAAGGTTCATAATGCCGCACTCATCGCGGCATTGGGAATCGATCCGACGAAAGTGCCGACTACATTTCCCCTACACGGGAACATCGGGCCAGCTTCCGTGCCGTTTACTTTGGCACAATCAGTGGACGACCTCAGCAGTGGAGATCGAATAGCCTGCATGGGAATTGGCTCAGGGCTTAACGCGGCCGTTATAGAGATCGATTGGTAACGGTGAGCCGGCCAGCTCAACTACCTCCCGTCAATCTGCACGGTTTGGATCGCAAATGGTCGAAGATCGTTGACTTTACTGACCTCGATGGAATCCCACGTGGCGTTCATGTGCTTGATACCGGCACGGATCGCGCTGCTGTACTCACGCTGGTGTGTGTTCATGGGAATCCCACCTGGTCGTACCTGTGGCGTAATTTCCTGCGCCAGGCCCCGATCAATATTCGAGTGATTGCAGTCGATCAACTGGGTATGGGTTACTCGGAAAGACTGAGTTCAGATCGAGTTCTTGAGCAAAGGGTGGACGACCTCACCCGTGTAGTGGCAGCGCTGGAAGTCACGACGCCGATCGTGTCATTGGCTCATGACTGGGGTGGTCCAATCTCATTAGGTTGGGTCGAAAACGTGATCAGATCGGGGGAGCACCAGATTGCTGGATTGATCTTGCTCAATACCGCAGTGCATCAACCCAAAGAGTTCAATAGTCCAGCCATCATTCGACTCGCGCGCGCACGGGGCCTATTGGCGCCCGTCACCGAATATTCCCAAGGATTCGTCCTCGGAACCAGAATTCTTAGTGGTAAGAAAATGTCCCGGGACGTTGCAATAGGGTTCCGCGCGCCGTACCGAAAGCGTGAATCCCGTAAGGCGATTCACGGATTCGTCGCCGATATTCCTTTTGAAGAAGATCACGTTAGTAGGGCGCCGCTGGACCACATTGCCGAAAGCCTAAACCTGCTTTGTGACACCCCCATTCTGATGTGTTGGGGCCCTAATGACCCAGTCTTTTCGGATCTCTATTTGCGCGACCTTAAAGAGCGATTGCCCCATGCGGTGGTGCACAGATACGAGGGGGCATCTCATTTGGTGAGTGAAGATGCACCAACTTTGGTGGGCGATATTTTCGATTGGATCGGCTCGCCTTCGGGAACGCAATCGACATTTTCGTCTGAAAGCGATAGCGATGTGATCGACTTGGGAGCTGCAATGCGTGAGCAGTCAAGTACGCGACCAGATGCCATTGGCTTAACAGCCATGAGCGATCCCGGCAGTCTCACCTGGCAGGAATTAGACACCCTGACAAACTCTTATGCGGGTTACCTGTCCCAGCGAGGGGTCACCGCAGGGGATCGAGTCGCCCTTCTTGTTCCACCGGGCCCGCTATTGATCCCCTTGATTTATGCCATATGGAATCTCGGTGCTGCTGTGGTGCTGGCAGATTCAGGTCTGGGCCTGCGAGGAATTTTTCGCGCATTACGTGGCGCGCATGTGGATCATGTTGTCGGGATACCACGTGCCGGGCCTCTGATGAAGAGCCTGCACATTCGGGGGGCACGAATAAGCACAAAGGAAATTGATAAGGCTCAAAAACTTCCCAGGACTGTTTTTGATACAGACCAGAAGGGCACAACACAATTTCCTGCAACGAATCTTGGCGCAGTCGTCTTCACATCAGGGTCAACCGGTCCTGCAAAAGGTGTTCAATATTCGCGCGGCCAGATTGCGCGAACAGTTACTGCTTTGCAATCGCAGTACACAATTTCGTCGCGAGATGTAATCATTGCCGCATTTTCGCCATGGGCTGTTTTTGGACCGGCTCTGGGAATTGCTTCTGTCCTGCCACGCATGGACCCAGGCAAGCCAAGTTCGTTGACATTCGAGGCGCTGAAGGAAAGCGTGGTGAGTGCCGCGGGCACGCTGTTGTGGGCCTCTCCCGCGGCATTAATCAACGTATTGGACACGGCCCCCAAACACAATGACGCTGACTGGAGCAGCATTAGACTTATCTTGAGTGCGGGTGCTCCAGTTCCCAAATCATTATTGCAACGATTGGCGCTGCTCATTCCCCACGCTTGTATCCGCACCCCTTATGGCATGACTGAGGCGTTGCCAATAAGCGAAACTGATCTGGAAGCGATCCTAAAATCGCAGAGCGATCAGGGAGTACTCGTCGGCAAAGGGATTCCCGGAGTCGACATCTGCATTGCCGCGTGGGATGCGCCCGATCAGCTCACCACTGACCCCCAAGTAATGGGCGAGATCGTAGTGCGAGCTCCACATATGAAAAATAGTTATGACGGCCTGGAATTCACGGAACGAAGTAGCTCCTACTTTATGGGTTGGCACCGCACGGGAGATGTGGGTCACCTTGATACGGAGGGCTTTCTGTGGATTGAGGGTCGCAAATCACATGTAATTTCAACGTCGTTCGGAGTAATTACGCCGGTCCCGGTCGAGCAGAGAATTGAATCTTTGCCTTTCGTACGTCAAGCAGCGTGCGTTGGAATTGGACCACGGGGCGGAGCAGTTGTTGCAATTGTGTATATCGAAACTACACAGGCAAAAGGCCTATCGCAGATGAACAAGGAAGACGAGATGCGCGCCATTGCTGGTGTTCCACTCGCGGCGATGCTTCGCGTTAAAACACTTCCCACGGATATTCGACACAACGCGAAACTTAATCGTGAAAAAATCGCTGAGTGGGCGAATGCGAAACTAGCAGGCAACAGGTGAAAGTCTTAATTACCGGTGGACGAGGACTACTTGGGTCTGCGGTGGTGAGGGAGATTCAAAAATCTGGCCATGAATGCGTTGTGGTGCAGCGGACACCATGCCATGTGCCAGGAATCAGCGAATTTTTGGACGATTTAATCGCACCTACGAAATCCGAACAATGGATTAAAGGTGTGGAGGTTGTGGTTCACCTGGCCGCAAAAGTGGGGATCGTAGGAAGCTACCAAGAGTTTTTTGATTCAAATGTTTTGGCGACAAGAAAGCTTCTGGAAATGGCAAAAGAAAATGGTGTCCAAAGATTTATTTTCGCATCCTCGCCGTCAGTTGCGCACACAGGGAATGCACTCATTGGCGTGGGTGCGCACAAAGCCGAACCAGCCCACGTACGCGGCGCATATAGTCGCACCAAAGCTCTGGCCGAGATTGATGTCCTTGCCGCGCACTCACCTGATTTTTCTACTATGGCTTTGCGCCCACATTTGGTGTGGGGACCGGGGGATACGCAGCTGATTGAACGAATAGTTGCACGGGCTCGGTCGGGAAGGCTCTTTTTGATAGACGGTGGTTATTCACTGATTGACACAACGTATGTCACGAACGCGGCGCAGGCATTTGCTTGCGCGATCGATGCGCCTACTTCGGCTTTTCACAGGGTGCTCATGGTGACTAATGGAGAGCCACGCACGGTTCGAGAAACTCTGGGCCGCATTGCCCATGCCGCCGGTGCGCAGGCCCCAACCCGCAGCATCCCGTTCCACATCGCCAGGGCGGCTGGGTATGCCGCTGAAGGTGCGTGGCGGAGCCGTAAGAGCGAGCCACCGCTGACGTCATTCCTAGTAGAGCAGCTTGCAACCGCACATTGGTTTGACCTCGGGGAAACCAAGAGATTACTTGACTGGAGCCCCTCGATCTCACTTGATCAAGGGTTCGCAGATCTGGCCATGTGGTACGCAAAGGCGTAGGCGTATTTCATAGCCAGATGATTTTGTGACATTTTCGTGACACGAGGTGCGTGCAGGGACGTGTCCAGTGACGAACATTTCTCATATGACATTGCGAACATCAATTTCTCGAAGAAATCTTTTAGTAGCTGGTGGTGTGGGAGCAGGTGCCGCGACATTGGCAGCGTGTGGCGCCGGTACCACGTCCACGTCTACGGAGACCAGCGCAACAGCTAGCGCGACAGCGGGTGAAGCTTCTGCCACTCCGACCCCGGAACCTAGTGTCAGTGATTTATCTGATTCAGAGAAAGTTATCTTCTTTTCCAACTGGCCGCAGTACATCGACGTTTCTAAGAAGAATCCCACAACACTGGGCGATTTCATTTCGAGCACTGGGATAGATGTTGTCTACACAGATGACATTAATGACAGCAATGAGTTCTATGCAAAAGTGCGAACCAATCTAGAACAAGGTCGAAGTATTGACCGGGACATCGTCGTGCTCACCGAGGAAGGAGTTGAACTCTTCATCGATTCCGGTTTTGCTGCGCCGTTGAATAAGGAGTTGATTCCCAATTGGGTGAACCTACTGCCATCCTTAAAGGATGTGCCATTTGATCCAGGCCGCGAATACTCGTTGCCCTGGCAGTCTGGTTTTACCGGCATCGGTTGGAATACCCCGCTACTCAAGCGTGAGCTAGGGGTCAAGAAGATTACCTCACTTGATCAATTTTTCGACCCGAAGCTCAAAGGTCGCATCACGATTTTGACGGAAATGCAGGACAGCATGGGACTAGTTCTTAATTGGCTGGGATACGACATGGCCAATTTCACCCAGGAGCAATTTGATGAAGCACTGGAAGTTTTGGTGCAAAAAGTTGATGACGGCTTCATCCGGCAAGTGACGGGTAATGACTACATCGCTGCACTTGACAGCGGTGACGCCATTGCGTCGATTGGCTGGTCCGGCGACGTGATCGCACTCGGCAAGAAGTTTGGCTTCAGCATCCCTGATTCTGGGGGAATGCTGTGGGCTGACAACATGCTCATTCCTTCCGTTGCAACCCATAAGTCGAATGCAGAGAAACTCATGAATTACTACTACGACCCGGTTGTCGCCGCGCGGCTTGCTGAGTGGGTCCAATATGTATGTCCAGTTGCTGGCGCACAAGAAGCGATGGCCGATATAGACCCGGATTTAGTTGACGATCCTTGGATTTTCCCCACACCTGAATTGTTGGCAACCGTGTCCGAATTCATGACTTTGGGTGTAGAAACCCGGATGGCTTATGACCGGCAGTTTCAGAAGGC
>Ga0115564_10000294_pt1 | contig 50398 bp, 44 predicted proteins | sample COGITO_mtgs_1105_7_FD_88680 | JGI IMG/M metagenome (GOLD analysis project Ga0115564, IMG submission 88680) | Pelagic marine microbial communities from North Sea - COGITO_mtgs_110523 | ecosystem: Environmental > Aquatic > Marine > Epipelagic | place: Germany:Helgoland, sampling site Kabeltonne...
CCGGATCCCAGCGACTGAACAGCAGCGCGGCACCGGCGCGTTGAATGACAGGCACCCCAACCCAGCCATAGGCCGCAGCCTCGGCCATCGTCGGCAGTGGATCGATCTCGGTACGGATCGGCACATAGCCTGCAAGTGTAACCCCACGATACCCGGCCAAAACTTCAGACAAATACCCCGACGCGGCGACGGGTGCCGCAGCATGAGCTGCTTTTCGCCGCGCAAATCCCGCCGTGCGTGCGGCAGCTTTTTCTGCCTCGAGCGTGCTCATAACAAAATCCAAGCGGCCAGCCCCAAAAAGGTAAAAAACCCAACCACATCTGTGACCGTGGTAACAAACGCGCCCGAGGCCAGCGCCGGATCAATACCAAAGCGGTCCAGAACGATCGGCACCAATGTGCCCGCCAGACCGGCCACGATCAAATTGACCACCATGGCTGCTGCAATCACCCCCCCCAGCGCCGCAGAACCGAACCAGAGAAAACCCACCACGCCCATCACAATCGCAAACACCAGCCCGTTCAGCAAGCCAACAACCACCTCGCGGCGCACCACACGCCACATATTCGACGCGGTTAAATCACGCGTCGCCAAAGCCCGCACCGCCACCGTAAGAGATTGCGTACCAGCATTGCCCCCCATAGAGGCAACAATCGGCATCAAAACAGCCAAGGCAACCAAATGGGCAATTGTCGCCTCAAACTGGGCGATGACCAATGAGGCAAGAATAGCAGATACCAGATTGACCGCCAACCAAGGAAAGCGCTGTTTTGCAGTTTCCAGAACCCGGTCGCTGAGATTGCTTTCGGTGACACCCGCCAGACGCAAGATATCCTCTTGGTTTTCCTCCTCAAGCACCGCCATTGCGTCGTCGATGGTGATCATCCCAATCAGGCGGTTGCTTTCATCTACCACTGGGGCGGAAATCAAATGGTACTGATTGAACGCATAGGCCACATCGGCCTCGTCCTGTAGCGCCGGAATAACCCGAAACACCTCTTCGACAATATCTACCAGCGGCACGTTGCGCCCCGATGACATCAACTTGCCCAAGGTAACATTGGCCAACGGTCGTAATTTTGGATTGACCAGCGTAACGTGATAAAACTGTTCCGGCAGACGCTGGGCGAGACGTAGGAAATCCACAGCATCGCCCACCGTCCAATGTTCGGGGGCCATCACCACCTCGCGCTGCATCATGCGACCGGCAGAATATTCAGGATAAGTCAGCGATTGTTCGACAGCCACCCGCTCAGCTTCGGGAAGGGCCTCGAGAATGGCAGCCCTTTGCCGGTCTTCAAGGTCCTCGAGAAGATCGACAACCTCATCACTTTCCAGATCGCGCACAGCTTCGACCAGAACATCCGGGCGCAGCGCTGCAATCACTTCTTCGCGAATACTTTCATCAAGCTCGGAGAGAATGTCGCCGTCAAACTCTTTGTCATAAAGATCAATCAAACGACGCCGGTCAAAAGCGTTAATTTGTTCCAGAAGGTCGGCGATATCGGCCGGATGTAATGCGCTCATCAACCCCAAAAGCTGGGCCTGATCAGACATGTCCAAAGCGTATAAAACCGCCGCCACAGCCTTACGGTCCAGCGCATAGGCGTCTGTGGCAGGTATTGTTTGTAAAAATTGGCTCTCTATCGGGTCTCTCATAATACTCTCGTATCAGTGTTACTTCAGATTTTGAATAAACAGTTTTACACAAACCGGGGCATGACAGCATTTACCCTACGGGACAAAGACCCTAATATGGTGCAGCCCGGCAGAAATGGGGCAAAAGGAACACTTCAGATGACGCAAATGACCATTCTAAAGGGGCAGATTCTGTCGTTTACCGCTTCACCCTTTGAAACCGATCCAACACAGGCCGCCTCGATCCTTCGAAATGGCGCTGTTCTGATCCGCGACGGCATCATCGCTGCCGTGGGGCCCGCCACCGCATTGACGTCACAGCATCCGCAAACGCAGGTAACTGATTACGGCAGCAAACTGATCAGTGCCGGCTTTGTCGATGCTCATGTGCATTATCCGCAAACCGCGATCATCGCCAGTTGGGGCAAGCGGCTGATTGACTGGCTCAACACCTATACATTTCCCGAAGAGATGCGCTTTGATGATCCCGACTATGCCAAAGCTATCGCCGAGCGGTATCTTGATTTAACCACTGCGCACGGTACCACCACAATGGCCAGCTTTGCCACCATTCATCCCATCAGTGTCGAAGCCTTTTTCACCGCCGCACAAAGCCGAAATCAACGGGTTATCTGCGGCAAGACCTGCATGGATCGCAACGCACCCGACAGGCTGCGCGACACTGCCCGTTCGGCCTATGACGACAGCAAAGCGTTGATTGAGCGGTGGCACGGCATTGGCCGACTGGGGTATGCCCTCACACCGCGCTTCTCCCCCACCTCAAGCCCCGAGCAGCTGGTGGCACTGGGCGCTTTGTGGCGCGAGCACCCCGACTGCCTGATGCAGACCCATCTGAGCGAGCAGACCGACGAAATCGCTTGGGTCAAAGAGCTTTTCCCACAAGCCCGAGACTATCTCGACACCTATGAAAGCGCCGGGTTGCTGGGAGCAAAGGCACTCTTTGGTCACGCCATCCATCTTGAACCGCGCGAACGTGATCGGTTGCGCGAAGTGGGTGCTGCAGTGGTACATTGCCCGACGTCGAACACCTTTATCGGGTCTGGTTTGTTCGACACCGCCGGTCTGATGGCCCAGGGTCACCGAATTGGTCTGGCCACAGATACCGGCGGCGGGTCAAGCTTTTCGATGTTGCGCAGCATGGCAGCCGCCTATGAGATCGCCCAATTGCGCGGCACGGCGCTGCATCCAGCCCAATTGTGGTGGCTGGCAACCCAAGGCGCGGCAGAGGCGCTGCACCTAGGCGATAAAATCGGCAATATCGCTATTGGCCGTGAAGCCGATCTGGTAGTGTTGGATCTGGCCTCGACCCCTGCCATCTCGCAGCGAAATGCCACCGCTCAAACAGACTGGGAGGCTATTTTTCCCACCATCGTAATGGGTGATGATCGGGCCGTTCACGATGTGTGGATTGCCGGTGTGCCCGCCCTGCCCCCGCAGGCCGGTATCGCTACACCGGACGCACATCAGTCACCCCTTTAATTTGACCCTACCAGACACCGTACTTATAACTTAACGCTGCTGTTATGTCGTGTTAGACTAGATCGCTCAATCGTTTAACAAGACGGTTTTGCTCTGAAATTATCAATGGCAGGTCAAATGAGACAATCCGACCATCGCGCACGATCTGTCGTCCTTCGACCAGCAGATGCTTGACCTTACTGGGGCCTGCCAACACCAACGCGGCAGGATCCCAACTGCCGGCGCTCTCGACACCTGAAACATCCCAAATTGCAATATCGGCGCGTTTGCCCACCGCAATCTGACCGCAATCATCCCGGCCCAACACCGTGGCCCCGCCCAGAGTGGCGATTTCCAACGCCTCACGGGCGCTCATCGCATTCGCGCCTAGCGCCACGCGTTGCAACAACATCGTCTGACGTGCTTCAGTCATTAAATTGCCAACGTCATTGCTTGCTGATCCATCCACCCCCAAGCCAACGCGAACACCAGCATCGCGCATTGCCCGTACAGGCGCGATGCCGCTGCCAAGACGACAGTTCGAACAGGGGCAATGGGCAACACCGGTAGAACTGCCTGCGAACATGGCAATTTCGGCGTTGTTGAGCTTGACACAATGGGCATGCCAGACATCAGCGCCAGTCCATCCCAGATCTTCAGCGTATTGTCCGGGCCGACAACCAAAATGCGCTTGGGAATAAGCAATGTCTTCGGTATTCTCAGCCAGATGAGTATGCATCATTACGCCTTTATCGCGCGCCAAAACGGCCGCGTCACGCATCAATTCGCGACTGACCGAAAACGGCGAGCACGGCGCCACGCCAACCCGCAGCATCGAACCCTCAGAGGCATCGTGATAGGCGTCTATAACCCGGATGCAATCTTTCACGATCGCAGCCTCACTCTCAACCAAGGCATCGGGCGGCAAACCGCCCTCCGCCACGCCAATACTCATCGCACCCCGCGTTGGGTGGAACCGCAGGCCCACCGCGCGGGCGGCATCGATGGTATCGTCAAGCCGTGCGCCATTGGGATAGAGGTATAGGTGGTCAGAACTCATCGAGCAGCCCGATAACGCCAATTCGGCCAGCCCAATCATCGCCGAGACCCGCATCTCATCTGGTCCAAACCGGGCCCAAATCGGATAAAGCGTCTTGAGCCAGCCAAACAGTAGCGCATCCTGCCCCCCCGGCACCGCACGGGTCAGCGTCTGATACAAATGATGATGCGTGTTCACCAGCCCCGGGGTCACAACACAGTCACCCGCATGGATGATCTGACCAGTTGCCGACAGGTTAGGCTCAATCTTGGCAATGACGCCGTGTCGTATCAGAATGTCCGTTTGCGTCAGCTCGCGCCGGGTATCGTCCATGGTCAGGACCGTTTTCGCCGATTTAATCAAAATATCCTGCATAGCCACCCCTTATCCGTTCAGGACTTCGTTTCGGTGGAGGCCGCCTGAAAAACAGGCAAACCGCTCGACGACAGAAAACGAAGGAAGGCCTCGACAAGCAGGCGTATCATACACTGGTTGCTCACCAGTCACAATTCAAGCAGAGCCAGTTATACTGGATTGAGCACATTAAACTGGCCGAACCGCCGGCTCAAACAGGATCGGCGAAGGGACGCAAAAGTTCCAATGCAGCGGCATGACAGGCCGGGTTGGCCGCTGCAAGCACTTGCCCGCCGTCATGCGCTGGCTGCCCATGCCAGTTTGTCACGATACCGCCAGCCGCCTTTATAACCGCGATGGGGGCCTGAATATCATAAGCATTAAGCCCGGCCTCGATCACCAGATCAATATGTCCCAGCGCCAGAAGGGCATAGGCGTAGCAATCCATTCCATACCGTACCAGTTGCACCTGGTCAGCAACCGCTTTGAACCCAGATCTGTCACGCGACGAGCCGACCTCGGGGAAAGTGGTGTACAACATTGATTGCGCAAGACTTGCCGTGGCGCGGGTAGCCAAAGGGTTGCTGCCGTGGGGGCCCACGTACTGGGACGCCCCAAACCCGCCAATGAACCGTTCGCCAATGAAGGGTTGATCAATCACGCCAAACAGGGGGCCAGTGTCATCGGATAACGCGATCAACACCCCCCAAGTTGGGGTGCCGGTGATAAAACCTCTGGTCCCGTCAATCGGATCCAGAACCCACGTCAGACCACTTTTGCCAGAACTCGCCCCATACTCTTCGCCCAGCACCGCATCATCTGGGCGCAGATCTGATAACAGTCTGCGCATGGCTTTTTCCGCACCACGATCTGCGACCGTGACCGGATCAAACCCATCGGCAAGTTTATTTTCAGTAGAAAGCGCGTCGCCCCGAAACAGCGGAAGGATAACACGCCGCGCCTCATCAGCCAGCGCCATTGCCGTGGCATATATATCATTTTCGACGTCTTGAGACAGCATAGTTACCTGCAACATATAACCTGTAACAACAGTGTCGCACGTGCCCTGAACTTAAGCAACGTCACTTAACACGCGTGCGAGATCAAACAGTCGACGCCGCTGGGTTTCAGGAATGGCGTAATAAGACCGCACCAAGTCTAACGCCTCTTTATCGGCCATTAAATCTGAAGGGACGGCCCCGTTGACGCCGTTCCCATCAGGAGGCTCAAGGCCCTCAAAGAAATAGCTTATTTGCACATCCAACGTCGCGGCGATATCCCACAGCCGTGACGCACTCACCCGGTTGGCCCCGGTCTCATATTTTTGGATCTGCTGAAACTTTATACCAACTTCAGCCGCCAGTTGTTGCTGCGTCATCCCGACAAGCCATCTGCGTTGGCGAATTTTTGTACCGACATGCGTATCAACCGGATGCGTCATTTGTGTTTTCCTATTCCGAGTGCACCGACCCACCACTGAACTTGAAAGGCCAGTAACCGCAGTACTAAGTTGAGCTAATTAATAGGAATAAAAGATAATGGAATTAATAAATGGTACAAGAGTTGAAACCAGTGATTGATCCGAAACACACAGCCAAATCATTTATCAAAATATTATTTTTATCTCGATACATTGTAAATATATCGAATGCGCTTAATACAGTATAACTTAGTATACATTAATACCGCGCATGGCGGGGTCTTTCTGGCGGTATTTCTGCTGGCCAACGCTGCAACAAAGAAGGGATTCGCGAACGCCCGAGACCCAAAACTTATTGGGCCGCGAACCACAGACAGTCAAATCACCGTTTGGCAGACCAAAGTCGGGATTAGATATCTTGCACCGTTTTGCGCAGAATATCCATCAAACGCTGCGCATAGTCGCTTTCTTGCAAAGGTCCGTAAATATTAACCTTTTGCACGCCGAGGTCCGGCAATTTACCCTTGCTATCAATACATTCCAAATGCGAGGGGTGATAGCCCTCTAACATTGTTGTGACGGCAATATCTGCGGCCACCATTGCCTCGGCTGCGCGGTCTGAGTCTGCGTGCGACACCATCTCAAAGCTGATCCCCGCAGTTTTTAAAGCTCGCAGACTAGGGCTATTAAAAATGCAATATCTGTCTGACACATAAGGCAGAGGTTCCGCGCACCAAGCCTTGCCATTATGCGCGCCAACCCAGCGTAAAGAAGTTTGTTTTAAGGTCTCACCACCCGCGTCCAATTCTGCTTCTGTAGTTAAAATAATATCAATTTCACCCTTTTTAAAATTCTCTTTTAGGTTGCTGGTATAGGAAGAGATTAATTGCACTTTGACGCCCGAAAATTCTGCTGCAAATGTTTTAAGAACCATTGGCACAATCGGATAGATAATATCTCTGGGAACCCCAAGCACAATTCTTCCTTCAAACGCGTGATCTGTCATCCGCGCAAATACCTCATCATTGAGGGCAACCATACGTTTGGCATCGACCAATAATTGATCGCCAGCTTCAGTCAGAACATTTTTACGTCCACGCCGTTCGTGTAATGCGACCCCTAGCAAATCTTCGAGCCGCTTTAACTGCATCGAGACCGCCGACTGACTTTTATTAACCGCCTTCGCAGCCCGGGTCACCCCACCGGATTCCACCACAGCCACAAACGAACGCAAAGAGGTTAGATCAAGATTTCTCATATCAATTTCCGTGATTAAATGGATCAATTCTATTCACTTTTAATATACTTAAGGCTAAATTACAAATACGAAAGAGGGTATTTTGCTCGGATGAGATAAATTTGCGGAGTATGTTCCATGACAAAGATAGCCGTCATTGAAACTTTCAATTTTCGAAAAAATAACATATTTTCAGGGGCCTTAAGACATATAGCTTGGCTGACAGAAATTCGTAAGAGCCGTTTGGCCCTAACCCGGCTTGATCCAGACAGGCTTAGGGATATTGGCATAACACACATTCAGGCCTGTCAGGAAACCAGACGCTCTTTCTGGGATGCCCCAAGCCATTGGGTACATAAGTGTTAAATAAGCCAGCGGATTTCACAGGACACTCTTGAAAATTCTTTCCAGATACCCGATATTGCAGATAGAACGCCGTATTAAATCGGCACCATGTAACCGAGGTTTGGAGACAAGTTATGGCTGAATTTAGCACATTACGATCACAGGTAGGCGCACGCGCGGCAGAAATTGACGCGGGCCTACGGGCTCACATGAACAAAGTATATGGCACGATGTCCGTTGGCATGTTGATTACTGCTCTGGCGTCTTGGGCGATTGCGGGCCTTGCTACGACAACCGACCCGGCGCTGGCCACAGCACAGATGAACAACGGCACCATGCTCACTGGTCTGGGTGTCGCCCTATACACTTCGCCGCTTAAATGGGTTGTGATGTTGGCGCCACTTGGGATGATATTCGGATTTGGGGCGGTCATGCAAAGGGCCTCCGCCAGCGGCGCACAATTGTTTTTCTATCTGTTCGCAACTTTGATTGGTGTCTCGCTCAGCTCTATCTTTATTTTTTACACAACCTTCTCAATCGTACAGACATTTTTGGTAACGGCAATCGCCTTTGCCGGTCTCAGCCTTTACGGGTATACTACGAAAAAAGATATCTCGGGCTGGGGATCTTTTCTGGTTATGGGTGTCATCGGCCTTCTGGTCGCAATGGTCATCAACTGGTTCTTACAATCCCCAGCGATGATGTACGCGATTTCGATGCTGGGTGTGTTGATTTTTGCCGGTCTGACCGCCTATGACACACAGAACATCAAAACCAGTTATCTCGCACATGCGCATCACGGCGATCAGGAATGGCTGGATAAATCAGCGATCCATGGCGCGCTGAGCTTGTATTTGGATTTTCTAAACATGTTCCAGTTTCTGCTGTTTTTCATGGGATCCAGCGAGTAACCGCTCATACAACAAAGATGCTAGAAGAAGGCAGGGCTGGCCCTGCCTTCTTTATTTGTGCAAAGTGACTTTTCACGTCAGGCTTGATTGGTGACAGACATGATAGGTCTCAGGCAGGCTGGTGTCGCACAGCATTTGGGAACCTTGGAGCCTCCCGGTGGGTTGTTTTCAAACCACCAACCACCCGCCCAGAATAGACAGCTTTGGATCACCTTACGTCGTGATGGCCTGTTTAACTGCGCCCAAACGATTTGCCCGCGACAGAGACCAAACACAAACCGAACGTCAACAGCACAAGCGCCACCCAGCTGCTCATTGGCAGAGTTTCATTTAGGATATACACTCCGAGGAACGCCGCACCGGCCGGTACAAACGCCATCCACGCAGAGGTCACCTCGGCCCCGATGGTGCGTGATGCATGGGCAATCATAATCAAGCCGAACAGGTTGGGTACAAGCCCCTGATAAAATACCTGCAGCATCAGCACATCTGTCTCGGTCTGCGCAAGACCACTCGGCAGCACCAGAAACCAGACAGGCACATAGACCAGTGCATTAATCACCGCCCCGCACAGCAGGACCTGCAGAGTATTGATCTGCCAATGCCGCGACAACAAGACATAGCAGGCAAAAAACGCACCGCCCGCCGTGAAAAACAAATCACCTTTCCAGTTTTGCGAAAGTGAAAAGCCAGTTTCATTAAAAGTCAGAGTAATTGCGGCCAGCAAAATAAGGCACGCCCCATACAACTGAAGCCGCAATGGTTTGGTTTGAAACAGCACAAACCCTAAAAGGATGCTGAACAAAGGCAGAAAACCGTTCATAAACACACCGGCATGCGCCACCGGGGCAAATAAAAATCCTGCAAACACCATAAGAATGTACACTGGGCTCAAAATAAAACTGAGAACTCCAATCCGATACCATCCCATGTCACGCCACGGTTTAAACCACAAAACCAACGGCAGTGAAATCAGGCCAGACACCCCATAACGCATCGCAGCCAAATCATATATTGTCAGCGACGAGGTGGCGCCAACCCGGCTGATAACCAGCCAGAAAGACCACACAACCACAACCAAACCGGCGGCGATATATCCTGTAACTGGTCCTTTTAACGACCGTAGGCCAAGCCTAAAGCTTTGAGTTTGGAGAAATCGCAAAGGGTCAGCCTCACTATGTGAAGCTCCGACCTCACGGAATTTCCGTCTAAAGTCAATGCGTCGCCCCGCCTTCTGCTCAAGATGGCGATACAGGTAATCTGCCGCCAAATTAATATGGAAATAAGTCCCTTTCAACAATATGCACCGGCGCATAGCACCAAAGCTATTGCGCGAATTTAATTGATTTATAGCCCGGCAGTAATAGGCATTCGCCTCCATTTACAACCGATACTTAAAATGCATGCATTAAAATCCTCATTCTATATAAACTTTATTGTCATTGACACTCTGCCACAAATGTATCTGATTAGGCAAAAAAAAACACCTATCTAAACCAAGGAGAGTGTAAATGAAGCTACCAAAATTTATGAATGCCGTCATAATGACAGCAGCGATTACCATGGGCGGATCGGCCGTTCAGGCGCAACAAGCCGGCGGATCGATGGTATTTCTGGTACAGCCGGAACCCCCGACGATGGCGGGCTATGTCTCGACCTCAGGCCCCATCGGCCTGCTTGGACCAAAAATCTATGATGGTCTTTTTGATTATGACAACGATGGTAAAATGATCCCAGTTCTGGCTGAAAGCTATGACACTTCCGCCGATGGTAAAACCGTGACATTCAACCTGCGCAAAGGTGTCACTTGGCACGATGGTAAACCGTTCACATCCGCCGACGTGCAGTTCACCATAATGGAAGTTTTGAAGAAAGTTCACCCGCGTGGACCGAATTCATTCAAAGAAGTGTCCAGCATCGATACTCCAGATGCACATACAGCCGTATTCAATCTCGATAATCCAGCGCCTTATATGATGCGCGCCCTGTCGTCTTATGAATCTCCCATGGTGCCCAAGCATCACCTTGAAGGACAGGACATCAAGAGCGCCAAGTTGGCGAATAACCCCGTTGGAACAGGCCCGTTCAAATTCACCGAATGGAAAAAAGGCCAGTATATCCGCTTGGATAAGAATGATAATTACTGGAAAGAAGGCCGGCCATATATTGACAGAATCGTGGGCAGATTTGTACCCGATGCCTCAACCCGTGCAGCCGCAATGGAAAAAGGCGAAGTACTATACGCCGCCTACAACGCGATCGCAAACATTGATGCCGTGCGTCTCGAAAAGCGCGACGATATCTCGGTCACCACTGACGGCTATTCAATGATCAATCCGATGGCTCTGCTTGAGTTCAACACCAAAGAAGGCCCGTTCACTGATGCGGCGGTCCGCCGAGCGATTTCAACAGCGATTGATCGCCAGTTTATGATCGACACTATCTTTTTCGGTTACGGCAACCCGGCAACAAGCGCCCTGTCTAGCAACTTTGCTGCCACAGGCCTGCACGCCGAGATGCCACATTACCCTGCAAGTGGTGACGTTGCTGCTGCCAACAAGATTCTGGATGATGCCGGATACAAAAAAGACAGTGACGGCGTGAGACTGAAAGGCACTTTGGACCTGATCCCTTACGGTGAAGACTGGCGTCGTGCGGGTGAATATCTCAAGCAGGCAATGGGCGATATCGGCATCGACCTGGAACTGCGTTACGAAGATGTCCCAACATGGTTGAAGCGCATTTATCACAACTATGACTTCCAGATGAACCTGAACTACTTCTATCAGTTGTCAGATCCGGTTCTGGGTGTGCACCGCCACTATGGCACAAATATGATCCGTAAAGGCACGCATTTTGTGAATTCATCACGCTATAGCAATGCCGATCTGGATGCCCTGCTTGGTGCAGGCATGACAGAACCTGACGCGGAAAAGCGGTCTGCCATATATCTGGACATCCAAAACATTCTGGCCGAAGATATGCCAGTTGTGAACCTGTTCGAGTTGGAATTCCTGACGGTGTACAACACCAAACTTAAAGGGGCCTACGGTTCTGCGATGGGTGCCTATGCGTCCTTCGGCGATGCCTACCTCGACTAAGACCTCAAACCCGAGATGAGCTGGGGAAAACCCGGCTCATCTTTTTTTCCACGCGTGTCTCACGCGATCACATATAACAAATACCAAAGATGACATTAGAATGAACAGATCGAGTAAAATTCTGCGCTACGTTGGGAAGCGACTGCTTCAAGGCATTCCGATAATCCTGGCGATCGTCGTGATGAACTTTTTCCTGCTGAACCTCGCAGAAGGCGATGCAGTCGACGTATTGGCCGGAGAAGCCGGTTCCGCAACCCCAGAATACATGGCCGAAATGCGCAAAAAATTTGGGCTTGATCAGCCACTACCTGTGCAGTTGGCCGTTTATCTTAAAAACGTTGTCTCACTGGATCTGGGGTATTCGTTCCGGCACGACATGCCCGTAACAAAACTGATCGTCGACCGATTTTGGCCCACGTTACTGCTCATGGTCAGCACAATAATACTGGCTGTCAGTTTCGGAATTCTGCTGGGGCTTTATGCCGCCGTGAACTTGAACACCTGGAAAGACGCAATGATCAGTGTTTTTGCGTTAATCACCTACGCCACCCCGCTTTTTTGGGTCGGCTTGATGATGATTATCATGTTCTCCATAAAAAACGACTGGTTCCCGACCAGCGGCATGGAAAACATCGCCGCTTTTTATGAAGGGTTTGATCGGGTCAAAGACATTGCGCACCATTTGGTTTTACCTACAATCACCCTGTCTTTGTTTTATCTCGCCCTCTATACGCGAATGATGCGCGCCTCAATGCTTGAACAATATGGCCAAGATTATGTGGTAACCGCGCGCGCTAAAGGCTTGACCGAACGCCGGATCACCTTTGTACATGTGTTGCGCAATGCGCTTTTACCGGTGGTTACTATGGCCGGTGTGCAAGTCGGCGCATTGATCGGAGGCTCGGTCATCGTTGAATCGGTCTTTGCCTGGCCCGGCTTGGGAATGCTGGCGTTCGAGTCGCTCTTTGCCCGTGATCTTAACCTATTATTGGGTATTTTCCTTTTGTCCTCGGCACTGGTCGTGGCGGTAAACCTGATTGTCGATGTGATTTATTGTTTTCTCGATCCAAGGATAGAAGTTAATTAAATGACCGATTTTTGGAAAAGGTTTTCGCGCAACCGCTCTGCAGTATTTGGCTTCACGATCCTGTTATTGGTGGTGTTCATCGCCGCAATCGCAAGTTTAATCTATCCTGAAGATCCGTTCAGACTGGCCGGAAAGCCAATGTCAGAACCTGGCGCAAACGGTTTTCTACTTGGCAGCGATTCTCTGGGCCGTGATGTGGCCTCAGGCATTGCACATGGCGCAAAGACCTCCCTGCTGATCGGATTGATTGCCACGCTTGCCGCGGTTTTCATTGGCGTTATTTTTGGGGCGCTCGCCGGGTACTACGGCGGTCGAACTGACGATATACTGATGCGGATTACCGAGGTGTTTCAAACCATTCCGTCGTTTGTCTTTGCAATCTTGCTGGTGGCAATCATGAAACCATCAATCGACAGCATCGTGGTTGCGATTACTGTGGTGTCATGGCCGGGCGTGGCCCGCTTGGTGCGCGGCGAGTTTTTGGCCCTGAAAAATCGCGAATTTGTACAGGCCTGCCACACGCTCGGCATGAGCGACCGTCGCATCATGCTGGCGGAAATACTGCCCAATTGCCTGAGCCCGATCATCGTTATCGGGTCTTTGATGGTGGCCACGGCGATCCTGATCGAAAGCGGCTTGGCCTTTTTGGGTCTGGGCGATCCCAACATCATGAGTTGGGGATTTCAGATCGGCGCTGGGCGCACCATGCTGAGGTCAGCTTGGTGGATATGCACATTTCCCGGCATTGCTATTTTAATCACTGTTCTTGCCATTAATCTTGTTGGCGAAGGATTAAACGACGCCTTAAATCCCCGCTTGAGAGAACGCAATTGACCGATACACTACTCAGAATAACGAATCTTGCCATCGCCCTGCCCGAGGGGTCTGAAAGGACTTTAGCGGTTGAAAACCTGTCCGTTGATCTTGCGCCAGGTGAGACGCTTTGCATCGTCGGAGAAAGCGGCTCGGGCAAATCGCTGACCGCCCGAGCGCTGATGGGCCTGTTACCAGCGCCCCATGTCAAAGTATCTGAAGGGGCCATTGATTTTTGCGGCGAAGATCTGACAAAGGTGAGTGAGCGGCGTTTGCGCGAAATCCGCGGCAGCGAGATATCGATGGTGTTTCAAGAGCCGATGACCGCGCTTAATCCGGTGATGACTATCGGCAGCCAGATCGATGAGATTTTTCGCTTTCACGCAGACATGTCAGCCCAGCAACGGCGTCAAAGGGCCGTTGAGTTGCTGGACAGTGTACAATTGCCCGACCCAAAGCAAATAGTCGGTGCCTATCCACATGAACTTTCAGGCGGACAACGCCAACGCGCAATGATTGCCATGGCGCTGGCGCTTGAGCCTAAAATTCTGATTGCAGATGAGCCAACAACCGCGCTTGATGTCACGACGCAGGCCCAGATCCTTAAACTGATCAGCGATATGCAGGCTGTGCACAAAACCGGTGTGCTGTTCATCACCCATGATTTCGGTGTGGTTGCGGATATCGCCGATCGCGTGGCGGTGATGCAATATGGGCGTGTGGTTGAGACAGGCCCCGTTGATAAGGTGCTCAATCACCCCGAACACCCCTACACACAGGCGCTAATCGCCTCAGTGCCCAGTCTGACACCCCGCGCCGCAAGGACACGTTCAAACGATATTGCGATTGAAACCCAAAAGCTGCACAAGACCTTTGGTGGTGGCAGAAGCTTCTTTGGCCTTGGCCCTCCAAACCGTGTGGTACATGCGGTCAAAGATGTAACGGTCGAATTGCGCCGCGGCGAAACGCTGGGCATCGTCGGAGAAAGCGGCTCTGGAAAATCAACATTAGCACGCTGCATGATACGGCTGTTGGACAGCGACAGCGGCAAGATTATGATCGACGGCACCAATCTTCGGACGTTGGAGCGCGCAGAAATGCGCCCCTGGCGGGCAAAAATACAGATGGTGTTCCAAGATCCGTTTGCGTCTTTGAACCCGCGGATTAAAATTGGCCAGATCATCGCGCAAGGGCCCATGATTCAAGGGGCAAGCCGCAAAGAGGCAGAGGCCCGCACCCGCGAATTACTGGGCATCGTGGGGTTGGATGAACGCGCTTTTAATCGTTATCCCCACGAGTTTTCGGGTGGCCAACGCCAGCGCATCGGTATTGCGCGCGCGCTGGCGCTGAACCCCGAAATTCTAGTGGCAGATGAGCCGGTCTCGGCGCTTGATGTCTCAATACAGGCGCAAATATTGAAACTTCTCGATGAAATCCGTGAGCGGATGAACCTGTCGATGTTGTTCATCACCCATGATCTGCGGGTTGCGGCACAGGTGTGTGACAGGCTTGCGGTAATGCGTTATGGTGAGATTGTTGAAACCGGTGCCACTGGGGATATTTTTGACGCGCCGCAACACAGCTATACCCGCGATCTGCTGGCGGCTGTTCCGGGGCAAAGCTGGAACCGGCAGACCACCATTTAACCCTGTGTCACGGGGGAGCACACGACGCCGCGCCACACACCGATAACCAAGGCAAATTGCACCATGACCACCACCCTGACAGCACCCGCCCCGTCTTTGACGGCTCTGTCTGAGGCCTTTGGCCGGAAAACGCTCAAACCCAGCGACGTGGTCGAAGCTCAATTAAAGCGCATAGCCAAGCGAGATCCTGTGCTTGGCAGTTATCAGGCCGTGTATGCAGATGACGCAATGCAGGCGGCAAAAGCTGCAGATTTTGCAATAGCGGCAGGGCATCGCATCGGCCCGTTCCACGGCATTTCTTTTGCCTTAAAAGATATATTCGATGTGGATGGGCGGGTGACTGCTTGCGGCTCACTTGCCCTGCAAGATCGCATCTCTGAGCAAAGCGGCACCCTTGTTCGGCGCTTGATTGCAGCAGGTGGCATTCTGCTCGGCAAAACCAAGACCGTCGAATGCGCACTGGGTGGTTGGGGCACAAATCAACGGATGGGCACGCCGCGCAACCCGTGGGATTTGGACACGGCGCGGGTGCCGGGGGGATCCTCTGCCGGATCTGGCGTTGCTGTGGCTAGCGATTTGGTCACATGTGCTACTGGCACAGATACCGGCGGCTCAGTTCGCCTGCCTGCGGCCTATTGCGGCCTTACTGGGCTCAAAGTTAGCAAAGGCTATCTGCCAACAGACGGTATTTATCCGCTGTCACATACATTGGATACCCCGGGCCCGATGGCACGCTCGGTCGCAGATGTCGCACTGATGCTCGCGGTTTTGCGCGGCACCGAGGGTTGGGCCATAGATCAAGACCTGCAAAACGGCCACGGTCTGTTTGCCTTTCATGGCGCCGGTGTTCAGGGGTTGAAGCTGGGTATTCTTGACGACAGTGAACGGCAGGTCTGTGACGCAGAGATGTTGAAAAACTATGACGCAGCAGTGGATATTCTGGCTTCGCTGGGTGCGCAGATTGCGGTATTTAACGCGCCAAAGTGCTATTGCGATCTGGCCGATGCCAATGGGGCGATTACCATTTTCGAGGGCTATGGTTATCACAAAGCACTTTATGAGGTGGCCCAAAACCCGATGGATGAAGACGTGCGCAAACGCATGCTGGCCGGCCGCGGGATGACAGCCGAAAGCCATGCATTGAACTTAAGCCAAAAGACCGACACACAGGACCAGTTCCGCGCAGCAATGATCGGGTTTGACGCTCTGCTTACACCGACAGTCGCCCAAGCTGCGCCTAAATTAAGCGATATTGATCAAGACATTTCTCCGGGGCATTTCACCCGACCGTTCAACTATCTCGATATGGCGGCTTTATCCCTGCCAATGGCCCCCACCCTTCAGGGGCTGCCTACCAGCTTGCAAATTGTGACACGCGCCGGGCATGAACCCCTCAGCCTGCAGATTGGAGCCGCCTATGAGGCGGCATTGGGGCCATGGCGCCAGCCCGATTTGTCAGCACTGTAAGCGCCCTGCAAGCCCGTTGGCTGGGGCGTGCCATGACTATGTCTTTCCCAGACTATGGGATAGAACATTATGGAGTAGCCGTGACACGTTGTTGTCAAAATTATTCCACGGCAGGCTGCCACAGAAAGTGATCGAGCCAACCGAAAACACCCGACCACCGCCTTCGGTCTCAAAATACACCATATCCGCGCGCCGGACCGCATCTTCGGGTCCGCCGGACATATTGGTCAAATGGGTCAACTGCTCTTCGGGAACTAGCATAAATTCATTTTCGGTATCATAGGATTGCGCGAGAATGGTAATGTCATGGCCACTGTCGAGCGTGGCGTCGGTGCGATCCAGTTCAAATCCCGCAGCGCCATTGCCACTGAAGCCAAAGTCACCAATCACATCGGTTTTAATGCCGTCGAACACCCAATCGAAATTTGGATCATGACAGACGCGGTGATAGGGCATGCCAGTGAATACACCCTGCGCGGTAAAACCAACCCCAACCAATTTTTGTGGCGCCCGCCCACTGCGGCGCCACAACCCACCATAAGCCCCATCAAAGGCGTTATAATATTCTCCTGGTTCTGAGGCCCAAGCGCGCAAGCCGTCCTCGGCCCGCCGGATTTCCAACAAAGCGGGATCCTCAGTGTGACGCGCGATACGCCAATAAAACCCGTTGCCCCCCAGATAATGTAGCGCCCCGCCCTGATCACGGTACGCGGTAAGCGCGTCCAGCGTTTCAGCAGTATGATATTCCGGGTGGCTGCCGGTGACCAGCGCCGCATATCCTTGGAGTGCGGCGACACCGTCGTTGTGTAACTCTTCATCGGTGACGATGTCATACTCAATCCCCTTGGCGTGCAACCACGAAATCAGATGGCTATCAGCCTGAAAGTGCCGCAACCCAGAGCATTCGGCCTGACCAAAAGTCAAATAGCCCGGGCGCATGTTAAACAAAGGCCGCCTGTGCGAGGCATGACATATCCCTGACCCATCGCGGTGATTGTTATAGGTCGACAAACCGTAATTGCTAAACACCGCAGGATTATTGGGATAAGCCCCCCAGTCTGCAATCCGCTCAAGCCAAGACGGCTCGTAGTCGGGACGTGCATGGTTGCCATAGACTACATAGGTAAACGTCGAGACCAAAACACAAAGCTTGGCCCGTGGTTTGCCAAGCTCGGGGCAAACAAAAAACGGCATCGCGTCATAGGCATCATCACAGCTGATGCGCATCACATAGGCCCCACATGGCAGATCGGGTGGAATGACAAAACTGAAGTCAGCCTCCCAGTCAAAGTCATAAATCTCATCTTGATGAAACGAAATCGCAGCATAATGGGCGGGTTTGTGTCGCCAGTTCATTTCACTGGCATCCCAAAGCGCACCAGTCACCGCCCGCGTAGGCACATTCACCAGCGCCAGATCGGGACCTACCTGCGCAGGCACTGTCATCCCCGAGATATTGCGCGCAAAATCCCAAGCTGCAATGACATGGTCGTCAGCCGTGATCTGTGGCGCCTCAATTTTGCCGTTGAAACACGAGACAGCACCCTCAGCTCCAGGCGCTGCGGCGATCATAACCACCTCTTGCTGAGACAAATCAACTGCGCCACCGCCGTCTGCCTGCGCGTGCGTTTGGGTCGGCGAAACCGAAAGACCTTCGAGAAAAATCGACATCTGGCCTGATGCCTCGACGGTGGCCTGCACCCGTGACCATTGCCGGAATGTCGCCGCCTCGGGTGTCGAAATTGCCACCGCACCCGCGCGTAGTGTGAGCCCGCCTTGCGCGTTTAATTCAAGCGCGAACCGCCCAAAGGACAAAAGCGTTTGCGTCGCCGGCGTTTGCAGCGTCGGATACACCAGCAATGACATACTAATCGCGCGTTGCGCGCCCAGTACCAATGGTGCGACACTAAAAAGATGCGATCCAGGGTGAAAGCTTTGACGTCGGGAAGGAAATTTCTGATCTGGAAAAAACGTCTCACACCCATGTTCGACAAGGCCGGCACCAGCCGGATTGGGGTCAGCGCTTATCGAGCGAAACAAGCGTGCTTCATAGGGGGCGTCCAACTGAGACGACACCATAAAATTAATTTCATCGCCCGGTCGACCCGAGAGTTTATCACTGTACCCCGCCAAAGTAACTGTTTGCATCCCACACCTTTTCATAAAAAGCCGGTCAGCGGCCCTCATTCAGTCTGTCTTATCTTAGGACACACCGCAAGCAGTGTCGAAGCTTGTTTGGGCATGCGAAACGAAGTGTTTACGAATAACAAAGGTCCCTGATCAACAACTGAATTCTAGAGATTTATTTAAACTCTTTCACGACGCCAAAACCGCAGTGATAATTAGGCCAGCTTAGTGCTCTATTCAAAAATACATCTAGAGAGCGCAACCTAACTTGCGGATTCCCATTGTGTGGATCCTTTGTGAAGATTTAGCATGCAAAAACCTTTCGCCACCCAGCCTGAACTTTTTGTCACCACGCGCGAGCTTGACCATCGTGCGCTTCATGCGCTTGACGACACTGAGGCGGTTTTGGACTGGTCTAAAGTTAAGCCTATCCTGTCCTCGATTTATGCCGCTAAAACGGGCCGCCCCAGTTATCCGCTTTTGACCCTGTTTCGTGGTTTACGGCTGGGAGTGTGGTATCGGTTGTCGGATGTTCAACTGTTGCAATGGCTGTATCATGACCTGCTGTTTCGTAAGTTTTACCACCTTGAACTGGGCGGCGATGTTCCTGAAGCATCAACACTGGGTCGGTTTCGCGATCAACTGGTTGAGTACGATCTATGGGAGCGGTTATTGGGAGAGATCAACCGCCAGCTTGATGCCAAAAGCATTATCCTGACGCAGGGGCGTATAAACATCATTGATGCAACACCTGTTGAGGCCGCGCAATCCGGGTCGGGTAAAGGCAAAGATGGCCAGCCAAAGCGAGACAAGCTGGAACGTTTTGGCATTGCAGATCAGGTGCAACGCAAGGGCGACCGTAACCAACATCTGTCGGCAAAAGATAGGAGGCGCAATGATGCGATTGCCGTGATCCGTGCTGGCGGCGAACGCCCCTTTGCCACGTATAAAAATCGCGATGGCTTAGCCCGAACACGGTTTATGGAATTGGCCAAAAATAGGACTGCCTACGGCATTGCCGCCATCGCTCATACCATCCGTAAAGGGGCCAATTTCTTGACCCTTTACGGCCTGCCAGACCCTAATTATGCTAGATAACTGCGGCGAAAACCCAGAAATGGGGTAATAAACCACACCAAATTATCCATATCCAACTGTAAAATACGCAAGCAACTGATTTAAATGGAAGTCTGCCTAAAACGCGAAAGTATCCAGTTGGCCAACAGGCCTTATACTGAGATTTCATCTAATAAAAATGCGTCGCCCCACCCATAATCAAGGCATCTATAATATTTAATGGAACGGCTTACTGCACCACGACGCGCGCATTACTCAGCCAACGCGCGTCAATGTGGCAAACCGATTAATTAAAAGATGACAGAATAGTGCCTATTGTTGTCTCAAGCGCCTCATTTTCTTTTTCGATTTGATCAATTTCTGCGCGCAGCTCTTCTATGCGCTCTTTACGGCTTTCCATAACTTTGCTTACTTCGCCAAGCAAACCTTCAAGTTTTGCACTCAGGTCTTCTTCATCACTCATCTATCTGGGTCCCCTTAATAGGCTAATTTTTCTGTTTAAAATATTTCACATTCTACGGTGAAAGTAAAACCTTGTTTTGATGCAAGAAACAGCTCTAAAGAGCCTAAAATATGACGCCTTGTCAAATTTGATCATAATTGGAAAGCAGACACTGCAACCATTACAAGATTTTCCAATCATTATATATTTACGTTATTTACGCTGTATCATTTGGGACTGATTGCATGGTCCGAGAAAATGAGTTGGTCAAAAGACAGCGTTGCTTATCGGCGCAATGATGTGGCACACAGGGGGTGTTGCTGCACACAGGGAGAACCCCCATGGTCTTTGACCGGTCAATAAAAATAGCCCCATCGATTCTATCAGCAGATTTCGCCAATTTCGGAGCTGAAATTCAAGCCATCGAAGCGGCGGGATGCGACTGGGTGCATGTGGATGTGATGGATGGGCATTTCGTCCCCAACCTGACGTTTGGGCCGGCCCTCTGCGCCGCCATCCGGCCACACATCAAAACCGTTATGGATGTGCATTTGATGATCGCACCGGTGGATCCTTATATTGAGGCCTATGCCAAGGCGGGCGCCGACGTCATCACCGCCCACCTTGAGGCCGGACCCCACGCGCATCGCACCATGCAAGCGATCCGCACAAACGGTGCCAAAGCCGGCATAGCGCTCAATCCCGCCACCCCAGCCAGCGAAATTGAATATCTGATTGATATGATTGATCTGGTATGTGTGATGACGGTAAACCCCGGCTTTGGTGGACAAAAGTTCATCACGTCGCAGGTCGAGAAGGTGCGCCAACTGCGCCAGATGATCGGCGACCGCCCCATCCATATCGAAATAGATGGCGGCGTTACCCCCCTGACCGCGCCTTTGGTTGCCGAGGCCGGTGCCGACGTGCTGGTTGCCGGATCAGGCGTGTTTAAAGGTGGATCAGTCTCAAACCCCAGCCCTTATAAAACCAACATCAGCGCCATTCGCGCCGCAACGGAGGATCTATAAATGGCCAGCCCCCCAGCCTGTGACTTTCACTGGCAAGCTGCAGACTTCACTTTGCCCGGAACAGACGGCAATATGCATACTCTGAACAGTATCCGAGGTCAAAACGGCACTTTGGTGATGTTTATATGCAACCATTGCCCCTATGTGACCTCGGTGCTTGAGCGGCTGATTACAGACGTAAAAACCATTCAGGCAATGCAGGTCGGTGTGGTCGCCATCAGCGCAAATGACGCGCAAAGCTATCCCGAAGACAGTTTCGAGAACATGCAAAAAATGGCCAGCGACAGCGGCTTTCCTTTTACCTATCTCTATGATGAGGATCAATCTGTAGCGCGCGCTTATACCGCTGTTTGCACACCGGATTTTTTCGGCTTTAACGCCAGTGGCGGACTACAGTATCGCGGTCGACTTGACGCGGCGGGCCGCAACCGCGCCCCTGAAGGGATGCGCCGCGACTTGGTTGAGGCCATGCGCATGATTGCCGACACCGGTGCCGGCCCACAAGATCAGATACCCTCGATGGGATGCTCGATCAAATGGCATAGCCCCGTATGACCCGCATCATCTTTGACCTTGACGGGACGCTGATCGACAGCGCGCCCGACATTCATCTCGCCGTAAACCTGATGCTGTCAGAACAAAATCTTGCACCGCTTGATCTCGCATCCGTGACTTCATTTATCGGCAATGGTGTGCCAAATCTGGTGCGTCTGGCGATGCAGGCCCGCGATATCGATCTGGCCAAGCACGATGCCTGCGTGACATCCATGGCGCATCATTACGACCAAGTGAATGGCCGGCTGACGCAGCTATACCCCGGTGCGCGTATAGCTCTTGAACAGTTGCAACGCGACGGGCACACGCTGGCGCTTTGCACCAACAAACCACTTGAGCCAGCCCGACAAATCGTCAACACATTCGACATGACTTCACTGTTTGACCACGTTATTGGCGGCGACAGCCTGCCACAGCGCAAGCCTGACCCTGCCATGCTGCTGGCCTGCTTGATGAACGGCAAAGGGCTTTATGTTGGCGACAGCGAGGTGGATGCAGAAACCGCTGAACGCGCAGGCGTGCCGTTTGCACTGTTCACCAAAGGCTATCGCAAGACACCAATTGAACAACTGGTGCACAGCTATGCGTTTGATAATTTCAGCGAACTGACAGCGATTGTCGAGCGTTTCACAAACCCACCAGATTAAAAAACTGTTAGACAAACCAAACCTACTGGGCTGAATTGAAACCGCTGTCGACCACTTTTCATCCCAGAGCCACCAAAGCAATAAAACAAAAAACTGCAATTATAAATGCAATTTTACGTTGAACGAACCCGAGATCATGGTATGATCAAGTATCAAAAATATTAACTCCTAGACCCATAAATTACGCAACGTATGTATTTTTTTACAACTCATTCATTTCAAATTTATATCAGGACACGACATATGTTCAGAATTGTCTTAACACTCGCCCTGTTTGCCCCAGCATTCACCATGGCCGAACCCGACAGCGACCTGTTATTTGGTGGCGATTATTTCGCCGCCGGAAACCGCGTCGAAACGGCCCTGACCGGTGCAAACGATGTTTTTCTTGCAGGAGAATATGCCAAAGTCACGACACCGGTTCAGGGCAGCGTGCACGCAATGGCACGGAACGTCCGAATTGACGCGTCTGTCGCAGGCAATCTATACGCCGCCGGGCAGGACGTTTTAATAACACAAGCCGTTACCGGCAACGCAAGCCTTGGCGGCTATACAATTGAGATTAATAACGATATCGGCGGCAACCTGCGTGCGAGTGGCACAAACCTGACCTTAAAGGGGACAGTCGCAGGCACCGCTATCATGACCGCAAAAAACTTGCACATCCTCGGCACAATTGAAGGCGATACGCTTCTAAATGCAAGAAATATCACCTTTGGTCCCAATGCGCAGATCAATGGGCAGGTCACGCTGTATGATCACGACATTAGTGAAATCCCGTCATCGGTTGCACCAAAAGATCGTATCACACTAAAAACTGACGCCGAATGGCATCGAGATGACCACGCCATGCCTTGGGGTTTTACAGGTTTCCTCGGTGGGATTGGGATCGGCATAATAGTTCTAGTCGTGGCGATCGCCTTGGCGTTTTCCAAGATTGCACCAACGGCAACGGCAAAAATTTCCGAACTTAGTAAGGGCAATATTGGGCGCAGTTGGTGGATTGGATTTTTAACTATATCTGCCCTGATCGGCGCTGCGATAGTCCTCGCAATGACTATAATCGGAATGCTGGCCACACCTGTTATTGCAGTCATCGTATTGCTGACAGCGCTGGCAGGTCTGGTTGCAGGGGCGTATGGGTTTGGCGCCAAACTGACACAGCTTGCCGGGCGCAACGCCGCGTTGAGCGAGGTCGCAGTGCTGCGCGATACGTTAACCGGTATTGTAGCCGCTGCGCTGATCCTACTTGTCCCCTTTGTCGGTTGGTTCGCCCTGTGGGTGTTGGTATTGTTTGGAATCGGCATGCTGTCGCGTTGGTTGTTTCAACCATCACTTTCCAACAAAGGTGCCGCCCCCGACGGCGACGTATCTTAGGCAAATTTGAGAGACACTGGCCACCTTATTTTCATCCTTGCGACTGGCCACGCACATCAGCCCGCACTGTCACCCTTCTAGTGGCAGGCGGGTTTCCACCAATCGCGCCATAATCGATGCACCCACAGGTAAAATTTCTTTCCCTAAAGTAAATTGCGGGTTGTGCAAAGGCATGGTGCCACTGTGCCCAACACGACAATAGGCACCCGGCACCACTTGCAGCATATCAGCAAAATCCTCAGAGGCCGTATCGGGCGCAACCTGTGTTGACACATTTTCAGGACCAACAATATCAGAGGCGGCCTCCAGATAGGCCTGCGACAGATTGGGATCATTTTTCAGCACGTTGAACAGCGGACGCAACTCCAGCGCCACATCAACGTCAAAGGCCGTAGCAAAACCGTCGCATAACGCCTGCAAACGCTGGGTGGTTGTCTCATAAACCTCTTGTTCAAAGTAACGGATTGTGCCTGCCAGAGTCGCCGTTTCAGGCACGACATTATACGCGCTACCGGCATGGATTTGGGTGACCGATAAAACGCAGGTTTCAAGCGGCGCAACGTTGCGACTGACGATGCTTTGGATCTGCGACACCAGACCAGACGCAATGACAATCGGGTCGCGGGATTGGTGCGGCAACGCCGCATGACTGCCCAAGCCACTGATGACAATATCAAAAAACGCAGCCCCCGCCATCGCACGCCCTTTACAGATCTCAAAGCGGCCCGGTCGCCCATTGGGGGCATTGTGCATGCCATAGATTTCATCACAGGGAAATTTTTGAAATAAACCTTGTTCCATCATTGCCAAAGCACCGCCCAAGCCTTCTTCGGCGGGTTGAAAAATCAATGCCACCGATCCATCAAAATCCCGTGTTTCTGCCAGATGTTTGGCAGCTCCCAACAGCATGGTCGTATGACCGTCGTGACCGCAGGCATGCATCTTACCAGATTGGGTTGATTGATAGCTCAACCCGGTGTTTTCATGAATAGGCAGCGCATCCATATCAGCGCGCAATCCAATGCGCCGGTTGCCGCGCCCCTTACCGTGCACCAGCCCCACCACCCCGGTATTGCCAATCCCAGTATGCACTTCGTCAACGCCAAACGCCCGTAAACGGTCAGCAACGATCTGGCTGGTTTTATGCTCTTCAAAGCCAATCTCGGGGTGCGCGTGTAACATCTCGAAAACATCGCACAATTCCTCTTCAGCGGCAGCAATGATCGGCAAAATATTCATCTTTGGGCTCCTTTAAACGACACATAATGTGTTTAGGGTATGTCCGCTGTTGATAACAAGCAAATGTTTTGACCCGCTTTGAAACAAGACCCGCATCAAAGATATTTGTCAAAGACGCCTCTTTTGGGCCGCAAATATCAGATGTCAGCAGATGTATCCGACAGCAAAAATACCGCCGCAGTTCCTTTTAATCATGATCCTTTTTGTGAAATAATTCGCCTTGTAAGTGCACCGAAGTTGCCGAATATAGCCGCAAGCCCCAATTAGGGTGTCTGAACGCGTTGGAGACCTGCAAAATGCCCAATCCCCTTGACCTGTCCCGCGTTGTTGCGATGTCGGCCGCTCAAACTGTGATCGAAAGTGGTCATTTAGAGCGGCGATTGAGTGAATTGGTGGCGCTGCGCACAGAAAGCCAAAACCCTGCACAGGCGGCAGTGTTAAAACAGTATTTGAGCGAGATGATGCGTCCGATGTTGCTTGAAATGGGATTTGACGTGGGGCTGCATGAAAACCCGGTCGCGCAGGCTCCACCTTTACTTGTGGCCAGTCGTGTCGAAAATTCCGACCTGCCCACGATCCTAATCTATGGCCATGGTGACGTCACCCACGGCCAGGATAACCAATGGGACGCGGGGCTCAGCCCGTTTGCAGTCAAAGCCAGTGACGGCATGATATACGGTCGCGGGACCGCCGACAATAAAGGCCAACATCTGATCAATTTAATGGCGCTTAAAACCCTGATCGAGCTGCGCGGGTCGCTGGGGTTTAACGTCAAGGTTCTGATCGAGATGGCCGAAGAAACCGGGTCGCCCGGATTGGCCGAGTTTTGTGCCGCGCAGCGCGATGCACTGGCAGCCGACGTGCTGATCGCGTCAGACGGCCCACGGTTGATGCCCGATGTCCCAACTATGTTCATGGGATCGCGCGGCGCGGTCAATTTTGACCTCGAGGTGCGCCTGCGTAACCGCGCGCATCACTCAGGCAATTGGGGTGGATTGTTGGCCGATCCCGCAACTATCTTGGTGCAGGCACTGGCAAGTCTTACCGATGCGCGTGGGCAAATTAAGATTGCCGAATGGCGTCCCTCAAGTCTGACGCCTGACATTCGCGCTGCGCTGGCGCGCCTGCCCACCGAGACCGGCGGCGATGAGGTCATTGACCCAAACTGGGGCGAGGTAGGGCTGACGTCAAATGAGCGGGTTTTTGGTTGGAATTCATTCGCCGTTCTCGCGATGAAAAGCGGTGTGCCAGACGCACCCGTCAACGCTATATCCGGCCATGCCAGCGCAACATGTCAGCTGCGATTCGTGGTAGGGACTGACGCCGACGGCATCGTGCCATCGCTGCGCCGGCATCTGGACCGCAAAGGATTTCATCAGGTCCACATTATTGCCACCGATAAAGTCGCTTTTCAAGCCACACGGGTAAACCCCGACAATCCTTGGGTTAATTTTGTCGCCTCTTCTCTGGAACACAGCACGCAAAGCGCACCACACATCCTGCCTAATCTGGCAGGATCCCTGCCCAACCACTGCTTTAGCGAAATTCTCAACCTGCCGACAATCTGGATTCCCCATAGTTACCGCGGCTGTGCTCAGCACGCCCCGAACGAGCATATGCCAATTGCACTGTTGCATCAGGCGTTCTCGGCCATGGTCGGTCTTTATTGGGATTTGGGAGAAACGAAAGGACCCAACACCACAGATGCGCCAGCGCCCTCAAACAAAACCGCCAATTAGGAGAAGACTGTCGGAATGGGCCGGCTGAATTCAGCGCAACGAGACTGCATAATGCAGATTTTGGGTCAAGTAATAACTCAGACGAAACTCCATCACGCCGCCAGAAATACCAATCGCGCGTCGCTCGACCTCCATAACTGGCGTGTTGTCGGCCAACGCAAGCATCCCCCCCACTGCCTCCGGGACCATCACAGCGCGTAGTTGTTCATCAGCGCGCGCGATGGTGATGCCATAGCTGCGTTGATATAAAGGATACAGCGCATTGGGCAGACCACCGCGGTCTTTCAATCCAGGAAATTTCACTACATCCAGCACCGATTGCTCAGCGCAGACTACGGCGTCGTTGATTGATCGCGCGCGCATCACCTCGAACACTGATGCCCGTGCCGCCAGCCCCAAAGCCGCCGCCTCGCGGGCATTTGCGGGACGTTTACGCACAGTCTCGGAGACCAGCTGTGGGATCACCTGCGCCCCGTCGCTTTGACGCAGGCGGAAAAAATGAAACAGCGAGGTCTCGTCAGTGGTAGTGGCGACAAACGTACCCTTACCTTGGTGGCGCTCCACCAGACCAGACAGTTCAAGCTTGCTGAGCGCTTTACGCGCCGTGCCCTGACTGACCGCGTATTGCGCCGCCAAATCAAACTCACTTGGCAACATCATCCCCGGTGCCAACTCACCCGAGACAATCCGCGCCATCACCGCGTCATACACCTGTTGATACAACGGCCCTGCCGGCCCAGAAAGATCATCCATCACATTTGCCTCTTTTACCGATCTTTGACTTATTAAAATCGCATTGAAATTACACTGACTGATTACTGTATAATAACTCTTGTATAAGAATAACACAACGTGGTAGAAAAACAAATCATTCATTCAATACGCTTTAAGGAGTGACGTTTTGACAATTCCACAATTGCTGGTCCACGACCACAAAGACAATGTCGGTGTCGTGGTCGTAGAGGGCCTGTCCGCCGGAACAGAAATGCTCTGTGTCGTGACCCACGACAATTCCGATTTCACCCTAACCGCCAATGCGGATATTCCAATCGGCCACAAAGTGGCGTTAAAGCCCATGAGCGAGGGCGACACCGTAATCAAATACGGCGAAGATATCGGCCGCATGACCGGATCTGCGGGCATCGGTGATCACTTACATACCCATAACTGCAAAACGAAACGGTGGTGAGCCCAATGGCATTAGACTTTTCAAATCAACCCATCACAGCCTGGCGTCGCGAAAACGGACGCGTTGGTGTACGTAATCACGTTCTTATCCTGCCGGTCGACGATATTTCGAACGCCGCTTGTGAAGCTGTGGCCAATAACGTCAAGGGCACGATGGCCCTGCCCCATTCTTATGGGCGCTTACAGTTTGGTGAAGATCTTGACCTGCATTTCCGTACCATCATTGGCACCGGGGCCAACCCAAATGTTGCCGCCGTTGTGGTGATCGGAATCGAGCCGGAATGGACCAAAATCATCGTCGATGGCATCGCCAAAACCGGCAAACCGGTCGAGGGCTTTTCGATCGAGCAAAAAGGCGATTTCGAAACTATCCGGCAGGCAAGCTGGAAAGCCAAAGAATTCACGCATTGGGCTTCTGAGCAACAAAAAGAAGAATGCGGTCTGACCGAGCTATGGGTTTCGACCAAATGTGGCGAAAGCGATACCACCACAGGCCTATCGTCCTGCCCCACGGTCGGGAATATGTATGACAAATTACTGCCCCATGGTCTTTATGGATGTTTTGGTGAAACATCAGAAATCACCGGTGCCGAGCATATTTGCGAACAGCGCGCCGCAAATCCAGAAACAGCCGCAAAGTTTCGTAAAATCTGGCAGGCCTATCAAGACGATGTGATCTTTGCCCACCAGACCGACGATCTGTCGGACAGCCAACCCACCAAGGGCAACATCTTGGGTGGTTTGACGACCATCGAAGAAAAAGCCATGGGCAATCTGGAAAAGATCGGCCGCACATCGACCTATATTGACGCGATGGGTCCGGCTGAAGCCTCGACCAAGGGGCCGGGTCTGTATTTCATGGATTCATCTTCGGCGGCTGCCGAATGTGTCACGCTAATGGCGGCGGGCGGATATGTTGTCCATACCTTCCCAACCGGTCAGGGCAACGTGGTCGGCAACCCGATTGTGCCCGTAATCAAAATCTCTGGCAACCCGCGCACCCTGCGCACGATGTCCGAGCATATCGACGTAGATGTGACCGGGGTTCTGACCCGCGAGATGACCATTGATCAAGCCGGCGACAACCTGATTGAGATGATCACACGCACCGCAAACGGCCGGTTGACTGCGGCCGAAGCCTTGGGCCACCGAGAGTTTTCGATGACCAAGCTGTATCGTTCAGCCTGAGTGGGCACAGGACAGACCGATGCATATTGTGGTGTCTGAATTCATCGACGAAGCGGCTCTGAACCAGATTGGTTCAGACGCCACTGTCGATTATAATCCGGGGTTGGTCGAAAACCGACCCCGGCTTTTGGACAGCATCCATATTGCAACCGGCCTGATCGTGCGCAATCGCACGCAGGTCGATGCCGAACTACTGGCCGCCGCTCCGCACCTCAAAGTTGTGGGACGGCTCGGTGTCGGACTCGATAACATCGATCTCGATGCCTGCGCTGCCCGCAACATCGCGGTGCATCCCGCAACCGGTGCCAACACATTGCCTGTGGCCGAATATGTTATCACAGCCAGCCTGATGTTACTGCGCGGTGCCTATCAATCGCGCCGTGCCATGATTGCAGGTGACTGGCCGCGCGGCGCCCTTATTGGCGGAGAAACCTCGGGACGGGTGATGGGCCTGCTGGGATTGGGCCACATTGCCGGCGCTGTGGCAGACCGCGCCCGCAGCCTTGGGATGACAATTCTCGCCCATGATCCGTTTCTCGCGCGCGATGACCCTGCTTGGCAACAGGCCCAAAATTGCAGCTTTGAGGTGCTTTTGGCGCAAGCGGATGTGCTAAGTTTGCATGTTCCACGAACCAAAGCCACCCGTAATCTGATAGATGCAAATGCTTTGGCGCAGATGAAACCAAGTGGGATTTTGATCAATACAGCCAGAGGCGGCATCGTCGATGAAACAGCCCTTGCGCAAGCATTGCGCCGAGGTCAGTTGGCAGGCGCTGCGCTGGACGTGTTTGAACAAGAGCCACTCACAGCCGCCGCAGCGGCAAAATTTAACGGGTTGGAGAGCATCCTGCTCACACCACATATCGCTGGGGTCTCAACCGAGGCAAACATCCGCGTCAGCGCGGTCACCGTAACGAATGTTTTAAATGAATTGAGGTCCTTAAATGAATGATGCGCCAATGTCTGAGCGCCACTTTTCACAAGCCGAGGCGGTGGCTTATATCACCGATGCACTGGCTCGCGAAAACGTCTCGCAGCCAAACGCCCTGTCTGTTGCTAAAGCGTTGGTCAACGCAGAGATCGCCGGCCAAAAGGGCCATGGCTTTTCGCGCGTGGCCAGCTATGCGGTGCAGGCCCGCTCGGGTAAGGTTGCCGGATATGCCGTCCCACAAGCCAACTTAAACGGTGCTGCGATGTTGCGTATTGATGCCGCCAACGGCTTTGCATTTCCAGCTATTGACCTGGCCATTGAACAATTAGTTCCGCTGTGTGCCGAGACCGGCATCGCTGCCGCAGGCCTCACCCGGTCCCATCACTGCGGTCAGCTTGGCGCCCATGTAGAACGGTTGGCCGAAGCCGGCTGCGTCGCAATGATGTTTGCCAATTCACCCAAAGCGATGGCGCCCTGGGGCGGCAACGCCGCGTTATTTGGCACCAACCCCATTGCCTTTGCCACCCCGCGCCAAGGTCATAAACCACCGCTGGTGATCGACATGTCTTTGTCAAAAGTAGCGCGCGGCAAAGTTATGGCAGCGGCTAAAGCCGGCGAAGTTATACCCCAAGGCTGGGCCCTAAGCGCCTCGGGCGATCCCACAACGGACCCCAAGGCGGCGCTTGCCGGCTCTATGGTGCCCGCCGGTGACGCCAAGGGTGCGGCTTTGGCACTAATGGTAGAAATCCTGTCGGCAACATTGATCGGGGCCAACCACAGCTATGATGCCACCTCGTTTTTCGATGCCGAGGGCGATCCCCCCGGCGTTGGGCAATTTATCATCGCAATCAACGCAAACCATGTCGGCGGACCCAATTTTACGAACAGGCTAGAGACATTGATCGAGGCCATGTTGGGCCAAGACGGTACCCGATTGCCCGGCGAAAAACGCCTCAAAAACCGCGCGCACTGCCGCGCAAACGGATTTGCGGTCGCATCACATCTGATTAAAGAGATCGACGCATTGGTGCAATGACCGCAATAAATCTGGTGCTGCGCCCAAAATGCACAGCACTGAACACACGACCATCATGAACTGGGAGGAAAACTTCATGAAACGTACTTTCTTAGCCGCTGCAGCTGCAGCGTTCACTCTGGCAACAGCCACAGCAACATTGGCTGGCGATTTCCCATCAGGCAAGGTTGACTATGTCATTCCATTTGGTCCCGGCGGAGAATCCGATGTGACCGCACGGTTCCAGCAACCCTTTTTTAAAAAGTTGTTTGGTGAAGATCTTGTGGTCTCGTATAAACCCGGCGGTGGCGGTGCGGTTGGTTGGTCACAACTGAATTCGATGGCTGGTGACGGCACAAAGATCATGGGCATCAACCTGCCACATATCGTGATCAAGCCCGAAACCGGGGACGTGGGCTTTAAAACCGATGACATCACTTCGGTCTATATGTTTCACTATACCCCCGATGCCATCGTGGTGCGCGCCGACAGCGATATGAACTCGCTACAGGACGTGATTGACTACGCCAAAGCAAACCCCAAGAAACTGACATTCTCGGGTTCGGGCAAAGGTACGGCCAACCATTTGGCACAAGTAAAATTTGACCAGATGGCCGGCACCACAACCACCTATGTCTCATTCAAAGGCACTGGCGCTGCGGTCACTGCGCTGCTTGGTGGCCAAGTCAAGGCCGAATGGGGATACACCACAGTTGGTGCCAAACAGGGCGACAAAGTACGCATGCTGGCCGTGGCGATGGAAAGCCGTCACCCCGCCTTCCCCGATGTACCAACCTTCAAAGAACTTGGCTTTGATATCGTATCCGGGGCATACCGCGGCATTGCGGTTCCCAGCTCTGCGTCCGAAGACACCCGCAAGGCAGTGTCTGACGCGATTGCGGCTATCAACGCCGATGCCGGGTTCCAAAAGCAGATGATCGACGGTGGTTTTGCACTTGTTGACGTGGCATATGGCGCCGAAATGGATGCCTTTATTGCGCAAAAATCAAGCGGGTATATCGCAGCGGCCAAAGCTGCTGGCGTTATTAAATAAACCGGTCCTGATCTTATGGCCCGCCCCCAGACATGCGGGCGGGCAATCGCTCGGGCGCGCAGTTGTCCTTGGCATTTTTCTTATTTTAAACTCAATGGTGCCCTATGATAGAATATCTGTTCTCTGCGCTTACCCCGCTGAATATTCTGCTGGCTCTCATGGGTGTTGCCGCAGGCACCATCATTGGGTCGATACCGGGCCTGACCGCCACGATGGCGGTGGCGGTATTGGTCCCTGTGACCTTTTCCATGCAACCCGACAGTGCCCTGATTTTAATGGGCGCTATCTATACCGGCGCGATTTATGGCGGCGCTTACGCCGCAATTTTGCTCAACACACCCGGCACCCCGTCGGCAATCGCCACGACATTTGACGGCTATCCCATTGCCAAGCGTGGCGATGGTGACCTTGCAGTTTCAGTGGCCTGTCTGTCATCGGTGTTTGGCGGGCTTGTTGGCGCCATCGCCCTATTGCTGCTGGCCCCGCCACTGGCCGAAGCAGCGCTCGCATTTGGACCGGTAGAATATTTCTGGCTGGCCATCTTCGGCCTATCTCTTATTGCCGCCCTGTCGACGGGTGATTTTCTCAAGGGCATTATTGCCGCCTGTTTCGGGCTGTTACTGTCGATGATTGGCATCTCAGAAACCAGTGCCGAGGTGCGCTTTACCTTCGGGTCAAACACTCTGTTGGGTGGAATTGAAACCGTATCAGCGCTGATCGGGCTCTATTGTATTCCTGTACTGATCGATCTTGTCGCCACCCCTGACCGACACCTCAAAGAACCGGAACAAACCCGGGGCTTCCGCCTGCCAGAGGCCATGCAAGAAATGCTGCGCAACAAGGTTAACTTGGTGCGCAGTTCGTTGATTGGCACCATGGTAGGCGCCCTACCCGGCGCCGGCGGATCTATCGCAGGCCTTGTGGCCTATTCCGAGGCGCGGCGCTCGGGCAAGGGCGATGTGCCCTACGGCGAAGGCAACCCCGGCGGCATCGTTGCCACAGAATCGGCCAATAACGCCACCGTTGGCGGTGGGTTCATCCCAACGCTGGTTCTGGGCATTCCCGGCACCCCCCCCGATGCCGTCATCTTGGGGGCGTTATTGGTGCAGGGTGTGCGCACGGGACCAACGCTGTTCGCAGACGGAGCCAATATCGTCTATACGTTCATTTTCGGACTTTTGCTTGCAACCGTCCTGATGCTGCCGGTCGGTTTGATCATTGGACGCTTTGCTTACCGGGCGATTGTGCGGGCGCCAAAAGCCGGACTGGTGCCAATTGTGGCATTTATGACCGTGATCGGATCTTTCGCAATCCGCAATAACATCTCGGATATTGGCATTATGATCGTATTGGGGGTGATTGGCTGGATCGCCTCAAAACGCGGTTTTTCGGTTTCACCGATCGTGCTTGGTTTGATCTTGGGGCGCATTGCCGAACAGGGGTTTGTGCAAAGCTGGACCATTGGCGATGCCATGGATGACCTATGGGGGCAATTTTTCGGCCGTCCATTATCTCTGGCGATCATTGCCATGACGCTTGTAAGTTTCATCTATCCGTTTGTCCCACAGATTCGCCGCCTTTTTCGCCCAGCGACCGCAGAGCCTGCCCCAAACCCGGCGCCCGCCAGCCTCCAAAAAATTGGGGTCGACCTTGTAACCTTTGGTGTATTTGGCGCGATTGGACTTGTGGTGTTGGTACAAGCTGCAGGCCTCAACCCCGAGGCTGCCGTCTTCCCACGTACAATCGCAATGGGCATGCTGGTGATTGTGGCGATTGCAGTGGCACGTCTTTTCCTCATCCACCAAGTCATCGATGAGCCGAGCACAGGCTCGACCTTCCGCCGGATATCGGTTCCAGCCATCATGCTGCTGGCGGTCTTCGCCATGTCCACTGTCGGCTTTGCACTGGCAGGGCTGTTGATGGCGCTGGCCTTAATCGTTCCCGCTCAGCATGGCCGGATATCTGGGACAGGCGCGACAACATTAGCGATTGCGGTCGCAGGCATCATCCTGGTTTTCACCTTCGGGTTTTCAGAAATCCTCAGCGTGCCGCTACCGCCGGGCCAGATTTTTTAGCGGAACATAGCAATCTGAAACGCACGACAGGCCTGTGGTTTTGTCGGGCGGTTGACCGTGTATTGGGGACAGCTCATCTATGCCGCACGGCCACCCCCAACAGGAAAGTCACTCAACCCTCGCCAGAGCCGCAGCGCCCCGCAGCAGGTCGGTTGCATGCACGGTATCAGCTTTGCTTGCGGCGGTTCTGGCGCAACTCGAACATCACGCGAAACAAAACCGACCCGATCACCATAGAACCGCCGACCACGGTCCAGCGTGCCGGAATTTCGTTGATGAACAACCAGACCCAAACCGGCCCCAGCGCAAATTCGAGCAACATAAACAAAGTAAGCTCGGCCGCGACCAGATGGCGCGAAGCAATAATAAACAAAATATTTGGCAGGGCCGAGATGAACCCTCCCAACACAAAGCACAAAATCACGTCCCTCCATGGCACCACTAACTGCCCCCAAAGCAACGGCAGAGTGACCGCAGCAATGATCGATCCGGAAATCAACAGCGCCGGTAACATTTCCACATTGCGGTGACGACGCACCACAACCGCAAATCCCGAAAAACAAAGCGCGGTCATCAGCGCCAGCAAGTTCCCGTAAATCGATCCGCTGCCTGATCCACCCGAAATCATCACAAAGACCCCCAATGCCGCCACACACATAGTGATCAATGTTGATTTTTGCGGTGTCTCACGCAGAAAAACCCAAGCAAGGGCTGCGGTGATAAAGGGAATGGCGCTGCAAATAAACAGCGTCGCCGCAACCGTTGTATTGGTAATCGCCTGCAACACGCATATGCCGGCAGCCGCCAGAAAACCGCCAGCCAACAAACCGGGGCGCCCGACCTTCAGAATTTGGTGACCGGTGTCTCGCCGATAGCGGATAAGCATCACCAGAAAAACCGCAGAAATAAAGGCTATCGCGCGATAAAAATTTACATGTAAGGCGGTTGCCACCTCCATGTTGCGGATCACCAGACCGGTAAAGCTGATCAACACTGACCCCACGACCATCAACCACATTGCATAAACCCGGCGGGGTACAACCGTTATGTCGGGGGTATCAACCGGCACAGTCCACTCTCTTTCAAAGGCCCGTCCAGCCTATTTTTGCATCACGTTTTTAGGCACAGACATCGGCGCAACAGCCGTCAACCACCGCCAAAGATTCCGATCTACAAGTCGCTCAAACAGAGGGCCTGTTCAAAGGCCGCATGGCTACAAAGCTAATTCCACCATGCTGACAAAACCCCAATAAGCCAATAGACCCTGCAGATATTTCTAAAACAAATATATTTGCCGCAATGGGTAGATACGTGCGCAAAATCAACGTGCCAAAACACCCGAATACAGCGCAAACGTGCGGCGCTTTAATGAAAAATACCAATTGCCTAAACAGACAGAACATCGAGCGGAGCGTTGCGCAATCGTGAGTTGTTAAAATACAATAAACAACAGCCTTCAAAATGATCATTTGATTAAAAAGTAGAAAAATTGATCCTTTTTTCCGTATCCTGGCTTTCGAATTGACATTTATCAACCATAAGTTATGATCAAGTGGACAAAATTGAAAGATTCTTGAGTGTCGCAGAAAAAAAAGTATCGCCGTAACCAGATTATGCAACTGACCCGACAGATGAAAATCGTCTCCGTAGAACTATTGGCTGAAAAACTTGCGGTCTCTGGACAAACCATACGGCGTGACATCAACCATCTATGTGATGATAACCAGTTGAGACGCCGCCACGGCGGTGCGGAGCTCTTTGAACAGCAACTTAACACCACCTATCAACAGCGCAGCACAACAAACCTTGACGGCAAACGCGCTGTTGCTGTCAATGCAGCCAAAAAAATCCCCGATGATGCAACAATCTTTGTTTCAATTGGCACCACACCAATGATGGTGGCAGAGGCTTTGCGCGACAAAAAGCACCTGACAATTGTCACCAACAATCTCAATGCCGCAATGGCCCTCAGCCATGAGATAACCAACCGAATAATTCTGCCCGGAGGCGAAATGCGCCTTCCCGACCGTGATATTCAAAGTGAAGAAGCGGTATCAATCTTTTCAAATTACCGAGCTGATTTCGGTATTTTTGGCGTTGCGGGCATCGCTGAAGATGGCGCGATGCTTGATTTCCACAACAGCGAAGTGCGCACAAGAGAGGCGATCAGGCAGAATTGTCGAACCTCTATATTGGTAACAGACAGTAGCAAATTCGGCCGGTCTGCGCCTGCGGTTGGAGGCCATATTTCACAAGTTGATCAAGTTTTGGTGGATTGCATGCCGGAAAAAAACTTCTCCCCCATTCTGAACAGCCTTCACGACCAGATAGAAATTGTCGGAGTTCCACACCTATGAATACCACTCCGTTTGTCAGTCTGAATGGCATCGCCAAGCGCTGGGATGGCGCGTTGGGTGTCGAGGATATCAACCTTGATATTCCGCGCGGGACCTTTGTGGCACTGCTTGGGCCTTCCGGTTGCGGCAAATCCACCACGCTGCGTCTGTTGGCAGGATTGGAAGTCCCCGATGAGGGGCAGATTACCATCGCCGGGGTCGATGTGACCGGCAGCGCGGCCTCTGACCGCAACCTATCAATGGTGTTTCAATCTTACGCGCTGTTTCCGCATCTGTCAGTCGCCGAAAATGTAATGTTTGGTATGAAAGTACGGCGTGTTCCCAAGGCTGAACGGACAGAAAAACTAAATCGGGCACTCGAGATCACAGGTTTGGGCGACTATGCAAGCCGCAAACCAGCGGCGCTTTCTGGCGGTCAACGCCAGCGCGTGGCTTTGGCGCGGGCGATCGTGGCCGGGCAGCCGCTGTGCTTGATGGATGAGCCACTGTCGAACCTTGACGCCAAACTGCGCCATTCCGTCCGCAAAGACATCAAAAAACTGCAGAAAGAGCTTGGCATGACGGTGGTGTATGTCACCCATGACCAGACAGAAGCCATGAGCATGGCAGATACAGTTGTTTTGATGAAAGATGGACGTATCCAGCAAAGCGGCACGCCAGAGCAGTTGTATAATGCCCCAAGCAATACCTTTGTTGCAGAATTTATCGGCGCACCACCAATGGCTTTGATACAGGGCAGTGCGCTGGCGGGATTTGATGCAAACCAGACCCTCGGCATCCGGGCCGAGCATATCACCCTGGCCGCATCTGGCGCAGGGCGCCTGCAATGCCGCGTCACGGACGCCGAGTTTTTAGGCGCTGAAACCTTTATCGGGTTAGAGCATCTGAAAGCTAAGGGGCTGACACTGAAATTACCGGGACTACAACACATCGAACAGGGACAGGCTGTCGAGATCAACTTTGATGATCAAGATATCCATATCTTTGATGAATTCGGGGATCGGTTATAAATAATAACTAAGAACGCCACAGTTACCAGTGGCGCGCAACCACTAACAAAACACACTACGAAACGTTCAAAAACTGGAGGAACATATGTCTTTTTCGAAACATTTAGCCGTGGTCTTGTCTGGCGCGCTCAGTCTTGCGCTCCCAGCGAAGGCCGAGACAGAGCTGACGATGTATTATCCCATCGCGGTTGGCGGATCGCTGACCACCGTAGTGGACGGGATCGTCGCAGGCTTTGAAGCCGCAAACCCCGACATTAAGGTCAATGCGATCTATTCTGGCAACTATGATGACACCCGCGTGCGGGCTTTGTCGGCGCTGAACTCTGGCGAGCCGGCGCAACTGGCAGTGATGTTCTCAATCGATGCCTATGACCTGATCGAGCAAGATCTGGTGGTGCCGTTCGATGACGTGGTCAGCAGCGACGCCGAAAAAGCCTGGTTGGGCGGTTTTTATCCCGCGCTGATGGCGAACGGCGCAATAGAAGGCAAGACCTGGGGCGTCCCGTTCCAGAGATCGACAATCGTAGCCTATTACAACAAAGACATGTTCCGGGCGGCGGGGCTTGACCCAGAAAAAGCGCCCACCACGTGGGACGAGCTGATCTCAATGGGCAAAACCCTGACCAAAGACGGCACACACGGGCTGATGATCCCCTCTACAGGATATCCGTATTGGATGTTCCAAGCCCTTGCGATCCAGAATGGCAAAGAGCTGATGGCAGGCGATGGTCTGACCACATATTTTGACGACCCAAAAGTTGTCGATACGCTTGAGTTTTGGAAATCACTGTCGGCCGAGCACGGCATCATGCCCACCGGCACTGTTGAATGGGGCACATTGCGCCAAGCATTCTTAGAGGGCCAAACCGCAATGATGTGGCACTCTACCGGCAATCTCACTGCGGTTAAGAAAAACGCATCGTTTGATTTCGGTGTGGCAATGTTGCCCGGAAACGAGCGGCTTGGTTCACCAACCGGTGGTGGCAACTTCTATCTGTTCAAAGACACCAGCGACGAAGAGAAAGCTGCAGCTCTGAAACTGATCAAATATATGACCGCACCCGAGCAGGCAGCGGCATGGTCGATCGCAACAGGATATATGGGCGTGTCTCAAGCTGCCTATGAAACTCAGGCTCTGAAAGACTATACCGCGTCGTTCCCACCCGCCTTGGTGGCCCGCAACCAACTGCAACACGCTGTGGCCGAGTTCTCAACCTTTGAGACTGCCCGTGTACGTGATGGTTTGAACAACGCCATCCAATCTGCGCTGACCGGGGCCAAATCACCCGCAGACGCACTAGGAGATGCGCAAGCGGCGGCCGAACGGTTGCTTAAAGCCTATCAATAAATTCCCTTCAGGCACCGGCATACTATGCCGGTGCCCGGCTCTAACCTAAAAAGAATATTAATTGTATAATGCGCAATACTGCTAATCTTGAACGCCGCCGCCAAGCCATTTACGGCTGGCTATTGCTCAGCCCCGCTGCGCTCTTGTTAACATTTTTTGCTTTTTACCCTTCGCTTGCAACGCTTTGGTCAAGCCTGTTTTCCCGGGGCACACGGCGTAAACCAAGCGAGTTTGTCGGTCCCGAAAACTATCTTGATCTGATGCAAGACCCAACCTTTTGGTTGGTGGTCAAAAACAATCTTCTTTATGCGGGCGTTACCATACCTGTCTCGATCTTCTTCGCCCTCGCGATGGCGCTTTGGGCCAATTCCAAGATTTCGGCCCGCGGCTTTGTCCGCACCGCCTATTTCACGCCCACCGTGCTGCCAATGATCGCAGCAGCCAATCTTTGGCTGTTCTTCTACACCCCCGGCTTTGGTGTTCTGGACCAGATCGGCGCGCTGTTTGGTCTGCCTTCGGTCAATTGGCTGGGCCAGCCCGAGACCGCGCTTTGGGCGGTGATCATCGTGACAATCTGGAAAGAAGCTGGCTTTTTCATGATTTTTTATCTGGCGGCACTGCAGACCATCCCCACCGACCTCAAAGAAGCCGCCGATATCGAGGGCGCCAGCCGCTGGACTTATACGCGGCGCATTGTGCTGCCATTGCTTATGCCAACGACATTATTTATCATGGTGAATGCCCTTATCAATTCGGTAAAACTGATCGATCATCTGTTTATCCTGACCAAAGGGGGGCCATCAGATGCCTCCAAATTGATCTTGTACTACATCTGGGAAATGGCTTTCGCGTTTTTTGACGCACCCCATGCCGCGGCACTGACAATTCTGATCTTACTTGCCCTTGGAATTGTGGCAGCGATCCAATTTTTCTATATGGAAAAAAGGACACATTACCAATGAACCGGCTGTACCAAACCCTTGATAGCTTTGGGGCAATCTTGCTGGCAATCATCTGGGTGGCGCCTTTGCTATTTGCCTTTTGGGCCGCGTTTCACACCACGTCGGATGCTGTTAATTTCAACCTCACATCAAGCTGGACCTTGGATAATTTCCGCATCGCCTGGGAGGGCGCGCCCTGGCTGAAATATTTTCGTAACACGTTTGTTTTGGTCACCGTGGTATTGATTGGCCAGTTTATCATCACCACTCTGGCCGGGTTTGCCTTTGCGCAAGTGAAATTCCCCGGTAAGGATTTGGTGTTTATTCTGGTGTTGTTGCAGCTTTTCATTCTTCCCGAAGTGCTGATTGTTGAAAACTATGCCATGGTGTCACGGCTCGGGCTGTTCGACAGTGTTCTGGGCGTCGGCATGCCCTATATGGCCAGCGCTTTTGGCATCTTTTTAATGCGGCAGGCGTTTAAGTCTGTCCCCATCGAATTGCACGAAGCCGCTCGGATTGAGGGTTGCAGCTGGTTTGGGATTTTACTTAAAGTTTACGTTCCTCTGGCAAAACCGACCTATCTGGCCTATGCTTTGGTTTCTGTCTCTACCCATTGGAATAATTTTTTGTGGCCACTTATCGTGACAAACTCTGAAGATACGCGCCCGCTTACGGTTGGTTTGTCGATTTTCGGCGCTCCGGAAAACGGCGTTGATATTTCTATCATTTCGGCGGCAACGCTGATGTCAATTGCACCACTTCTGATCACGTTCTTAATTTTCCAACGCCAATTTGTTCAAGCATTTTTACGCACAGGCATTAAATAGTGGCACGCATTATCCAACTGACAGATATGCATGTTCTGCCACCTTCCCAGTGGGTTTCGGGCGTGCTCAACACCTATGAACTGCTGATTGACACTATCGACACGCTGCTTGACGACTGGCATAAAATTGGTCCGATTGACGCCGTGATTGTCACTGGAGATATCACCGAAACCGGTGATGTGGAAAGTTACCAGTTGTTCCGCCAACAAGTCCGACGCCTGCCAGTCCCATATTTTCTTATTCCCGGCAACCATGACCGGCGCGACCCACTGCGACAGTGCTTTGAAGATATGGCCACAATACCGAAAAGCGGCAAGATTAATTGGGTCCATGATCTGGCAGACCTGCGCCTTATCGGGCTCGACACATTGATCGAAGGTCAAGGAGGCGGGGACCTAGATGACGCCGATCTCAAATTTTTGGCTCAGGCAATCGCCGCGGCAAATACTCGGCCGATTTTACTGGCCATGCACCATCCCCCGTTTGCGTCAGGGATGGTTTTCATGGACAAAATCGGATTGACAGACACCGGACCGCTGGCCGATATTTTGAACGCGGCACCAAATGAAATTCGGGTAATTTGTGGTCACATTCACAGCACAATTATCAGCAACATAGGCAACACAGTGGCTATTTCTGCCGCTGCCACCTGCAGCGCCTTTCCCACTGATTACCGGATCGACGCTCCAGTGGGTTTCAATAAAACCCCACGTGGCTATAGCCTACACAACTGGGACCAGGGGTTTCGCACCACCTGTATGACCTTAGTAAAAAGTAGCGGGCCGAATCCTTTTAATGCGCCATGAAACATAACAGACTGCAACCGAAAAGGGCACAACACGCATTATGACCATCCTTTATTTCCTGACATCATTATTCGGCGCCACTATGTTATTGTTATACGCGGTGCGCATGGTGCAAACGGGAATCGAGCGCGCCTATGGCCCTTCTTTCAAACGCCGAATCACCAGTAATGACAGTGCATTGCGAGCGATGATCACCGGCGTTGTTATGGCGATTGTTTTGCAAAGCGCCACCGCCGTAACCCTGTTGACGGCCGGCTTTGCCAGTGGTGGTCTGCTGCCCTTTGGTATTGGACTGGTACTTATTTTAGGCGCCGATCTGGGATCGGCAATTGTTGTTCAAGTACTGTCACTGAACATTGACTGGCTGGTGCCGCTTTTAATCGGTATCGGCGGCTGGGTTTTTCTCAAAGCCGAGCTGCGCAAAAACAAACAGCTCGGGCGCATAATGCTAGGGATCGCGTTTATTCTGATCGCCCTGCGGTTTCTAAGAGAAACCGTTGAACCGATCCGCGACAGCAATTTTCTGCCTGCGATGGTGGTCTATCTCGAGAATGATGCTGTCACCGCATTTTTAATCGGCGCCGTACTGGCGTTGGTGATGCATTCCAGCGTCGCTACGGTGTTGATGTGCGTGGTATTGGTGGCAATTGATGCGCTGCCACTTGCGGTTGGGATCACTCTCGTGTTGGGCGCAAATCTCGGAGGGGCTTTGGTGGCTGTGTGGCTGACGCGCGGCATGAATGCCTCTGCCCGCAGGCTGGCGGTTGCCAATCTGGCCGCGCGGGGCGCAACTGCAATAATATGCGCAATTGCGCTGCAGTTTGGCGATGTTTCTGTTCTGTCTGGCTGGGTTGCAGATGCGCAGGCGCTGGTACTGGCGCATCTAGGCTTTAATACACTGCTGTTACTCTTTGTACCGTTTGCGGGTCGACTTGAGGCCCCTATGACACAGCTCATCGCCGAAGATGGAACCGACACCACACAAACGAACGGCGCACAGGCGGCCTCGGCGCTGGATATGTCTGTGCTTGGGTCACCGCGTCTTTCGATGGCATGCCTGCGCCGCGAAGTACACAGGATGAGTTATATCGTTGAAAACCTCGCCCGCCCTGTGACTAATAAAGTGTTTGACCCAAGCCCAACAGAGCTTGCCCAGATGAAAGCGCAACGGCACAGCCTTGCCAACGCACTAAGCCGCCTACGGGAATATTTCGCGCAGATGAATACCCAAGAGATGCAGAAAAAAGATGTTAAAATCGTATCAGAGCTGGTTGATTATGCCAGCAACCTCGATGCCGCCAGCGATATCGTGTTGCGGCGTATGGTGCCTGTTGCGCTGGCGCGGTCCCAAAAAGAGGTGCGGTTTTCCGAGGCCGGTTGGTCAGAGCTACTGCAAGCATACGAGCGGATGAATGCCAATATGACCTTGGCGTTTGATCTTCTGATATCAGAAGATGTCGAAGAGGCTCGCCAACTTTTCCTTGAAAAAGACGATTTTGTAAAATCCCAAAGCCGCAGTAAAAAACGCCATTTTGCACGGGTGCGCAATGGGGACGAGACCAGCCTTGCCAGCAGCAGTCAGCACCTCGAAACCTTAGCCGCCCTGCGCGATTTTAATCGCATGATCGTATCGCTGGCCGATCCCATCTTGCTGCGCAACGGCCAATTACTTGAAACCCGACTGGTATTTAAATCTGAAACATGATGGCAGGTATTCTACACTTTTAATAACAAACGCGGAAGGACGGACGTCCCACATTCTGCGCGCGTCACATATTGGTTACAAAACTGTTACTTTTCATTTGATATGTAACTTTTTGTTGATAAGGTACTGATATCTTTGGGAGGATATAATGAAACAAATATCAAAAATTACGACAATTGCAGCTGTTTTTACGGGTTTTGCGCTTTGGTCTATGCCCGCTATGGCAGAAGACTGCCATCGGGGAACATTAGATACAGCTTACTGCGACAGAAACATGGATCAGGTCGCTGATCTGCCGCTTGATTCAAATGACTGGGTAGACCCCAGCACTGTGATTTTCACGTATACACCGGTAGAGGACCCTGCGGTTTACGCAAACATCTGGCAACCGTTTATTGAGCATCTAGAGGCATCAATTGATCGTAAAGTGGTCTTTTTCCCGGTCGAATCAAACGCTGCACAATTAGAAGCTATGAGATCTGGTCGCTTGCATGTCGCAGGCTTTAATACCGGCTCTAATCCAATCGCTGTCAGCTGCGCGGGTTTTGTTCCGTTTTCCATGCACGCAAAAGACGATGGATCCTACGGCTATGAAATGGAAATCATTGTACAGACCGATAGCAAGATACAATCGCCAGCAGAGATTAAGGGCAAAACAATGGCGTTCACCTCGCCAACGTCGAACTCCGGTTTCAAAGCACCCTCAGCCATCCTTAAGGGCGAATTTGGGCTGGTTGCAGATGTTGACTTCACTCCAACCTACTCTGGCAAGCACGATAACTCGATCTTAGGCGTGTATAATGGCGATTATGAGATTGCGGCAATTGCGAACTCTGTCTTGGAACGGATGATCCGTAGAGGCGTTATCGAAGAAGGTAAAATCCGTTCGGTTTACAAATCTCCGACTTTCCCGACGACCGGATATGGCCATGCTCATAATCTACACCCTGAACTGGTGGCAAAGCTGAAATCAGCCTTTTTCACCTGGGACTTTGACGCAGATCCGCTCTATAAAAAAGAGTTTGCAAAAGCGGATCGCTTTGTTGGTATTCGCCACAAGAATGACTGGGCGGTCATTCGTCAGATTGATGCAGCGAATGGCGTCAGCTACGACTGCAAGTAATCCAATAAATACAACAACTAAAATAAATACTATCGATTCAGACCCGCCTAATCGGGTCTGAATCTTAGAAAAGAGCGTGAAATGCTTCAATTAAATGGCCTTAAAAAGCAGTACGACACCGGAGAATGGGCGCTAAAGGGAATCGATCTGGAAATTCCAAACGGCCAGGTTATTGCCCTTATTGGGCCATCAGGTGCAGGTAAATCCACCCTGATCCGCTGTGTGAACCGCCTCGTGAAACCAACTTCTGGAACAATCCATCTAAAGGGTACTGAATTAACATCTTTATCGTCTGGTGCCCTAAGAAAAGCCCGCCGAAAAATGGGGATGATTTTCCAAGAATATGCCTTGGTTGAGAGACTAACTGTGATGGAAAACGTCCTGTCGGGTCGGCTTGGATATGTTGGATTCTGGCGCAGTTATCTGCGAAAATTTCCTGAAAAGGACGTTAAAGAAGCCTTCAGATTGCTTGACCGCGTCGGTTTGCAGAACATGGCGGACAAACGCGCCGATGAGCTGTCTGGTGGACAGAGACAACGGGTGGGAATTTGTCGGGCGCTGATCCAAGATCCCGATCTGCTTTTGGTGGATGAACCAACAGCCAGTCTTGACCCAAAAACATCGCGACAGATCATGCGTTTGATCAACGAACTATGCGAAGAGCGTGGGCTAACCGCAATTATCAATATCCACGACGTCTTTCTGGCCCAGATGTTTTCGCAGCGGATCGTCGGCCTGGAACTGGGGTCGGTTGTCTACGATGGCGCACCAGAAGGTTTAACCCCAGAAGTACTCACGAAAATTTATGGCGAAGAGGATTGGACCGCCACGATCGAGACCGTAGAAGATGACGACGAGAATTTTACGCCATGAATACGTCATCACAGACAGCATCCTATCCCGGTTCGTGGCAGAAGCCGCCGTTTATTGAAAACCCGCTTTTGCGTTGGGGCCTGATCGTCGGAGCGGCTGTTTACCTGACCGCCGCCTTGGGCACAATGGAAATAGACATCGATCGAGTCATGGAAGGCCTGCCGAGAGGCAAACGGTTTTTAGATGCTTTTTTCCCGCCTAATTTCGCCGATAACAGAGGCGTGATGTGGGAGGGTATCCTCGAAAGTATCTGGATGGCGATCATCTCCACAGTTGTCGGAATCGCTCTATCTGTGCCTATCGGGCTTGGGGCAGCTAAAAATTTGGCACCGACGTGGGTCTATTTGGCCTGCCGATCCGTCATTGCTGGGTCGCGTACCTTTCCCGAAATTATTCTGGCGATCTTTGCCGTAAAACTGTTTGGCTTCGGACCATTTGCCGGCTTTATCGCACTGTCGCTGGGCACAATCGGTTTTTTTGCCAAACTGCTTGCCGAAGACATCGAGAATATTAGCCCGGTCCAAGCCGAGGCTATCCGTGCGACTGGGGCGAGTTGGTTCCAATGGATTAACTATGCCATCCAGCCGCAGGTTATGCCACGGATGATCGGGTTGTCGGTTTATCGTTTAGACATCAACTTCAGAGAATCGGCGGTCATTGGTATTGTTGGCGGCGGAGGCATTGGCGCAACCTTAAACACTGCGTTTTCGAGGTATGAATTCGATACCGCTGCAGCCATCCTTATTATTATCATTGCAATCGTAATGACCCTTGAGTTTTGCTCAGGATTTCTCAGAAAGCGGGTTCAATAATGCCAACAATGACGCAAAACGGCGAACTTTCTTGGAAACGCCGCACAACGGCAACGCAGCTTAGAAATTGGGCATATTGGTTAATCGGCATTGCGATCGTTTCTTTTGCTTGGCATCTCATCTCGGAAAAAACCATCTGGTTCTTTGTGCAGGATGCGCCGCGCCAAGCGGCTGATATGGGCGCCCGTATGGTACCGCCAAAATGGTCTTATATGTCGCAATTATGGAAACCAGCCTGGGATACAATCAACATTGCAAGCATCGGGACGATCATCGCAATGGTTATTGCGATCCCAGTTGCTTTTGCTGCCGCCAGCAATACGACCCCGCACCCGCTGGTGCGGTCTGCAGCGCTTTTTGTCATTGTCTCCTCGCGGTCGGTAAACTCGTTGATTTGGGCCTTAATGTTGGTGTTCATCCTCGGCCCTGGCATTTTGGCTGGGACTATTGCGATTGGCCTGCGGTCCATCGGGTTCTGCGCGAAGCTGCTCTATGAGGCGATTGAGGAAATTGATCAAAGCCAGGTCGAAGCGATTGAAGCCACAGGTGCATCAAGGATTCAAAAAATTGTCTATGGAATCCTACCTCAGGTCATGCCCACAATCGCAGGGGTAGGCATTTATCGATGGGATATCAACATTCGGGAATCCACAATTCTGGGTCTGGTCGGCGCAGGGGGCATTGGGCTTCAGCTCAGTGGCTCAATGAATACTCTGGCCTGGACACAAGTGTCGATGATCCTCTTGGTCATTTTAGCCACAGTGTTTATCTCGGAATGGGTCTCTGCCAAAGTGCGCGGTGCAATCATCTAACCCGGCGGCCCATGCACCCCAGCCTGCGCAACGGGCTGCTGCCCGCGATCTGATGGCGGCCGACCTACAGGCGACCACACATCAAGTACTTTACTATGGGTCATAATGGCTTCCCCTGAGGCATTATGACCCGGTGCTGAACCGCAGCGATAGGCACGACATCCCCCCGTCCAGCTTGGCGCATTCACTGTTGTTAATTTCGCGCACATCATAGCCCGCCTGCCGCAAACGCTGGGCTGTATTGGGAAATCCAGCCGCCATCACCACCAGATTGTTAAAGCGAATGGCGTTGGCGCCCGCCTCCTCGCCCTCGGCGGTATAGATCACCCGATAATCTGAAAAACAACCGCTGGCGGCCAGTCTTGGCGTGCTTAAAATCGTCTCGTCGTCCAAAAGCGAACAATCCGTTTTAAAGTGCAAAACACCCTGAGGAATTTCAATCCAGCGCAGGGGATGCCCCCAGCGCTCAGCCAACTGCGCCAGTTCCGAGACCCCTGCCCGGTTTGTTCGTTCTGACAAGCCAACCAAAATCTCGCGCCCGGTGGTCAGTATATCGCCCCCTTCAATACAACCCGGGCCAGAGATTTCGAGGACCTGATCATACAGCCCCCTCAGCACTGGGGCCATCTGGCCCACCTCACCAGCCCGTGTCGGCGCATCAGAGCGCATCAGGATTGCCCCCTGCGGCAGGCACAGCGCTGTATCTTCCACAAACACTGAATCGGGATAAGCCTCAAGCGGCGGCAGTTCGATAATCTTAGCCCCAGTTTCGCGCAATACATCGCTGTAATGCTGATGGTCGATCTGCATCTGCGCCAAATCTGGCGTGCCAATATCTGCGGCACGCAACCCGTCGACAACGCTGCGCGACGGCAGACGCAAAATCGCATGTGTGAAGGTAAACGCGGGGTTATGCATCTGGTTTTATCCCTCTGATTTGGCCACCATCAGGCGCCGGCTAACATATCAATTTCAATCATTGCTGGCCCGTCATGATCCAGCAAACCGCGTACCGCTGTCGTGACTGCCGCAGGGGTCATGGCACAGTGCGCAAACGCAAGGCCACATGCCTTTGCGATATATTCAAAGACCGGTGGCGTGGGATCACAGCCCACCACCGTTACCCCAGCCGCTTGCATAGAGGTGTCAATCTCACCATAGCCTTGATTGTTCCAGACCAAAAACAATACTGGCAGGTTCTCGTCAACCGCAACCATAAGCTCTGGCAGCGTAAACTGCGCCCCACCATCGCCGGTAATGCAGATCACCCGTGTGTCGGGTTGCGCCAGCGCCACACCAATCGCCGCAGGAATAGCAAAGCCTAAAGCGCCAAAGCCGCTGGCGGCATTAAACCACCCGCCAGGCCGGTCATGATCGTAATACAGGTTGCCCGCATAGATCGGTTGGGTGGAATCGCCAACAAAAACCGCCTTGGGGCACAGGCTGCGCAGCGTCTCTAAAAGCGAGGTCTGGTGCCGCATCACCGGCCCAATCTCATCCCATGCGGCAGCACGCGCCCGCGCTGCCCGCGCTGTCCCAGCACCTTTGTCTATGGCAGGTACCCCCGCCAGCGCCGCCAGCAGATCGGGCAGAACCCTTTCCAACGGGCTGCAGATGGTCATCTGCGCCGCATGGCGCGACAGTTGATCTTGACAGATATCAATGCGGATCATTTCAGCCAGAGGCGGCATCATATGATCCCCGTAGTGGTCATAATCGGTTGGCCCCAATTCAGTTCCCAACGCCAGTATCAAATCCGCCGACCCAATCAAATTGCGAGTCGCGCCCAGCGTTGGACTGGCAGGTACCCCCAATGGATGACCGTGCATGAGACCCCGGGCATTGATCGTCATCACCACCGGTGCATTCAGACGTTCCGCGAGCATGGTAAGCGCCTGGTCACAGCCCTTTGCCCCGCCACCCGCCAGAATAACCGGTGTTTTGGCGGGTTTAAGTCGGGCCGCAACCGCGCCGATATCTACGTCATATGATTTTACACAGCCGGTTGCGGGGCGCGCTTTTGCTATATAAGGCAAAGCCAAAACATCCACCGGCAGTTCAATATGAACCGGCCCGCCACGCTGATGTGCAAAGTGATCAAACGCGGCATCCAATGCTGGCAAAAGATCCTCTGCGCTGTTGATGTGATAAGACAATACCGCAACGGTTGCCATCATCGCCTGCTGGGCGGGCAGTTCGTGCAGATACCCCAAGCCCTGCCCCAGACTTGCTCGCGAGTTTACCGAAGAAATTACCAGTATCGGGCTGCTATCGGCGCGGGCCTGTGCCATTGCGGTCAACATATTGGTCAAACCCGGACCAGTGATTACAAAAGCAACCCCGGGGGCCGCCCTGTCTGAACCGCCGGCACGGGCATAGCCATCAGCCATAAAACCCGCTCCCTGTTCATGGCGCGCGGTGACATGGCGGATTGGTGATGCCGCAAGACCACGGTACAACTCGACCGTGTGAACTCCGGGAATACCAAACACAACCTCGACGCCACGGCTGGCAAGTTCTTGCACGAGACGTTCGCCAATACTTGTCATGCCCGTGCCTCCACTGGCGATTGCGCGTGCACAAGTGCGTGATCGGCAATGCGACCGCAGGCGACGTCAAACAAGCTGTCCTCAACGGTCAGCGCCACCCGTACCCAACCATTCAGTGCCGCGCCAAACGCTGAACCAGGCATCACGGCTACACCCGTTTTTTCCAATAAATCATAAGCATACGCCTCGCCAGTCAAGCCCGTCTTAGAAACATCTATCAACACGAACATCCCCGCCTCTGGCTGACTTACCCGCAGCCCCCCGACCCCATCTAATTGGGCAAACATACGTCCAGCGCGGCCCTCGAATCTCTGGCGCATATCGGCCGCCACCCGTGAGGGCTGTGACAGAGCAACAGCGGTCATATCCGCAATAAATGGTTGGTTTCCGAACAACATGGTTTCAGCCAAGGGCAACAGACGTTTGGTAAATTCCGCCGAGCCAATAGACCAGCCGCTACGAAACCCCGGGGCCGCATGAGATTTGGAAATTGACGACACCACCACAACCCTATCTGCCACTTTGGGGAAACTCAGCGGCGAGGTAAACCGCGCACCATCGAACAACATCTCGTCATAAACCTCATCTGACAAAATCCACAAATCATGTTTCAGCGCCAGATCGACGATGTCTTGAACCCGCTGCTGGGACAACACCGCACCGGTTGGATTATGTGGGCTGTTCAATAAGATAGCCCGTGATCGTGGCGTCAGCTTGGACGCTATATCATCAGCCGTCATCTGAAACCCATTTTCAGGTCGCAGCTGCACCGGCACCATACGAGCACCGCTCGCCGCAATTAACCCAGCATATGTGGCATACATCGGGTCCCCGACCAGCACATCATCGCCCGCCTCGGTCACCGCCATCAACGCCGCATAAAGGGCAGTTTGTGTTCCGGGAAAACACAGAATCTGGTCGTCACAAATCGGACGCCCCGCGCTGGCAGTATAGCGTTTTGACAGCGCCTGCAAAGCCTCTGGCTCGCCACGACCATTTGAATATTTTGTCCGTCC
>Ga0115564_10000296_pt1 | contig 49911 bp, 43 predicted proteins | sample COGITO_mtgs_1105_7_FD_88680 | JGI IMG/M metagenome (GOLD analysis project Ga0115564, IMG submission 88680) | Pelagic marine microbial communities from North Sea - COGITO_mtgs_110523 | ecosystem: Environmental > Aquatic > Marine > Epipelagic | place: Germany:Helgoland, sampling site Kabeltonne...
GAAGACTCTTTAATAAGTTGAAGACTCTTTAATAAGTTGAAGACTCTTTAATAAGTTGAAGACTCTTTAATAAGTTGAAGACTCTTTAATAAGTTGAAGACTCTTTAATAAGTTGAAGACTCTATAATATTATAGAGTTGTTGATCTCAATCAATGTATTGAGTGGGTCGGCTGATTGGGTAATCGGCCGGCCTATCACTAAATAGTCCGAACCTGCTTGAATAGCTTGTTTAGGTGTCATCACTCGGATTTGATCACCTTTAGCTGAGCCTTCAGGGCGAATACCCGGTGTCACTAATTTAAAATCGTTGGCAATACTAGATTTAAGTAAACTCGACTCTTGTGCCGAACACACTATCCCATCTAAACCGCAGTTGTGAGTTAGATGTGCCAACTTCAATACCTGTTGCTCAGGTGTGGAATTAATACCAATAGCAGTTAATTGCTGTTGATCCATACTAGTCAACACGGTAACCGCTATCAAAAGAGGTTTATTAGCGGCATACTTATCCAGACTTTCTCTGGCATATTCCATCATTTTAGGGCCACCAGAAGCATGCACATTTATCATCCACACCCCTAAGTCAGCAGCAGCTTGACATGCCTTAGCGACGGTATTAGGAATATCGTGAAATTTTAAATCTAGAAAAACATCGTAGTTCTTTGTAACAAGGCTTGTTACAAAACCAGGACCAAAGTGAGTGAACATTTCTTTGCCCACTTTTAGTCTGCACAATTTTGGATCAAGCTTATCAACAAAGGCTTCAGCTTTGATTATTTGGTCAAAATCAAGCGCCACTACAACTTTTGGATCTGTTTGAATATTTGTCACACTCTTATTTATCAAGGTCTTATTTATCAAAGTCTTATTTATCAAACTACTCTCCGTCTAAGCCTTTAATTGGTTTAACCATTCCCCATTTTTTACATGAAGGGCATAACCAGTGAATTTTACTCCCAGCAAACCCACAACTATGACATTTATATTTAGGTCGTTGGTTTATTTGTTCTTCTACTAACTCTTTTAGTAATACTAAGCTATTAGTGGATTGCTCATGTTCTTGTAAGTCTATGTACAAACCCATTAATGTTTTAAAACCTTTCATAGTGGGATGTTTTTTCAATTGTTCTAACAACACTTGCGCTGCATTTTCTGCTTCACCGTCTTTTGCCATAAGTTTGACTTTAGCCAAGTAGGCTGTAGCGCATTGCTGCCAGTATTCATCTAATACTTTATCTAGTTTTATATGGTCATCCAGTCGCTCTGCACACTCCTCTATTAAGGGCACGGCCTCACTTAACCAACTCACATCACGACTAGGAATTTGGCTCAAATAATCAATAGCATCATCATATTTTTGTTGTTGCATGGCAATTTCACCTAACAGCAACCAAGGACGAACAGCTTTTTCATCCGTAGTAATTGCTTTTTTAAGGTTCATTTCTGCATCGATTAAGTGATCGTTTTTTATCTCAATACTGGCCTGTTCGCAATAAAAATGTGCTACCCGAGTACATAACTCAGCACTGTCTCCACCTGCACCGATCATTTTTTCTGCCAACTCAATGGCTCTTGGCCATTCTTTGGTAGTTTGATAAATATTGAACAATTGGCTTTGTGCATTGAGGAAATGTTTTTGGCTATTCAATAGCTGTAAGAAAGCATTTTCAGCACGCTCTAAAAAACCAGCCAAGATATAGTCTCGGCCCAATTCATATAAAGCAGCTTCTCGTTGTAGAGCTGAAATTTGTTCTTTACTGACTAAGTTCTGATGCACCCTGATGGCTCGGTCAAGCTCACCTCTATGTCTAAAAAATTTACCCATAGCAATATGGGTTTCAACTGTGTCACTGTCCAAATCAATCATTTTAATCAGCGTATCAACAGCTTTATCAGGCTCATCAGAAAGTAGAAAGTTTAAGCCTCTGTAATAGTGTTTGGCCAGTATACTTGAATGTCTTTGTTGCGCTTGACGGACACTGTTACGTCCCATCACCCAACCATATCCGGCGGCAACTGGTAATAATAAAAACAGGAGTTCTAACATTATATAATGTTAGTAGACAGTGAGAGTTTTTTGTTTTTGCGTTCTAAGCTACTAATACGCCATTTTAATCGTAAAATATAACCAATAAACAGCAACACTGAGAATGAAACCCCTATAGAAAATGTTACAGCTAATAATACTGACATACGCATTTCTGTCTCAGCCAATATATAGTTGATTGGTACTAGCTGGCTGTTCTGTGAACCGATAAACCCAGCAACAACAAGCATTAACAATACAAATAGTAGTAACAATAATCCTTTAACTTTCATTTCGTCCCCTTTGGGTTGGCTAATGTAAAATGATATTGCTTGTTAGCGTAGTTTTGACTACTGCTTTCATTGCTCAATGTATGTCTACATGATTAAGTAATAGAATGTGATGTTAACACTAACAAAAACGGCACCCTAATTGGAGTGCCGTTTATAAAAATATTTCTAAAAAATTAATTAACAAGGTCCTCGTTGACTCTTTCTCGTAATTCTTTGCCCGGTTTGAAATGTGGAACGTACTTACCTTCTAATTTCACAGTTTCACCTGTTTTAGGATTACGACCAACTCGTGGTGCTCGATAATGTAGAGAAAAACTACCAAAACCTCGAATCTCGATGCGCTCACCTTTTTGTAAGGTTTGCGCCATCTGTTCTAGCATTTCTTTTATCGATGACTCCATGTCCTTGGAAGGAACCTGACGCATTTTATCGGCCAATCTTTCTATAAGTTCTGACTTAGTCATAAATTAAACTCTCTGTCATTCAAAAAATTGTATATACCGATAATAAGCGCGTTAATTTATTTGTCAAAATTATTAATATGAAAAAATAACTAACACGCTTGCATATGACGTCAATTAGTCGCTTTTAGCGGCTTTAAATGCATCAGCAAAAGCATTAGTGAAACCAACATCTTCTTGTTGATTCACTTTATCTAGCGCGTCTTTCTCATCTGCATGGTCTTTAGCTTTAACAGATAAGTTAACAATGCGATTCTTACGATCAATGCCCATAAACTTGGCTTCGATTTCAGTATCAACACTGACTACTGTAGATGCATCTTCAACACGGTCACGTGCTAAGTCAGCTACGCGGATGTAACCTTCAACTTCGTCACCAAGCTTAACGGTTACGCCTTTAGCGTCAACTGCAGTCACCATTCCAGTTACGATAGTGCCTTTCTTAGTATCAGTGATGTACTGATTGAAAGGGTCTTCTTCGATTTGTTTAACACCAAGAGAGATGCGCTCACGCTCTGGATCAACCTGAAGAACAACAGCAGATATTTCGTCGCCTTTCTTATAATCACTAACCGCTTCTTCACCCGTCTTATTCCAAGAAATATCAGATAAGTGAACTAGACCGTCTATGCCGCCATCAAGACCGATGAATATACCAAAATCAGTGATAGATTTGATCTTACCGCTAACTTTATCGCCTTTACTTTGTGCTTTAGCAAATTCTTCCCAAGGGTTGGGTATACATTGTTTAAGGCCAAGAGAAATACGACGACGTTCTTCGTCAATTTCAAGCACCATAACTTCACAAACATCACCAAGGTTAACCACTTTAGATGGGTGGATGTTTTTGTTAGTCCAATCCATTTCTGAAACATGAACTAAACCTTCAACACCGTCTTCTATCTCTACGAAACAACCGTAATCAGTTAAATTGGTGACAGCTCCGCTTAATTTAGCGCCTTCAGGGTAACGATTAGCAATTTCTTGCCAAGGATCGTTGCCCATTTGCTTCATCCCAAGGGAAACTCGAGATTTTTCTTTGTCGAATTTCAATACTTTAACGTTGATCTCGTCACCAACATTAACAATTTCACTTGGGTGCTTAACACGTTTCCAAGCCATATCTGTAATATGCAGAAGACCATCAACGCCACCTAAATCAACAAACGCACCGTAATCGGTAAGGTTCTTAACGATACCTTTAACTTCATGACCTTCTTCAAGGTTAGCAAGAAGCGTATCACGCTCTGCACTGCTTTCTGCTTCAATAACAGCACGACGAGAAACGACAACGTTGTTACGTTTCGCATCAAGTTTAATAACTTTAAATTCTAACTCTTTACCTTCAAGATGAGTCGTATCGCGAACGGGGCGTACATCGACTAAAGAACCTGGTAAGAAAGCACGAACTGTGTTTACTTCAACCGTAAAGCCACCTTTAACTTTACCGTTAATAACACCTATGATGGTTTCTTTTTCAGTGTAAGCTTTTTCTAATTCTACCCAAGCTTCATGACGTTTCGCTTTCTCGCGAGATAAAATCGTTTCACCGAATCCATCTTCAATGGCATCCAAAGCAACATCAATTACATCGCCTACAACAACGTCTAGTTCGCCTTCGGCGTTTCTAAATTGTTCTACAGGGATGGCGCTTTCAGATTTAAGCCCAGCATCGACAAGTACTATATCTTTATCAATTGATACAATAGTACCTTTAACGATAGAGCCTGGACGGGTTTCAATTACTTTTAAACTTTCTTCAAATAGATCAGCGAAATTTTCAATCATAGTGTTTTAATATATTTCTTTTTGACATCCACGTTACAATCCAGTGAGCGCGGGGTTGTTATTCATAACCAAATCATCCTAATTTGGCAGGCTTTTACTACTTAACTATTTACTGAAGTAGATGCTTTAGTTAATTTCTCTTCAATAAACATTTCAATCTTTTCAACCACTTGCTCTACACTCAACGTAGTTGAGTCAAGAACTAATGCGTCTTTCGCTGGTAATAAAGGTGCAACGCTTCGATTTGCATCTCTGTCGTCACGTGCTTTTATGTCAGCTAAAAGGCGCAATATGTTAACATCATGCCCCTTATCTTTCAACTGCTTAAAGCGTCTATCAGCGCGTTCCTCGGCGCTGGCAGTTAGGAATATTTTCACCTCAGCTTCAGGGAAAACTACAGTGCCCATATCTCGCCCGTCAGCCACTAAACCTGGTGCCTGTTTAAAACCTCTTTGGCGTCTCAGTAAAGCTTCGCGAATTGAAGGTAATGCTGCTATTTTTGATGCAGTGGCGCCCACCTCTTCTGTACGGATAATATCGCTAACATCTTCACCTTCCAATATGACTCTTACACCATGTTCTGTCGTTTCAAAGCTCACATCTAAACCTGACGCTAAAGGCAACAGACCTGACTCGTCTTCAGCTGGAATTTGATGATGCAGTGAAGCTACAGCCAAAACGCGATAAATGGCTCCACTATCTAAAAAGTGCCAACCCAATTTTTTAGCTAACAAATTACTGGCTGTTCCTTTACCTGCTCCGCTTGGACCGTCTATAGTTATGACAGATTCTGTGTACATGTGCTCTCCTGAGCATAAGAAAATCGGGCGCAATTATACGGATAGATGCTAGATAAGCAATGACACTGAGGTTACATTTTTTAACATTAATCTTATTAACCCTAAAACAGTACTATTTAAAGGCAATAGCCCCTTGCCCGAAAGATCTACTTACAAATAGTCGCAAATCTGTCGAAATAATCAGGAAAAGTTTTTGCCGTACATTTAGGGTCATTGATAGTCACTGCAGTATCACTTAAAGCAACAAGCGAAAAACACATGGCCACTCGGTGATCGTTGTAAGTATCAATTTCTGCATGTATTAGCTTTTGAGGTGGTGTAATAGATATAAAATCTTCGCCTTCTTCCACTATCGCCCCCACTTTTCTCAGCTCACAGCTCATTGCTGCTAAGCGATCTGTTTCTTTTACTCGCCAGTTGTAGATGTTTCTGATTGATGTTGTACCAGTAGCAAAAAGTGCAGTAGTAGCGATGGTCATGGCCGCATCAGGGATATGATTCATATCCAAATCTACGGCTTTTAATGGTGCACTTGAAACTTCAATAAATTCATCTTGCCAAATCACTTTCGCGCCCATTTTTTCAAGTACTTTAGCAAAATGAATATCACCTTGAATACTATTTTTACCAATACCCGTCACCCTTACTGTGCCTCCCTTAATCGCACCAGCAGCAAGAAAATAAGAGGCAGATGAAGCATCACCTTCCACCATAAAATGTCCAGGTGATTGGTATTGCTGCTGCCCTTTGACTTTAAATTGTTGGTAATTTTGATTTTCAACATCAATACCAAATTGCGCCATAGTGTGCAGTGTAATATCAATATAAGGCTTAGAGACCAAATCACCGATAATAACAATAGTGGTATCTTGCTCAAACAGAGGAGCACTCATTAGCAAAGCCGTAAGAAATTGACTAGAAACACTACCATCCACCGCAACACTTCCACCTTTCAGTGCATGGCCTTTAATCGATAATGGTGGATAATTAACATTCTTTAAATAATCTATCTCAGCCCCTGCTTGGTGCAAAGAATCAACTAAGGCACCTATAGGTCGTTCTTCCATTCGAGGCTCACCTGTCAACTCAAATTCTCCATGGCTGCAGGCCAGTGCAGCACATAACGGTCGCATAGCCGTACCTGCATTACCCAAAAATAACGTTACCGGTTTTGACACTTTAAACACACCGGCATTACCTGTTACCCAACACTGGGTTTTACATTCAGATAATCGATAACTGATATTCAATTTAGTTAATGCATTCAGCATATGATGAATGTCTTCGCTGTCTAACAAGTTAGTTAAATGCGTTTCACCATTGGCAAGTGCCGCAAGAAGTAACGCACGGTTAGACAAACTTTTTGAACCCGGCACATTTACTGTTCCGTCCACCTTACCAATGGGCGAAAGATGTAATTGCTCCATTATTTGTGTCTCCTAGCGAAATCTCGCATAAATTTGGTTAGCGCGTGTACACCTTCAATAGGCATAGCGTTATAAATACTAGCACGCATGCCACCCACATTACGGTGGCCTTTGAGTGCGGTTAATCCTGCTTGTTCTGATTCTTTAATAAAAGAGGTATCTAGATTTGTATTAGTAAGATGAAAGGTTACATTCATTTTTGAACGAAAGTCAGGGTGAACTTTATTTAGATAAAACTCATTTTCATCAATACATTCATATAACAATGCTGCTTTTTGAGCATTTGTCTGGGCAATACTTTCAACACCTCCTTGTTCTTTGAGCCACTTAAATACTAAACCCGCTAAATACCATGAATAAGTAGGTGGTGTATTGTACATGGATCCATAATCAGCCATGGTTTTATAATGCAAAAAAGTGGGCGTTTCAGGCATAGCAAAATTTAATAGATCATCTCTGACAATCACCACCGATAACCCCGAGGGCCCGATGTTTTTCTGTGCACCAGCATAAATCACTCCAAACCGAGAGACATCTATTGGTTTTGATAAAATATTAGACGACATATCGACTACCAATGGCACGTCGCCAGAATCTGGTATGTCATTGATCTCTATTCCATCAACTGTTTCATTTGAACAATAATGGAAATAAGCACTTTTTTGATCAACTTGAGATGCAGTAATACTTGGGACAGTGCTCAAACCATCTTGCATAACTATTTCGCCCACCACGTTTGTTTTCAAAAATTTACTGGCTTCTTTTAACGCACCTACAGACCAAGAGCCAGTTAGTAAAAAATCGGCGGAATCGGCTCTCATTTTCAAATTCATAGGTAAGGCAGAGAACTGCCCTCTTCCCCCTCCTTGAGCGAACAGTACTTTATAGTTATCAGGTACTGTGAGAAGTTCTCTCAAGTCCTGTTCTGCCGTTTCAGCTACTGCAATATATTCCTTACTGCGATGACTAATTTCCATCACAGAGCGGCCCATGGATTGCCAATCTAAAAACTCTGATTGCGCTTTTTGCATCACAGATACAGGTAACATAGCTGGACCAGCAGAAAAGTTGTAAATTTTTGTCATTTTTTTACCAAAAAAAACGAGTGGCATTAACCACTCGTTATTGTTTATAATTTATCGATATTAATACCTATAAATCAGTCAGTTTCCATATCTTTCAATATAAAAAATAGGACTCTCTTATTCGTCTTCGTTATCTTGGATGTTGTCATCCGAGCTGTTATCAATAACGTCATCCATACTTTGCTCAGCAACGGCCTCAATCACTTCAGCTTCTTCGCCTTCGACTAACTCAATTTCAAGCTCTTCGATTTCGTCGATTCGCTGCAAGCCAACAACGTGTTCACCTTCAATGGTACGTATTAAGCGAACACCTTGAGTATTACGGCCAACAGTCGACACTTCTTCAACACGTGTTCTAACGAGTGTACCTTGGTCACTGATAAGCATAATTTCATCGCTATCGTTAACCTGTACTGCACCGACCACTTTACCGTTTCGCTCAGATACTTTGATAGATACTACGCCTTGTGTCGCTCGACTTTTAGCAGGGTAATCAGAGACGGGCGTTCGTTTACCGAAGCCATTTTCAGTGGCGGTCAAAATAGCACCATCACCTTTAGGGACAATTAATGAAATCACTTTCTGTCCATCTTTTAAGCGAATACCACGCACACCTGTGGCGGTTCTTCCCATGGGACGTAATGCCAACAACTCTTCACCCGTTTCTGGATCAAGTTTAACATTTCCTGTGTCAGCTTCACGTTGTTTTTCATTAAAACGTACGACTTTACCCGCGTCTGAGAACAACATAATATCGTCATCCCCATGAGTAATATCAACACCAATTAACTCATCACCATCATTCAAATTAACCGCAATAATGCCGTTTGCTCTTGGACGAGAATAAGAAGTTAACGCAGTTTTCTTCACTGTACCGTTAGCTGTTGCCATTAATACATACTTACCTTCTTCAAATTCTTGGATAGGTAATATAGCGGTGATGCGTTCATTTTCTTCAAGTGGAAGAATATTGATAATTGGTCGGCCTCGAGCGTTCCTACTAGCAAGGGGTAATTGATACACTTTCAACCAATACAAACGACCTCGAGTTGAGAAGCATAAAATATGATCGTGGGTGTTGGCTACGAGTAATTTTTCTATGAAATCTTCATTTTTCATTTTAGTAGCTGATTTACCGCGGCCACCGCGGCGTTGTGATTCATAATCATTTAACTTTTGATATTTGACATAGCCTTCATGAGATAAGGTCACTACGACTTCTTCTCGCTCAATCAAATCTTCAATATCGATATCGTGTGAAGCTGCGGTAATCACGGTACGGCGGTCATCACCGTATTCATCACGTATCGCTTCAAGCTCTTCACGAATAATCTCCATCAAACGTTCTGGGCTGTTTAATATGTGTAACAATTCAGCAATGAAATTAAGTAACTCTTTGTATTCAGACAATATTTTGTCATGTTCCAAACCAGTTAGCTTGTTCAAACGCAAATCAAGAATGGCTTGAGCTTGTTGTTCAGTTAAATAATATAAACCGTCACGAATACCATACTCTGGCTCTAACCAATCAGGCCGTGCTGCATCGTTGCCTGACCGTTCCAGCATTTCAGCTACATCACCCAAAGACCAACCTTGTGCGGTCAAGGACACTTTGGCCTCAGCAGGGCTTTTCGAAGCTTTAATCATTGCAATAATGGGGTCTATATTGACCAGTGCTATGGCTAAACCTTCAAGGATATGAGCGCGCTCACGTGCCTTTTTCAGCTCGAAGACAGTACGCCGTGTGACGACCTCGCGACGATGTAATATAAACGCTTTGAGGATATCCATAAGATTAAAAATTTTAGGCTGAGTTTTGTCTAGTGCCACCATATTGATACCAAACACAGTTTGCATTTGGGTTTGAGAGTAAAGGTGGTTTAGTAACACTTCTGCAGATTCGTTGCGTTTTACTTCAACAACAATTCGCATGCCGTCTTTATCAGACTCATCACGTAAAGCAGAAATACCTTCAATTTTTTTATCTTTAACCAAGTCGGCAATTTTTTCAATCAAACGCGCTTTGTTCACCTGATAAGGAATTTCGTGAACAATGATGGTTTCTTTACCGTTGTCTTCAGTTTCAATTTCAGCACGAGCACGCATATAAATTTTGCCGCGACCTGTACGATAGGCTTCTTCAATGCCCTTTCTACCACTAATAAATGCGGCAGTGGGGAAATCAGGACCTGGAATGTGTTCAATTAATTCTTCGATAGTGATGTCAGGATTATCAACCATCGCGATACAACCATTCACCACTTCAGTGAGGTTATGTGGCGGTATATTGGTCGCCATACCTACTGCAATCCCAGAAGAACCATTAATCAACAAATTAGGTACTCTGGTTGGCAAAACGTTAGGAATAAATTCCGACTCGTCATAGTTGGGTACAAAATCAACAGTTTCTTTTTCTAAATCAGCCAATAATTCGTGGGCAATTTTTGACATACGAATTTCGGTGTAACGCATAGCCGCCGCTGAATCACCGTCGACCGAACCAAAGTTACCTTGACCATCAACTAACATATACCTAAGGGAGAAAGGCTGAGCCATACGTACAATAGCTTCATAAACAGCTGAATCACCATGAGGGTGATATTTACCTATTACGTCACCGACCACACGGGCAGATTTTTTATAAGGTTTATTAAAATCGTTTTTCAATTCGTTCATGGCGAATAAAATCCGGCGATGAACCGGCTTTAATCCATCTCGAACATCAGGCAGCGCCCTGCCAACAATAACGCTCATCGCATAGTCGAGATAAGAATTTTTAAGTTCTTCTTCTATATTAATTGGAAGAATTTCATGGGCGTGTTCAGTCATATACAGCCTTGTCCCTAGTCGTTATTATTAGAATACTAGTTAAGTGAAATTCGTATGGTCAATTTCAAGCTAGAACTCAAAATTAGGTTTACGTTTTCACCTAAATTTATCTTTATTTTCAACCGACTGATCTTATCATCTACGAATTAAAATGAATAGAAAGAAGTCACGCCTGTAGTAATCAAACATGTAGAAAATTAACAAACATGCGATTTTATTTGCCCAAGTAGTAGATTAAGATGGTATTAATTAAGATAAAATTGATAATCAGGTCAAATGTGAAATATGCAAAATAAACAAAATGTGGATCATAACGAAATACAAAAGTTTTCTGAGTTAGCTTCAAGATGGTGGGATCTTGCTGGTGAGTTCAAACCTTTGCATCAAATCAATCCTTTAAGAACAGATTATATTCAACAACATTGTGACGGTTTATCAGAAAAAAAAGTATTAGATGTAGGATGTGGTGGTGGTATTCTGGCAGAAAGCATGGCACGTCATGGTGCGCAAGTAACGGGCATTGACATGGGTGAAGCCCCCCTAGAAATCGCCCGTTTACACGGATTGGAATCAGGTTTAATTGCAGACTATCAGCAGACTACAGCCGAGGAATTTGCCGAAAAATATCCAGCTAGATTTGATGTGGTAACCTGTATGGAGATGCTAGAACATGTCCCTGACCCCAGCTCTGTGGTTCAAGCATGTTATCGATTAGTGAAGCCCGGTGGACATGTGTTTTTTTCTACCTTGAACCGAAATATTAAATCTTACTTGATGGCGGTAGTGGGCGCTGAGTATGTGTTAGGTCTAGTACCAAAAGGCACTCACCAACACGACAAGTTTATTAAACCTTCAGAATTAATGTCTTGGATAGATGACACACAACTGTCGGTGAAAAGGATCATCGGTTTGCATATGAATCCCATTAGCCAAGAATATTATTTGTCGAATCAAAATGTTGATGTGAACTATATCCTCCATTGTCGAAATAGTGATGTTTAGATGTTAAAAAAACCAAATGCAATTTTATTTGACCTTGATGGCACACTACTAGATACAGCAAGAGACTTAGGAAATGCTTTAAATCAAATACTGGTAGGTCTAAAACGCCCAACTGTGGATTATAAAATTTACCGTAACATAGCCTCTGATGGGGCCAAAGGTATGCTTGAATTGGGTTTTGGGGAAGATCTAAAAGATTATGATTTTGCTGGCTTGCGGCAACAATTTTTAGATTATTATGAAAATAATATATGTGTAGAGACTGAATATTTTGTTGGTGTTGAAAGTTTATTGTTGGCACTGAATCAAAATAAAGTTCCATGGGGCATAGTTACTAACAAACCAGAATTTTTAACGTTGCAGTTAATCACCTCATTTCCCCTTCTACAAAACTGTGGGGTAATTATAAGTGGTGATACTTTAAGCGAAAGAAAACCCCACCCATTGCCTTTGTTGCATGCCGAAGAAAAACTTGAACTCGCATTACCTAATACATGGTACATAGGAGATGCTAAGCGAGATATTCAGGCGGCTAATTCTGCGAATATGTTTAGTGTGATTGCACAATATGGTTATATCTCTGATATACAACAAACTAAAAGCTGGAATGCGGACCTTAGTATTGATAGCCCCGGAGAATTATTAGGTTATTTTTAAGCCAACAAAATAACGCTATTTCATAAGAAAACACGACATCTAGTGCTTACTGTCTATTTTTACCCCTATATATCGATAAATGATAACCATTGTTTTTTTACATTAAAAAAGTTTAATAAAAAAATATCGTTATTTTCTACTTGCATTTCGATTAACCGAAACTCAAAAGGCGGTTTTAGGTGAGTCACTACTAACTTTTTGTTACTGCACCAAGATCGCACACAAAAACACCATATGTTGGGTTGCAATGGATCACAAACCTCACTATCTTGTGTTGTGTTGATTATGAGAACGCGACTGAATAACAAATTTAAGAACAGCAAATACTTGTTCGAATTAACAAACAATTAAAGGCACAGGGGTAAGTAACTCCAAAGACGCCTTTTGTGCTAAATAAAAGTCATCTATTTGACTTAAGAAAATAAAGAAACGGCTGAAAACATGAATAACAATTTATACGTCACCAAACGTACTGGCGAACGCGAAATTATAGACTTGGATAAAATCCACAAAGTAATCGAATGGGCAGCTAAAGGATTAAATAACGTTTCCGTTTCGCAAGTAGAAATAAAAGCACACATTCAGTTCTATGATGGTATTAAAACCGCCGATATACACGAAACACTTATTCGTTCTGCTGCCGACCTTATTTCAACAGATTGCCCGGACTATCAATATTTAGCTGCGCGATTAGCCATATTTCATTTACGCAAGAAATCCTATGGTCGTTTTGAACCACCTGTTTTAAAAGACCATGTTAAGAATATGGTTGATAAAGGTAAGTACGATAAGCATTTACTGCAAGATTACAGCCCCGCCGAATTCGATGAAATGGATAACTACCTTGATCATTGGCGTGATATGAATTTCAGTTATGCTGCAGTTAAACAACTCGAAGGAAAGTACTTAGTTCAAAACCGTGTAACTGGCGAAATTTACGAAAGTGCGCAGTTTCTTTACATATTAGTGGCGGCTTGTTTATTTGCTAACCATGAAAAAAACACGCGTATGGATTACATCAAACGTTTTTATGATGCGACGTCTAAGTTCAAAATTTCGTTACCCACACCAATTATGGCTGGCGTCAGAACCCCTACACGTCAATTTAGTTCTTGTGTGTTAATTGAAGCCGGTGACAGTCTAGACTCAATTAATGCCACAGCCAGCGCCATAGTAAAATATGTTAGCCAACGTGCGGGCATTGGTGTTAATGCTGGGCGTATTCGTGCATTAGGTAGTTCGATCCGTGATGGCGAAGCCTTTCATACAGGTTGTATCCCTTTTTACAAACATTTCCAAACAGCGGTAAAAAGTTGTTCTCAAGGGGGGGTGCGTGGTGGCGCTGCAACATTGTTTTATCCCTTGTGGCATCTAGAAGTCGAATCACTCTTGGTCTTGAAAAATAACCGAGGCGTTGAAGAAAACCGTGTACGACATTTGGACTATGGTGTGCAGTTTAATAAGCTGATGTATACCCGCTTAATCAAAGATCAGCACATTACCTTGTTTAGCCCTTCAGATACGCCAGGGCTTTACGACGCTTTCTTTGCTGACCAAGATGAATTCGAACGTTTATATGTAAAGTACGAAAATGATGAAAGCATCCGTAAAAAACACATCAAAGCCATTGAGTTATTCAGCATATTTATGCAAGAGCGAGCCAGTACTGGACGTATTTATTTGCAGAATGTCGATCACTGCAATACTCACAGCCCATTCAACCCTAAATTGGCTCCGGTTCGTCAAAGCAATTTATGTTTAGAAATAGCCCTACCGACTAAACCTTTGGAGCATGTGAATGATGAGAACGGCGAAATTGCTCTATGTACCTTGTCAGCGTTTAACTTAGGTGCAATCGAAAGTGTAGACGAGTTTGCTGAGCTGTCTGATTTAGCGGTACGTGCACTCGATAATTTACTGGATTACCAAGATTACCCTGTTCCTGCAGCGCTAAACGCCACAATGGGTCGTCGTACATTAGGTATAGGTGTCATTAACTTTGCTTATTATCTCGCTAAAAATGGTGTGAAGTATTCAGACGGTAGTGCTAATGGCTTAGTGCATAGAACTTTCGAAGCGATGCAATATCACTTAATGCAAGCGTCTTGTAATTTAGCCAAAGAAAAAGGTGCTTGTCCTAAATTCGACGAAACCACTTATTTCCAAGGCCTAATGCCAATTGATACTTATAAAAAGGAGCTTGATAAGATTTGTGACGAGCCGCTGCATTGTGACTGGGATTCACTCAGAGCCGATATTAAACAATATGGTTTACGCAACAGCACACTGTCGGCCTTGATGCCCTCAGAAACATCGTCGCAAATATCAAATGCGACAAATGGAATTGAACCTCCTCGGGGTCATATCAGTATAAAGTCCAGCAAGGATGGCGTGTTAAAACAAGTTGTACCTGAATACGAAAGACTTAAGGGCAAATACGAGTTGTTATGGGACTTACCATCAAACGATGGTTACTTGCAGCTGGCTGGGATTATGCAAAAATTTGTTGACCAAACCATATCTGCTAACACCAGTTACGACCCAAATAAGTACGAAGGTGGCAAAGTGCCTATGAAGTTACTGATTCAAGACTTGTTGACCACCTACAAACTTGGAATTAAAACGCTGTATTACCATAATACTCGTGATGGAGCAGACGACCCTACTCAACAAGAACTGTCTAGCCAAAAGTTTGTGCCTAAAGAAGTGGTAATAGAAGAAGATGACGATTGCGCAGGTGGCGCTTGTAAAATATAGATTTCAGTAAGCTGCTTAAGCAGCTTTTTCTGAGTGGTTTGAATTTTTAATGGCAACAATAATTAATGAAATATACAACTTTTAATCAAATAAATAATAACCCTTTGACAGAGCCAATGTTTTTTGGAAACCCAGTCAATGTGGCGCGTTATGACCAACAAAAACATCCAATTTTTGAAAAGTTGATTGAAAAACAAATTAGCTTTTTCTGGCGCCCTGAAGAAGTCGATGTAAGCAAAGACAGAGTCGATTTTCAAAAGTTAAGTGACTCAGAAAAGCACATTTTCATCTCTAACCTTAAATATCAAACATTGCTTGATTCAATTCAAGGTAGAAGTCCTAATATCGCTTTTTTACCCATTATTTCTATTCCAGAATTAGAAACTTGGGTAGAAACTTGGTCATTTTTTGAAACTATTCACTCTCGTTCATATACCCATATTTTACGTAACCTGTTTGGTGATCCTAGTAGCATTTTTGACGATATTGTTGAAAATGAAGAAATAAAAAAACGCGCGGCGGATATATCCAAATATTATGACGACCTCATTTTTGCCACCCAACTGTGGCAAACTTTAGGCGAAGGGACACACACAATTAAAGGTGAGACTCATGTCATTACAATGCGTGAGCTTAAGAAAAAGTTATATCTGTGCATGAATTCAGTCAATGCCTTAGAAGCCATACGTTTTTATGTGTCTTTTGCTTGTACTTTTGCCTTTGCAGAGCGCGAATTGATGGAAGGTAATTCGAAAATCATTCGTTTGATTGCTCGTGATGAAAACTTACATCTCACCTCTACTCAACATGTGTTGAACCTTTGGGCTAAAGGCAAAGATGATCCGGAAATGGCCGAAATCGCTGAGGAATGTAAGGAAGAAGCCACACAGATATTCCTACATGCTGTTGAGCAAGAAAAAGAATGGGCTGCATTTTTATTTCAACATGGCTCCATGATTGGACTGAATAAAGAAATCCTTTGTCAATACGTTGAATTTATTGCTAATCATCGTATGTCTGCCATAGGCCTAGGGCAGCCGTTTGACATAAAGAACAACCCACTACCTTGGATGAATAACTACTTAAGTTCTGACAACGTTCAAGTGGCGCCTCAAGAGTCTGAAATAAGCTCTTACCTGGTTGGCCAAATTGACTCAGAAGTCAGTGCTGAAGATTTTGGTGACTTTGATTTATAAACCTAGTAACCGCAGTTAACCGCTAGAAGTGACGTTTTACACTGTGAATATTATAAACATAAACGTTATTTCGTGCCCCATCACAGGGCCGAAAGCGCTACAGGCACTGAGGCTGTTTAAAAACCCTTGGCTCTGCGTTATGAATTTTATAAGAGGAATATCCACTTATTGCAATTCATGCCTTGTTCTAAGATTTTTTTCCAGCCCCTCAACGCCTGTCCAACCGCAGATTTAGGTCAAATCAGATGAGTAAAAACAGCGACAGTTTTATGGTGACGATAAAAGGTCATAAAACTGTCCAACACCCATCCAATAATACCCTGCTAGAAACCCTCGAACAGCATGAGATTGAAATTCAATACCATTGCCGTGAGGGTTTTTGTGGCGCCTGCAGAAGCAAACTCATTTGCGGGGAAGTAAAATACACGACGGATCCACTGGCGTTTATTGATGATGATGAGATATTACCTTGTTGCTGTATTCCAACCAGTAATATTGAAGTCGAGCTAGGCTAATCGGACGCCGCACTTTAAACTATGCAAAACATTGTTGGTCAATAAATCAATAATTAACTATCAACTAGTCAACTAATTGATAGTGCTCATGCAAAATCTGAATAATTTCAGCTTTTGGGTTGTCACTCAATACTAGAGGTTTACCCGTTATTTTTTCTGCGATATCAATATATGTCTTAGAAACCTGCATCAATACCTCAGCAGGTAGAGTATTGTTTTTGGCTAATAATTGGCGCTCAGGCATACGTTCTTTATTTAACAAAATATCTGAGTCTGGAAAATGATTGAGTAATAACTGTCGAAATTCTTCTTTGGAGTTTTCGATTACTGTGCCCTGTTCATATTGCTGTGCGTCCCAAATTCTTGATGAATCTGGGGTGCCGACTTCGTCCATGTAGATCAACTTGCTATTGCCATCTAAACCTTTGACATAACCGAACTCAAACTTTGTATCAACAAACACTTGCCCCAACTTAGCTAAAGCTTGACTAATCAGTGAAAACCCCTCAGATAATAGTTTTTCATACACAGAAATATCGTTGCATTTTTCAAAGTTAAACGCAGGATAGTTATCGATGATATTCTGACGGGTGATATTCACATCATCAGCTTCGGGCACATCAGGGATCCCCTTTAAAATACCTTTTGTGGAGGGTGTCATGAGTAGGTTAGCTAATTTGCAATCTTGGCTAAGGCCGTCTTCAAGCTGGATACCACAAAATTCTCTTTCACCTTTGTCATATGCGCGCCACATTGAACCTGTAATATATTGGCGACAAATCGCTTCAATCATCACAGGTTTCGCTTTTTGAACTATCCATACAAAAGGGTGTGGAATATCGAGTATATGACTGTCTGCTAAGCCTTGTTGCTTAAATAACGTGAACCAGTGATTAGAAATGGCATTTAAAGCCGCTCCTTTGCCAGGCACACCTAACATACCGCCCTCACCATGCCATATACAATCAAAGGCTGAGATACGGTCGCTAATAACCATAATGGCTAATGGCGTATCATATGGAACAGGGTAGGCTTTATCTTCAATTAAGCGCCGGCTGTCTTGCTTAGTTAACCAATAAACAGAGCGCACTTTACCACTATGCACCGGCAGTTCAGTACGAATAGGCAGGTCATTGTTAATCGATAAAATTGAATCCGCAATCGACATTTTATGCCAACTCCTTAATGTGAAGCATGTACAAAACTTTTAATGATGCTTATTTTTGAAAATCTTCCTCCTGACCGTTCTCACGACAGGAAGAAAATAATTTATATATCTAGATCGTCAGCGGACATGGTTTTTGAAAATGTGGGGAACAAATCTGTTAATTTATTGACTGGGAATGAATTGCTCTCATCATCTAGTAATGTAACAGAGGTTTTTTTGCCTACACCTATTACTTTGATACGATACTCTTCAGTGTCTAAATTTATCTCATTTTTATCACTGGACCAAATATTGCTCCACCAACCGTCATCAGCACCATTGTATTTAACAAACAATAAACCATTAGATTTATCATAATCTTTTACATCAAAGCCTAATTTTCTCAAAACAAGTAATAATCTGGGCCAAGTAATCTCATAGTCGGCGTCAACTATAAAAGCAGGCTCACCGTCACTATCAAACCCTAACTCCATCTGTAAACCTTCACGAATTTGACGAAAACGTTTCACGTCAGCTACTTTTGTTTCAAATTCATAGTTTTTCACTACTCTATTGAGAACGTCGACTTCGTTACGTCTTTTATCTCTAGCTTTCGTTACCTCTGAACTTTGATCGTCAAACCTTTCCTTATAATCAACCAATTCAACACTGAGACTTGCCGTTCTACCATGAGGTTTTTTATCTAGGGTAAATTCAAAGCGTTGACCGACGGTACGTTCTGATTTAGACCAGCTATACCAATTGTTGTCTTTACTTTCATCCATCACCATCCAGTCTGTAATTAAACGTTGGTTATCTTTTTCAAACAACTCAACGGCAATACCTTCCGCTTCTAAAAATCGGATCAGAGAATTCCAAACTGCAGTATCTAGAGGTAAGCTATCATCAATCTGATCAAACCAAACAATGGCATTTTTTGAGCCTTCTTCTATATGAGAACCTGCAACCACCGCTAATACCAATGGAGGCGACATCACACTCAAATCTTTGCCTGTAGCATCTAAAGGTGCGTTTTCACCTAGCTCAGGAAGTTTATAATCGTCATTAAATATAGGTGAGTCCACATCATCAGGAATCTTTATTTTTTGACCAGGTTGCTCTTTAACATAATCAAATGAACCACTGGCTACAGCTCTTTCATCTAATGAACTACAGGCACTAAAGAGAGTAGCGGTTATCACTGAGATTGTTATCGCTGTGTTTTTTATCAATATTTTTTTTACCAATATGTTTCTTACCAATATGTTTCTTACCAATATGTTTCTTACCAATATGTTTCTTACCAATATGTTTTTTATCACATTGGTTGTTATCACACCAATGTGTTGAAATTTATAGGTCATGCTATCTCCTTAAGATAATACGCCAGAACTGCGCATGACTTGTTCGATATGATTTTGGCTAGCTAGTTCCGATTCAACTAAAGGTAATCGTAAAAAAGCTGAATTAGTCAGCCCCATTTTGTGTAAAGCCCATTTAGGTAACACAGGATTCGGTTCGATAAACAAAGCGCGATGTAAGTCGGCAATTTGTTTGTCTATTTTTGCTGCCAACTGGAAATCCTTTGCCAAAGAAGCATTACACATATCCGCCATGAGTTTAGGCACAATATTAGCGGTGACAGAAATCACACCATGGCCACCGTTGGCAAGAAACTCACATCCCGTTAGGTCATCACCGCTTAATAACAAAAAGTCATCTGAAACAAGTTTCTGTGTGGCCTTTAATCGAGCTATGTCACCTGTGGCATCTTTTAAACCAACAATATTAGGATGAGCCGCTAACTCTGCAACTGTCTCTGGCAACATGTCAGCGACAGTGCGGCTGGGCACATTGTATAACAATACGGGTAAGTCAGTCGCATCAGCAATGGCAGTAAAGTGCGCCACCATGCCTTTTTGTTGTGGTTTGTTATAATATGGCACAACACTTAAAAATCCTTTAATGCCCGTATCCGACATTTGTTCGCTCAAAAAGATGGCTTCTGATGTAGAGTTCGCTCCACTCCCAGCGATGATAGGTATTTCCCCCTGAGCATATTCGACAGTGCGTCTTACCACTTCTATATGTTCAGAAAAGGGTAAAGTCGCAGACTCCCCAGTAGTGCCAACAGACACTATGCCATGAGACCCATTTTGAATGTGAAAATCAACGAGCGTCTTCAATGACAGATAATCTATTTGTCCGTTATCATACATTGGCGTAATTAGTGCCACAAAACTGCCAGTAAACATGTGATCTCCCCAGAATTTAGGGCCTTATGGTAAAGATCTGGCCTCCTAAAAACAAGCATTGAATAGCCGATTTGATGGATTAGAATTGAAACTGGATCAACCCACCTATAATCATGTATGTTGTAAGTAATTTGAAAGCAACGAATTGGTTAAAAATGACGCAACAATTAATCATTACCATATTGGGTTCAGACCAATTTGGTGTGTTAAGCAAATTGGCAGACACAGTTTCTGGTGTGGGGTGCAATATTTTGGATAGTCGCCAAGCTGTTTATGGACAGGATTTTTCTCTCACTATGATTATCGAAGGCAGTCAAAGTGCGATTACCCAAGCCGAATGTTTATTGCCACAAACTTGTCAGAAGCACAATTTATTGTCTATGATGAAACGCACTAAAAAACATTGTAAACAAAACCTTGAACATCTAGCAGATGTCATCATTCATGGCGAAAGCACACCTGGGCTAATTGACCAAACTACCGATTTTTTCAAGCAACACAACATCTCTGTCAGCGCTTTTAGATTAAAATTTTTGGATAATAATGAAAGCGACTCTGCTAACGATAATCCCATGAAATGTAAGATGGTGATTTCTATCCCATATGATGTTGAAGTTGAAAAAATTGAATATGCTCTTCAAGAATTGTTAGAGCCATTGAATTTAGAGGCTTCAATTAAACAAAATCATTGATAATTTCGTATCATATCCATTTCACCTCAAAATGGCGCACACAGTGGGGTTTTAAAGCGATGTAATTAGGGCCGCTTGGTTGAGACCTCTTAGGCAATGTGCTAATTGCAGACGCCCTAATTATAAAGAAAGGGGTATAAGTGAAAAATACCCAATGCATGCTCGGCGCCCAGTTTTAATAGCTTTAAAAACTCGGTTAAAAAGAAGTATGGGGCATGACATTTTTTATTGCGCCAATCCAGAAATTAATAGATATTCAGTCATTGAAGTTCCTTGAATTGGAACACTCAATACTTATTAAGCCACGTACTTTGAGACCGTATGGCGATACCATTTCATTAATCATTTAAGGTAATTTAATATGCAAATGCTCAAAGCGGGCGATATCGCTCCGCAATTTTCTCTACCAGATCAAAATAACCAAACAGTGTCATTAAGTGACTATACGGGTAAAAAAGTATTGATTTATTTTTACCCTAAAGCTATGACACCAGGTTGTACAATACAAGCTCAGGGTTTACGGGATAGTCAAGCATCATTGGCTAAGTTGAACGTGGAAGTATTAGGTGTAAGCCCTGATCCCATTAAAAGGCTGCCAAAATTTATAGAAAAAGAAAACCTCAATTTCACTCTGTTGTCAGATGAAGATCATGTATTAGCTGACGCATTTGGTGTCTGGGGTCTAAAAAAATTTATGGGTAAAGAATATGACGGTATTCATCGTATTACATTTTTAGTTAATGAAAACGGTGAAATAGAACATGTATTTGATAAATTCAAAACCAAAGATCATCATGAGGTAGTATTGGCATATCTGCAAAAATAAACATTATTAAAACCAGAGCCGTTTATCATAATTCGGCTCCACTTTTATCGTACCAATCAACATAATTAAATGCTCAAACAAAAAGGTATCAAACCTCAGTCAAAGACTCTTTTGGACTTGACCATGCATTGGCAACGGCCTTAACGAGCGTAGCCAAAGGAATAGCGAAGAACACGCCCCAAAACCCCCATAAACCCCCAAAGAACAACACAGCAATAATGATATATACAGGATGCAAACTCACCGCTTCTGAAAATAATATGGGAACTAATGCGTTACCGTCTAAGGCTTGAATAATACCATAGGCAACCATCAAGTACCAAAAATCAGGTGTCAGCCCCCATTGAAATAAGGCGACTATAGCCACAGGGATGGTGACAACAGCTGCACCTATATATGGGATCAGTACTGAAAAACCGACCAAAACACCAAGTAACAAAGAATAACGTAGGTCCATAAACGCAAAAGTCACTGCCGATACTGTACCAACAATGATAATTTCGATGACCTTACCACGAATATAATTAGCAATTTGCAAGTTCATTTCAGTACCTACTTGTTTGATCAGCCGACGTTCGCTGGGTAATAATGAAGAGATATTAGATACCAACATTTCTTTATCTTTAACCATAAAAAACACCATTAGTGGTACTAAAATCATGTAAATTAGTAGCGCACCAAACCCACCCAAAGAACTAAATGATGCCGACAATAATTGTTCTGCTAAAACCACCACTCTTTCATTGATGCCATCCAACACATCCTGAATTTGAGTGAGTTGCACAAGATCTGGATAGGTCTCGGGCAATTTTAATAACCACACCTGCCCTTTCTCCCATATCTGCGGCATTTCTTTGATCAAATTAATGCTTTGTTGGGCAACAACAGGCACTAGGCCCACAAATGTTAAAATTGATACGCTGATAAAACCAAATAACACCAACATGGTAGTATATGTGCGAGATAAACCTAACTTACAGAGTTGGGCAACCGGCCAATCCAGTAAATATGCGATGACAGCGGCTACTAAAACAGGCATTAAAATTCCGCCCCAAACCGCTAGCAATAATGAACTAATAAGCAATAGCAATAACAGCATCATTGAGTCAGGATCAGAAAATTTTCGTTTATACCAACGTTCAAAAACGTTTAACATCTAGTGTCCTTGTATATTTTATGGCATCACCAATTTAAAGGTTATTGGTGATGATGAAGGTTCATCTACACGATAGAGACATTATTGCACAACCCTTGCTTGATAAAATAGAACTTAACTTAGATTATAGAAATAAAGAGGGGCTGCTTTTGAAATTAGATTGGTCATGTCGTTTTGGCAACGTTAAAGCTATCTTGCAACTAAAAAAATCACTTAACTTAGGAGATGTTTCGGATCATTTTCAAATAGTAGCGAGCAAACTATTGGAATTAGAAGGCACATTTACCGATGGTTTTGATAGTAATATTAAATACTTATTAAATAAAGAAAACTGGCATTTAACCAATTGTAAACTAGGTAAACCTGCGATAGCCCTGAAAAAAAACTGTCACCAATACGCATTTGATTTGCATTGTTTTCCTATTATTAATCAGGCACCTCAAGCGCTAATTAAGCCTTTTGATGCTGATTCACCGTTTAAAGAATTCAATCCATCTAGTTTGGGCCCACTGCTTAGTATTCCCAAATTAAAAGACTTTATCGCCATGACAATCCATTATGGAGATGAGGCAGATATGGAATTACTAAAATATGCCCATATATTACTAGAACAACCAACAGATTTACTGACCACATCATTGCATGTTGTTGAAAATAGCGGGCAGTCAATCCAACAGATATTTTTGTCTGTTAAACAACAATTAAAACAAACAAAACTGGCTTAATATATCAGGTAGGATTGAACTTATTGGCGGCTAGTTGATCCATAACCAACACAAGTATTTAAAACTGAATACTGTTATGTAATATAGACAAACTTAAATTAGACGTAATATATGATAAAACCTATTACTAACATCGTTGTTTCTGCCTTGAGTATATTTGTATTAGGCACTATGTCTGTAGGTGCAGTGAACAAGAAAAATAACTTACCCGAAATAGGTGTGGTGGCATCTAGCGCTATCAGCTTAGATAAAGAGGTATTGATTGGCGATGCGCTTATGCGTCAACTTCGTGGTCAGGCTCCGATTATTAACGATCCATTGTTAGATGAATATATTCAAGACATTGGTAATCGTTTGGTAACACAAGCGGACAACGTGAAATTCCCTTACAAGTTTTTTATTCTAAATAGTCCAGATATCAATGCGTTCGCTTTTTTTGGCGGACATATAGGTATTCACACAGGGCTTATTTTTAATGCCAGAAACGAATCTGAATTAGCCTCTGTGCTGGCTCATGAAGTGAGTCATGTTACACAAAGACATATTGCTCGTAGTATTGAAGCGAGACAAAAATCGTCACCATTGCAAATTGCCAGTTTGCTGGGCAGCATATTACTTGCCGTAGTGAGTCCAGAAGCAGGTATGGCGGCCATTTCAGTTAGTAATGCAGCCTCTGCGCAATCTTCAATCAATTACACAAGGCAAAACGAGAAAGAAGCCGACAGAGTGGGTATTGCTATATTAGCTGATGCAGGATTTGATCCCAATGGTGCAAGCAGTTTCTTTGGTATATTGGCTGAAAAAAATCGACTTAAATCAACACCTCTCGCATTTCTACTCACACATCCATTACCTGAATCACGGATTGCCGATGCAAGAACACGAGCAGCATCTTTCAGAACACGGAATATACCTGAAAGTATTCATTTTCACTTAGCTAAGACAAGAATATTAGCGCGATACTATGCCAACCCTAAGCGTAATATCGAGTATTTTTCTGACATATTGCAAAAACAAAGTTATGTTTTTAAACAAGCAGCTGAATATGGTTTAGCGTTATCTTATTTAGCTAACGAACAATTTAAACCCGCGTTAATGTTAATAGATGTGCTGTTGGGGGAAAACCCAGATAACTTATTCTATTTAGATACCTATACCGATATTGCTATAGAAATGAATCAACATAAAAAAGCTATTGACAGATTATCGGCACAAATTATTCATGCACCTTTCAACCGAGTGTTGACCTTAAACTTGGCGAATGTGTTGATTCAATCTGGAAATTTTGACCGGGCCATATCCCTTTTAAAAGATTATTTACTCATTAACCCAGACAATATGTTGGCCTACGATTTGCTTTCAGATGCCTATCGTATTAGCGAGCAAAAGTTAGAAATGCACCAAGTAAAAGCGGAGGTATATGCTTTAGTGGCGGCCTATCCAAGAGCAATAGATGAATTACATAATGCTTACAATTATGCTGATGAACGTAAAATCGAGAAACAAAGGATAAGGGCCAGAATACAGCAATTCAGAACCGCGCAAGAACGATTACAAACCCTTTAGCACATTAACAGTGTGTATTAGTTCTTTCGCACTTTGTTCGCCTTTCAATTGCTTTTGTACTTTCCCTTCGGCATCAAGAATATAAGTTGTCGGTAAGGCGTTAGGTGGTCGGAACCATGGCATTGAATTAAGACTATCTATTACAGGAAACTGAATATTATATTTTTGTTGAAGTGCCAAGAGTTGCTCATTGTTCAAGGGATCAAAACTGATTGCAAAAATATTTACTTTATCTTTATTTTGTTGGTAGAAATGGTTCAACTCAGGTATTTCTCGCAAACATGGCGCACACCATTCGGCAAAGTAATTAACTACGGTCCAGTTTCCTTGTGAATTATTCCAACGATGAGCCTGTCCATCAAGTGTAGTAAAATCAAATTTTAATGCTTTTTGAGTCCACAAACCTACTAACAAAGCTAAAGATGCAATCATTATAATAACAATTTTTTTCAAAATAATAGTGCCCAAAATATGGGTTACTCTCGTAACCAGATTAATAAAATGTAGAATACTACGTATAAATACGATATCTCATTCTAAGTGAAAATATATTTATGACTGATCTTAAAATTTTACATAACCCTAGATGTTCGAAAAGTCGCCAAACCCTTAAGATACTCAATCAAAAAGGACTCGAGCCTCACATTATCGAATATTTAAAAACGCCAATCTGTGAACAAGAGTTGAAGCTTATCATTAACCAATTAGGCTTTTCTTCGCCAAGGCAACTAATGAGAAAAGGCGAAGACGCTTACAAGCAACAAAATTTAGAAGACCCAACATTAACCGAGGACTCGCTCATTAGCGCGATGCTAAGTACGCCAAAACTCATCGAACGACCTATCGTTATATTTAACGGTAGAGCCGCTATCGGTCGTCCCCCTGAATCTATTTTGGATATTTTATGAGCCAAGCTTTGGATATATCATGAGTAAAATAGTACTGATTTTATACTACAGTCGTCATGGCGCTACTAAAGCTATGGCTAACAGCATCGCATTAGGAGTTGAAAAATCAGGACTTGAGGCACGCCTTCGCTGTGTTCCTGAAGTTAGCAACAATTTCAGCAATATTCAGAATTCAGTTCCCAGTTCTGGCGACCCTTATGTGGTAAAACAAGACTTAGATGATTGTTGTGGATTGGCACTTGGCAGTCCAACTCGTTTCGGTAATATGGCGGCACCTCTCAAATACTTTTTGGATGACACCAGTGCTCAATGGTTAACTGGCACGTTAGAAAGTAAACCAGCTTGTGTTTTCACTTCTTCATCCAGTATGCATGGTGGACAAGAGACAACCTTGCTTACTATGATGATCCCTTTGTTTCACCACGGTATGGTATTATGTGGATTGCCTTACTCCAACCCAGAATTACACACCACATTATCTGGTGGAAGCCCCTATGGCGTCACACATTTGGCTCAGGGCGATAACAAAAGCAAACTCACTAATGAAGAACAAACATTGTGTATCGAACAAGGCAGAAGGCTGGCTTTTTTAGCGGCTAAACTGAGCAACCTCAATACGAAATAAGCAACCTGTATACGAGATAAGTAACATGACATTTAACAGCACTTTCTTTCGACGACTAACCCTAACCAGCTATTTACTTTTGATTGTTTGGTTAGTGGTCTGGCATTTTATCTTAACCATAGATAAAACCACCTCAACTCTTTTTACTTTGCTGTTTTGGTTATTGCCAATTTTATTACCGGCTAAAGGGCTAATAGAAGGCAAGCCTTACACTTATGCATGGACCAATTTTATTGTAATGTATTATTTATTGCATGGTTTGACCGCTGTATATGCCGTTGAAGGGGAAAGGTTGTATGCCCTAATTGAAATAATATTATGTACTTTATTATTCACTGGTTGTAGCTTTTATGCGCGTGTCAGAGGCCGTGAACTTGGCTTGGGTATTCGCAAACTTAAAGAAGAGCTATTAGAAGAAAAACAGGCCTTCGAAGGTCTAAAGACTAAAGAGTTAAAATAGATTTAACAAAGGGTATAGTGAGTTTTCGCTGCTGTTGCAGTGATTGCTCATCGAGGATATCCAAAGATGCAATCAAGGCTGGCATATCTCGCTGCCAATGATTGACCAGATATTTGGCTACATCTTTCGACATGTTTAACCCTCTATGTTGTGCCTTAACTATTAACGCCTTTTGTCTCTGTTCGTCAGTCAATGAGTAGAGTTGAAAATTAGTGCCCCAAGACAGCCTTGATATAAGGTCAGGTAGCTCTAGAGATAACAGTTGAGGAGGTTGATTTCCTGTTATAACTAAGCAACTATTGTTCTGTTCTTTCACCCGATTAATCAAATCAAATACAGCTATTTGCCAAGCACTTTCACCCTGCAATTTTTCAATGTCGTCGAGGCAAATCAAACGATAATATTCCAGCCCTAACAGCACATCTGGTGACAAATGTTGTTTTTCATTAAAGCTTAAATATATGCACGTATCACCAGCCAACTCGGCTTGTTGGCATGTTGCATACAACAAGTGACTTTTACCCAAACCAGAATCAGAAAACAAATAAGTTAGCCAATTATTCACTTTTTTATTTTGAAGTTGGCTGAACAGTGCGTTCAGATGGCTGCATGCTTGGACATTTTGGCCGGAGATAAAGCTGGCAAATGATTCAGTGTCTTTTAAGCCAATAGGCAATGAAAGTTGACTACTTACTTGACCCAAAAGAACTCCAAACCAAGTATAGGCTGACCAAAATCATCAACAACGGGTCTAATTTTGCTGTCTAAGCTCAGGGCGTTGGTTAAATCATCAATGTCACCTAACAAATCCAACTCAAAGGTGGCACGTGGACCTTGCTGGTGAATCAAAGTGACACCATTTACAATACTCATATTTTTTAGAAACCTCAAAGCTAAGCTGTAGTATGAAAGTGTGTCAATATTGTTAACAACGATTTGAACCTTAGTATCTGCTCGATCAATTTGCGCCAGATCAATCGCATATTTCAACGATAACTGATCAGCCAGTGCATTTATTAAACCTTCTGCAATCATCAATGGGTGCTCACCTTGCACTTGTCCTGCTAATAACCCCTCCCCTTCTATCATAGTCCAGTCAGCCGTCCATTTTAGAGCCGGCTTTGCTTGCGCCACCTCACCGTTTTGAACCACTTCAGATGATTGATTATCACTAAGGTAAATTCTCGCAGAAAGAACAGACGGAACTGAATAACGTTCACTAGCTTGAGATATTTGAGCACTAAACCCGCCCCAAATATCATATACCCCCAAATTTTGTATATCATCAAGATCCCATACAGGAAACATTAAATTAATGCCTCTTTTAAAAGCTTGTAGACTCAATTGTTGATAAATGTCAGCATACTCTGATTGCCTAACAATTTTTCTATCTGAATTATCAGACAACTTGATAGCCAACCAAATTAACGAGTCGGGCCGTCTTTTGTCCCAAACAGGAAAACCAGCACTACGGATCACACTTTCCACTCGCTGGGGATCAAAGCTTACAACTAAATAGAGTTGTGATTGTTGTTTGTCATAACTATAAGACCTGACAAAACCCGTTGCCCTAGAAATAGCATTTTTAATTTTTTGGTCAGTGAGTAAATCGTTATTACCTCTAACTTTAATAAGCACTTGTCTAAGGGCGAGACTAAAAGCATTATTTTGTGTTTGTTCTGACTGATTATTTACGGGGATTTTAGCATCGTACAAATCATCAATAACCGCTGCATTAACACTCTGCCAAGCAAGTATCCACATGAGCAAAAAAGCTAATATTACAGGATGTGTTTTTATTGGCATCAGGGCCAACTCTCCTCAAAACATATATCAGTAGGTATTGTCTTTTATTTAAGAACAAAATTCATCAATTGTTTATCAAAAAAAATATAGTCAAACCACCTTAAAATGAAAATTCAGAGTTATTTGAGTAACTCTGTCGTTGGTATTATTTGTGCAAGCTGCTAAAATCTGGCCTCTTTTTTGCGGTCTACTGAGGAAATTACGTGAGCGATAAAAATTCATCACTAAGTTATAAAGACGCTGGGGTTGATATTGATGCAGGTAATCAACTAGTTGAAAGAATTAAATCGGTCGCAAAAAAAACTCACAGGCCAGAAGTCAGAGGGGGGTTGGGTGGTTTTGGCGCTCTGTGCTCATTACCAGAAAAATATAAAAGGCCATTACTGGTATCAGGCACCGACGGTGTAGGTACCAAACTCAGATTGGCAATGGACTTAAAACAACACAGTGGTATTGGCATAGATTTGGTTGCAATGTGTGTGAATGACTTGATAGTACAAGGTGCAGAGCCTTTATTTTTCTTGGACTACTATGCCACCGGAAAGTTGAACATAGAAACAGCAACTGAGGTTGTATCTGGTATTGGTAAAGGTTGCGAATTATCAGGCTGCGCACTCATAGGTGGTGAAACTGCTGAAATGCCGGGCATGTATCATGGCGAAGATTACGATGTGGCTGGTTTTTGCGTAGGTGTAGTCGAAGCAGATGATGTGATTGATGGTTCACGTGTTGCACACGGAGATGCGCTGATTGCCCTAGCCTCTTCTGGTCCTCATTCCAATGGTTATTCTTTAATACGTAAGATTTTAGAAGTATCCGCAAGTGATACAAGTGAAGCGCTAGAAGGTAAAGCCTTGTCCGAACATTTACTTGAGCCAACCCGCATTTATGTGAAGAATGTACTTTCTTTGCTAGAACAAATACAAGTTAACGCAATATCCCATATTACTGGTGGTGGATTTTGGGAAAATATTCCGAGGGTTTTACCACAGGGAACCAAAGCTGTGATCGATGGAAATAGTTGGCAATGGCCCGCAATTTTTAATTGGTTACAAGAAAAAGGTAATGTAACGACTCATGAAATGTACCGTACCTTTAACTGTGGTGTGGGTTTAATGATTGCGTTACCCAGTGATAAGGCTGCTCAAGCGATTGATATTCTGAACAAACTTGGCGAAAACGCATGGCAGATTGGGCATATAGAAAATAGTGACGCCGAACAACAGGTTGAGATAAATTAAGTGACTGAGCGACAGGCGAATAGGCAGCAAAAGTCCATAGTTGTATTGGTTTCAGGAAATGGTTCAAACTTGCAAGCGATCATCGATGACATTTTTCAGCTAAAAATTAATGCTAAGATTTCAGCGGTTATCGCAAACCAAGCAACAGCTTATGGGTTGACTCGTGCTGAAAACGCTAGTATCCCATCTATTTATATTGATCATAAAAGTTTCGATAGCAGAGAGGAATATGATGCTCAGATGGTTCGTTGCATAAACGAGTACAATCCGGATCTTATCGTACTGGCTGGTTTTATGCGCATTCTTACTTCAGGTTTTGTAGAAAATTATCTCGGTAAGATGTTGAACATTCATCCCTCTTTGTTGCCCAAGTACAAGGGTTTAAATACACACCAAAGAGCTATTGACGCTGGAGATGAAGAACACGGTGCATCAGTACACTTTGTCACGCCAGAGTTAGATGGTGGGCCGGTAGTATTGCAGTCTAAAGTGCCTGTTTTTGAGCAACAAGATACACAAGAATTAGCGGATAGAGTTCAACAACAAGAGCGTCAAATGTATCCACTTGTCATTAAATGGTTTTGTGAAGATAGGCTTAAAATGGTCAATAACAAAGCAGTTTTAGATAACCAAATATTAGCTGAAGAGGGTTACGCAATTGGCTAAATTGATTGCGTTATTAACAATAACCTTATTTTTGGGTTTAACTTTTGGCGTAAATACACGTGTTCATGCCGAAACTGAGCAGTTAATAGGTTTTGAGGCGCAATACACAGTCTATCGATTTAGTAGACGTTTAGGTAAAGCCAGACTGAGTCTAAAAGCCGATGAGGACAATCTATATAGATTAGATTACTACTCTAAAGTATCGGCCTTCTTTCTATCAGATATTCGTTCTGAAACCAGTTTTTTTTCGTTTGAAAATAATCAATTACAACCCCATACCTACGCTTATAGCCGCAGCGGAACTGGTTCGAATAAAAACACAAAAATTTATTTTGATGCTGAAAAATCTACAGTTACCATCAATCAAGCTGAGTCAATAGATTGGCTAGGTCAACTAGATAACCAGCTTTATCGCTTGGATGTGCAATTAAAATTGGCCTCTGGTAAGCGTGAATTTGTCTATGACATTATTAATAATAGAGGACAGTTGCGTCATTATGTGTTGAAAGTAGTAGGCAAAGAACAGCTCGATTTACCTTTTGGCATGATTGAGGGTATCAAGGTCAAAATTCTTCGAGAAAATTCAACAAGAGAAACAATAGCTTGGTTTTCACCGCAGTTAAATTATCAATTAGTTAAGTTACAACAATTCAAAAATGGTAATGAACAAGGTGAAATTCGGTTGAAACATTTCAAGTCACAAAATACCCCATTAGAAAAAAATAACTGATACCGCATTAACCAATCTGTAATTATGTTGCTAAGCTATCATTTTAATTTGTACAGTATCATTTGAAATTACCATCCAAATAAAAGTAATTACTTGATCTTTAAACTTGAATTTCACATGACTAAAATATACTGTTAGATTGTGGTCTGACCACTATTAATTGGAGTCATTATGCAAATCCTAATTTGGTTTTTATATGTGATAGCAACGCTTGGTGCAGTAAGCTATTTTAGAATGAAGTTGTTTAACGCCACTGTCGCCACTTTTTGCTTATTTATACTTGGCGGTATTCTAGGGGTGATAGGCGGATTCAGTTGGATAATCTTCTTGATTGCGGCCCTGCCCCTTAATATCGAATCTGTGCGTAAACAGTACATCAGCGAACCTATCCTAAAACGCTACAAAAAAATTATGCCTGAAATGTCGAGCACAGAAAAAGATGCTATCGATGCGGGCACTGTTTGGTGGGATGGCGAGATATTTAGTGGTAATCCGAACTGGCAAACACTGCATAATATTCCACAAGCTCGACTCACCGCTGAAGAACAAACCTTTTTAAACGGGCCTGTAGAAGAAGTGTGCAGAATGTGTGATGACTGGGAAGTGACACACAAGAATGCAGATCTGTCTGCAGAAGTTTGGCAGTATTTAAAGGACAATAAATTCTTTGCTATGATCATCAAGAAAGAATTTGGTGGCTTAGATTTTTCTGCTTATTGCCAATCTCGTGTACTCCAAAAACTATCCAGTGTGAGCGCAGTTTTATCCACAACAGTAGGTGTGCCTAATTCATTAGGACCTGGTGAGTTACTCCAGCACTATGGAACTGAAGCACAAAAAAACCATTATTTACCCAGATTAGCAGTGGGTGATGAAATTCCATGTTTTGCACTAACGGGACCAGAAGCAGGCTCAGATGCAGGATCATTGCCTGACAGTGGTATTGTATGCAGAGGACAATGGAATGGCGAAGAAATTCTCGGCATGCGTCTTACCTTTGACAAACGTTATATTACCTTAGCACCAGTTGCGACTGTCATTGGCTTGGCTTTCAAAATGTATGATCCAGAGGGGTTATTAGGTGATGAAAAAGAATTGGGTATTACCTGTGCTTTATTGCCTAGAAACACTAAAGGTATGGAAATAGGCAACCGCCATTTCCCATTAAACGTTCCTTTTCAAAATGGGCCAATCAGAGGTCAGGATATATTTGTACCTTTAGATTACATTATCGGCGGTACCAAAATGATCGGCCAAGGCTGGCGAATGTTAGTAGAATGCTTGTCTGTAGGCAGAGTAATTACGCTTCCATCAACGTCTGCGGGTGGTGCTAAGAGTATTGCCTTAGCCACTGGCGCTTACGCTCGTATCCGTCGTCAATTTAAAATGCCTATTGGTAAAATGGAAGGTATTGAAGAGATGTTAGGACGTATAGGTGGCAACGCTTACCTTATGGACGCAGTCACATCCTTTTCAACTAAAGGTGTAGATTTGGGTGAAAAGCCTTCCGTTATATCCGCTATCTGCAAATACCATTTGACAGAAAAAATGCGTCAGGTCGTCAATGACGCCATGGATGTACATGGTGGTAAGGGGATTATGCTTGGACAAAACAACTATTTGGGCCGCGCTTACCAAGGAGCACCTATTGCTATTACAGTAGAGGGAGCCAACATTCTGACACGTAATATGATGATCTATGGGCAAGGTGCAATGCGCTGCCATCCCTATGTGTTGACAGAGTTATTCGCTGCCAACAATCCTGACGATGACGAAAGCTTAGAACAATTTGACCAAGCAGTATTTGGACATATTGGTTTTGCTATCAGTAACTTGTTCCGCAGTTTATGGTTTTCATTGACAGGCGCGCGTTTTACTCAGGCACCTTTTGCTGATGAAACAGCGGGTTATTATCGTTCGATGCAACGTTACAGTTCTAATATGGCCTTTCTATCTGATGTTGCCATGGCAGTATTGGGCGGAGAATTGAAACGCCGTGAACGCATATCGGCTCGTTTAGGTGATGTATTAAGTTATTTGTATCTCACCTCATGTGTGTTGAAGCGTTTTGATGATGAAGGTCGCAAAGCTGACGATTTACCTCTGATGCACTGGGCGATGCAAGACAGTTTACACAAGTTAGAAGTGGCGTTAGAGGAGTTACTCGACAACTTCCCTTCTATGATAATGGGTAAAGCACTCAAATTAATCATTATGCCATTTGGAAAAACGTATAAACGCCCTTCAGATCAATTAGATCACGATATTGCCAGACTGCTACAAACACCAAGTGAAGCCAGGAGCCGTTTAGGTGCAGGTCAATACGTGTCTCGCGTGCCAGGTAGTTTAATGGGTGATTTGGAACAAACCTTAGAAAATGTTCTGGCAGCAGAGTCCATTTATAACAAGGTATGTAAGGCCGCAAAACAATATTTACCTTTTACCGAGTTAGATAAGGTGGCAGATAAGGGACTTGAACTAGAAGTTATTACTGACGAAGAAGCTAACTTACTCAGGGAAACTGAACGTGGGCGGTTACGTACCATTAATGTCGATGACTTTGACCCAAGTGAATTAGTTCAAAGTGTTCAAAACGAGCAAAAAGAAAAGCCCAAGAGAAAACCAAGGGCACCTAAAGCCACTTAAACTAATCTTTGAGCCTATAACAGTTTTTGCTCTTTGATATAAGTGTAAACAGTAAAGGATTGTTCACTATTTTCGTTGAGTGAATCTAACTGTACTCAGAAGATCCGCCATGATCTTCTATGTCTGTGGATAATACTCAAGCCTAACGCTTGCAAAATGCCCTAAAGCGTCTAATTGTTCTTGTATGCATAATACACCTAATCATTAACCTCTATAAAATACCTTAACGTTTAGTAAACCCCAGACTTTAGCTGCAACTAGGGCTTTATTTTGTCTTAGTTCGATTACTTGTTGGTTCCTCTATTAACAGGCTAATAACTGAAAAATACTGGCTGGCTATACTTAACAGACACAAGTCAAAGCAAGAAGGTTAGAATAGCTGCTGAAAATTAGCACCTAGAGATGGTATTACTGATGTCATATAGTCAGCATCCATATATATCTATGTAAATATTAAAATATTGAAGACGTGTATGATTTTTGAAGATTCACGTTTTTTAGAATACGGGAGGGTGACATGATTTTTGAAGATTTACGTTTTTTAGAATATGGGAGGGTAACTAATTGAGGACTTAGTGAGGACTTTAAAATATCAACTCATCCTTGAGTTTTTATCACATTTTTTTGACTGTATGTTAAGGATTAAAAACCACTAGAATTTAGCACCCACCCATAGCCATAACTTATCGGCATCTACCCTGCCACTTTCGCCTGAATAAGCAGCATATTTAATCCCAGCTGAGTAGTGTTTGCCATATTTACGTGCGTAAGAAATATCAATTTCACTGCCCAGGTCGTCAACACTTTCACTGGCTTCATCCGCTTCGAAATCATGGTAAACCACCGTCCAGCCGCCGCCCGCTAATTTGCCAGCCAAGGTAACACTGGTGTCTACCAAACCTTGAGCAGGTGTGCCTAAAAATTGATCCGCCCAGCCATTAAACTTATGCAAGGTAGCCAGAGGGGTAGAAAATCCATAAGCGCCATTATCTGAGCCCAACTCTTCATAACCCACCTTAGCGGTTACACCCTTAAATACGGCCCCAGCTTCAAGCATCAAATAGTCAGCATCAAAATTACTGCTTACACTTTCACTGCTTTGACTGGCAAATTCTGCCGAATACAATAATTTTGTGTCACCCGCTTGGGTACTGCCGCTAAAGCGAATACCATAGGTATCCAAGGCGTTGTCCGTATTATTATCGACTTCCAGTAAATAACCGTAACCGGTCAGTATGCCAATAGACGTCTTGTAAGACGCATTAAATAAATGGTCTTTTGCATCCACATCTGCCGCTTCGGCAAAAATACGATTACGCTGAGTGATGTAGGCATATTTCACCGTCAAATCTTTAAGGGGTGAAAATTGCGTGCTCAAACCATCAAAGGTTTGTCTGTCCTGACGCCAACCTACATGTCCAACAAATCGATGATTGTCCATGGTGATCACCTGGCGACCCAGCTTGGCAGAAAACCCGTCCCCCTTATACTGAATAAAAGCTTGCTCCAATTCAGTAAACTCCGGATCAGCAATCACAGAATAAATCCCTGAATTATAGCCCACAGGCCCAACTGTATAGTCGCCTTGGCCTAGCACAATACGGTTATCTTCCATTTCTACCATGGCGGAGAACCCCTTAAACGACCCAGAAGTATATCCCAGTCGTGTACGCAAGGTTAAGGCACTGGCGTCTTGTGCCGCGTTATCTTGCTCAACATTTTCATAACGCAAACGAAAATCTGCACTAGCAGTGCCTTTGGTTAAGGCTTCAGTAAAGCTTTCTGCAAACGCATATTGACTACTGACACTGCCTATTAGTGCCGTTGCTAAAGCCATACTTAGGATATTATTTTTAGTTGTTTTCATAGTTTTCTCTTTAGTTTTAATGTGAGCACCGACATGTTGTAAGACTATTCATCTCCAACAAACTTGCGCTCACTGTTCTTAATTGGAACGTCATTAATACTGGCCTGTCGGCTTTTCATTAAGCCATTCTCTGCAAATTCCCAGTTCTCGTTGCCATAAGACCGATACCATTGACCAAATAAATCATGCCACTCGTACTCAAAACATACAGCGATACGGTTATCCGCAAAACACCACAGTGTTTTCTTTAAGTAATAACCATTTTCTTGTTGCCACTTCCTCGCCAAAAACGCCTTTATTGATTTTGTGCCACTAAACATTTCATCACGATTACGCCATATACAATCCTGTGTATAGGCCAGTGACACACGTTCTGGATCTTTACTATTCCAGGCATCTTCTGCCGCTTGTACCTTGAGCAAAGCTGTTTCCAAGGTAAAAGGAGGAAAAGGGGGTTTGTTATGCATGATGTCATTCCTTTATTAAGTTCTTGATCACCGCGACTGCCTGTCCTGTTGGCGTAATACGAGTAATCGATATAAAAAATACGCAACATATTTTTACCAGGTTTGCCTAAGCTTCTACCTACCATTGTTTTTTACTTGCTCGATTGTTGTGCATCAATAGTTAAATAAAGTGCACTCGCTAATAACAAACTCCAAGTAAACTTAAAATGTAAACAACATTGGCTAACAAAAAAATTTATCCTGCATATCCTTATTCCTATAGCGAAAGCTGTGCCACTTTAAATAAAAAAATTAACTATATGTTTTTAAACAACTTTAAATTATTTAACAGTGTGCAATCAAGACGCGAACTTTCGTTGTGTAACGAAAGTTCGCGCTACGCAAGACGAAAATTCGTTGTTGGCTTGTTAATTGAATAATGCTCTTTAACAAAAATAAGTTTGAAAATAGGTAGAGCGATGCTACAACACGATGCTTTTGAACACGGTCCTCAGGCACAACTGCTTGTCGACCCATTGGAAAACAGAGTACTGGCTGCAAATATTAAGGCTCGGCAGCTTTTCTTACTGGGGGATCTGAAAGAAAACACAGTTACGGTTACCAGCCTCTTTGCAGAATGTTTGTCAGAGTTGTACACCCTAAGTAGCGACGCATTGCACCATCATTGGGCATGGAGTGAAAATTTAGTCTTTTCTGCACCGGAGGGCTCGGCCCCTCTTGAAACCACTGTATCGACAGTCGAGCAAAACGGTAACACCCTCCTGATATTTAGTTGCAGCGACGGAATAGACTTATTCAGGCTGCGCCATAAAGCATCGGCCGATCGCTATCACCACGCTGGTTTTTTGCATTGGAGCCGGGTAGAAACGGTATTCGAAGAAATTGAGCGGCAAAATCAGTTACTATTATCAGCCGTCGGCGACGGTATTTATGGGGTAGACGCAAGCGGCTGCAGTACCTTTGTTAATCCTGCGGCAGAGAAAATGTTAGGCTGGAGCAAAAGCGAACTTGTAGGGCGAGACATTCACGACATGATCCACCATAGTCATGAAGATGGTAGCCACTATTATCCAAGTGACTGCCCCATCTATGCTGCATTTCATGACGGTTCGGTGCGCAGCATAGATGATGAGGTATTTTGGAGTAAATCAGGTAAAGCAATTCCGGTTGAGTACACCAGCACTCCGGTTACCGATAACGGCACACTTGTAGGCGCAGTGGTCATTTTCCGTGATATCACTGAACGTAAGAAAACCGAAAAGAAACTACTCAATGCAATTAGTGAAATTGATTCTTTAAAACATCGCCTGGAGTTAGAGAACGCCTACCTGCAAGAAGAGATCAATGCGGATTTCAACCACCATCAAATTATTGGCCAAAGTCAAGCTTTACAGCACATGGTGCGTCAAATCGAACTCGTTGCTCCTACCGACGCAAACGTACTTATCATCGGTGAATCTGGCACGGGTAAAGAATTGATCGCCAGAGCAATACACGAAATCAGTGCTAGAAAAGCCCGCCCAATGATCCGAGTAAACTGTGCGGCGATCCCGGTAGAACTATTCGAAAGTGAGTTTTTTGGTCATGTCAGAGGTGCTTTCTCTGGTGCTGTATCAGATCGTGCCGGGCGCTTTGAGTTGGCCGATGGTGCCACAATATTTTTAGATGAGGTAGGTGAAATACCATTGCAACTGCAGAGTAAACTGTTGCGAGTATTACAGGAACAGCAATTTGAGCGAGTAGGCGACTCAAAAACATGCAGTGTGGATGTGCGAGTTATTGCCGCAACCAATCAGGATCTCAAATCACTGGTGGAAAAAGGTGCGTTTCGGGAAGACTTGTATTTTCGACTCAATGTATTTCCAGTTGAATCGCCCCCTCTAAGAAAGCGACTGGAAGACCTACCTATGTTAACCAAACATTTTATTGATAAAATTTGCAAACGTGCCAATAAAGTACATCCCAAAGTATCACTTGCCCAACTAGAAAATTTAAAAGCCTATCATTGGCCAGGTAATATTAGAGAGCTAGAAAATATTATTGAGCGCCAGGTTATTTTGTCCAGTGATAATAAGCTATATTTCGATTTTTTGTCTTCAGCTACTTCTCCCAAAGCAGTCAGTCAGGTTCAACCCGCTGATATTTTAAACGAAGCTCAAAAAATAAAGTTAGGCGTTTCAAGTATTGAATTGGCTCTAAAACAAGCCAACGGTAAAATTTATGGGGAAGATGGTGCCGCTGCTATTTTGGGCTTAAAACCTACTACGCTAGCTTCCAGAATAAAAAAATATAATATTAAGAAGTCCGGATTTCAAACATAAAACAATCCATCACGATTTGTTTTATTCACATTCTCTGTCATATGTGAAGTTTCAAAATATGCAAACAGAATGAGGTGAGCACAGTGAATTGTGCCCCTGCAACCTAACAATTATGTTTATCGAATTCAACGGTCAAGGTGAATCATTTATCAAAGCTTTGTCCGCAGTGATTATACGTTTAAGACAACAAAGGTCACTATACCTAGGGTGAAATATAGTCTTAATAAAGAAGCGCTGATTAAACGGATTAATTTTTAGGAAAACAACGTAATGTCGTTGCTCAAACAATGAACTTTCGTTATTAACGATAATTCGTGGTGAAGAATTTTCTTTTAATTAATATTTAATCCATTAAATTCAATACCTTATTTAAAATTAACTTCTGGCACAGTTATCGCAATGAAGTCGTTGCTCAGGGGTTTTGCTATTAGCAAGTGAACGTGACCCAAAGCAATAAATTAATACGGAATAAAAGAGTACGAGTGAATAATTGCAAAACTTGAACGATTCTAAGTCTGCACAATTAAAGATTATGGCGTCATCATATTTTGCACTATTGCTGTCCAGAATGATTATTTGAGGAATGAATTATGAAAAAAATCGATGTAACCGAACTCATTTTCACCATAAAAAATGAAAAAAAATTAACATGGGAAGAAATTGCACAAGCGGTTGGCATGTCAACTATTTGGACCACTTCCGCTTGTTTAGGTATGAATAGTTGCCCACCCGAGGTAGCAGAGAAACTAGTAGCGTTTTTAGGTTTACCTGCAGAGGCAACGTCAGTGCTGATGGAATACCCGTTAAAAGAGTGGGATAAAGCCGTTCCACAAGACCCTCTTATTTATCGTTTATACGAAGTAGTGGGTGTATACGGCGATACGCTTAAAGAGGTTATTCAGGAGAAATTTGGTGACGGCATTATGAGCGCTATTGATTTCACAATGGATGTTCAAAAGGAAGTTGACCCGAAAGGTGACCGAGTTATCTTAACGTTAAATGGTAAATTCTTACCTTATAAATCCTGGTGATCGAGTAGATTAAAATCTGTATTTTGTAATTAATTAATAATTGATGGCTTCTGGTGCCTTATTAGTTTTTTGATACAAGAATAAAATTTAAAATAATATAAAAGAGGAACAACAATGGCTTATATTGAACCCAGTGAGTTTGTCACTAAGATGGTTGACGCAGGTGAATCTAAAGTGTTTATGTCGACTAAAGACACTTTGATAAGGGCGTTTATGGCGGGTGCTATTTTAGGATTAGCGGCCGTTTTTGCGATTACTGTAGGGGTTAAAACAGGGAGTCCATTAGTAGGAGCGCTGCTTTTCCCTGTTGGTTTTATCATGTTGTATTTGATGAAGTTTGACTTGTTAACCGGTGTGTTTACTTTAGTGCCCCTAGCACTGTTGAATAAGCGACCCGGTGTGACTTTTGGTAGCATGATGCGAAATTGGGGCTTAGTGTTTGTTGGCAATTTTGCCGGTGCTATGACCACCGCTTTTTTTATGTCTTTTGTTTTAACTTATGGTTATTCTGTCGACGGTGGGGCAATCGCTGCCAAGGTTAGCGCTATTGGTGAATCACGCACGTTAGGCTATCAAGAAAACGGTATAGGTGGCTGGTTTACTATTTTTATTCGCGGCATGTTATGTAACTGGATGGTCTCTATGGGCGTGGTTGGTGCAATGATATCAACGTCTGCAGGCAGTAAAATGGCAGCCATGTGGATGCCAGTCATGTTGTTTTTCTTCATGGGTTTTGAACATTCAATTGTTAACATGTTTCTTTTCCCTTTTTCTATGATAATGGGTGGTGATTTCACTGTATATGACTACTTAGTGTGGAATGAAATCCCAACTGTTTTAGGTAATCTTGTGGGTGGTTTATGCCTGGTTGGTTTACCCTTGTACTATACACATGTGAAAACATCGCCAGAACGCAAGCTATCCAAATAAAGAGTAATGGGTAGGTACTGGGCTCCAAATATCATATATTTGGAGCCTTTTTTATTAGAAACGGTTAATGAGGAACATCAATGAGCCGTCCATTAAGTGTAGTTATCGGGCAAGCTAGTAACAAAGGCGTTAAAGCGATTAATCAGGACGCCATCGGCAAGGTAATTCCGACAGAGCCACAGCTTAGTACCAAGGGTATTGTGGTTGCGATGGCTGATGGGATTAGCTCAAGCCAGGTAAGTCAAATAGCCAGCCAAACGGCGATTTCAAGTTTTTTAGACGATTATTACTGCACTTCTGACTCTTGGTCAGTTAAAACATCGGTGCAAAAAGTCATAAAATCCATTAACTATTGGCTATATGCACAGACTCAGAATAGCCCTTATCGATTTGAAAAAGATAAAGGCTTTATTACCACTTTTAGCGCACTGGTACTGAAGTCTAATACGGCCCATGTATTTCACTCTGGTGACACCCGTATTTATCTACTATCAGGTGGACAACTCCAACAATTAACCACAGATCACCGCCGCGTAGTCTCCTCACAAGTCAGTTATTTAACCCGTGCTTTGGGTATTGAGCAACAGCTAGAAATTGATTATCACAGTCAAGCTATCGAAAAAGGTGATATTTTTATTTTGGCCACTGACGGGGTGTATGAGTTTCTAAACAAAAAGCAGATCATTCACCATATCGCCCATTCAGAAACTTTAGATATTGCTGCGAAGCAAATAGTCGACCAAGCATTGCTTGAGGGTAGTGATGATAACTTAAGTATACAAATAGTGCGTATTGAATATGTACCTGATTACCAATTAGACGAAGTCCAACAGCACGTGACTCAACTGCCTTTACCACCAAGATTACATCCAAGAATGCAGTTTGATGGATATGAAATTGTGCGTGAAATTTACATTAGTAGCCGCAGTCATGTGTTTCTAGCCCGGGATCTAACCAGCCAAGAAACTGTCGTGATTAAAACGCCTTCTACTGAATTGCGCAATGATAGTCAATATCTCGAAATTTTCATGCTGGAAGAATGGATCGCGAAACGACTCAATAATCCTCATGTTGCGAAAGCGATAGGATTAACGCGCAAACGAAATTTTTTATATTTGGTGAGCGAATTTATCGAAGGGGTCTCACTGAATCAATGGATGATCGACAATCCAAAGCCAAGCCTAAATCAAGTGCGAGCTATTATTGGACAGATAGCGAAAGGCTTACAGACCTTTCATCGACAAGAAATGATCCATCAAGACCTACGTCCCAATAACATCATGATAGACCGAAGCAATACGGTCAAAATTATAGATTTTGGATCAACCTATATTGCTGGGGTTACGTCTGCTATTAGCGCAGATACCTTGCGAGGCACAATGCGATATTCAGCCCCAGAATATTTTTTGGGACACGTTGGCAGTGAACGCTCTGATATATATTCATTAGCGGTGATCACATATCAGATGTTATCCGGTCGCTTTCCTTATGGTGTTGAAATAGCGCAAGCCAAAAATATGTCGGCACAGCGTCGTTTAAGCTATAGGAGCCTAATAAACGACGATAGCGAATTTCCTATTTGGATAGATGATGCTCTTCGACGAGCATTACACATTGACCCTTTAAAGCGTCATGGGGAATTATCTGAATTTATTTATGATTTACACCACCCTAATAAAGCCTATTTGTCGCGAAATCGTCGCCCGTTGATTGAACGTGATCCTGTTATGTTCTGGCAAGGACTGAGTATTATTTTTTTCTTAGTGATAATGATTCAACTGGCACTTTAAATTTTTATGCTCTTATATTAAGCCAATCGTTGAGGCTGCAAATTTAGCGTGTGTGGGTTTATTAGCGCCATCATAAAACGATAAAAATTTTAGATAGCTGATATAAATGCAGGTAATCAGTTGTACCTAAGAATCAATATGGCACATACATTCGTAAGCGCTTAATAAACCGACGTACTTTCCAAGTATAAATATCCTTGTCATGATTTAGCAGTTCACAGTAAGCGCTATTGAAAGTGCGGGGGGGGCTGTCAAGTTACCGAGTTCGGATGAATAGATTGGCAATTTAACTACCTATGCCAAATTTTGGACACAACTCGCCCTGCCCCACTCAACGAACACTCTGTCTCAGAGAACTCTATAATTACTCGCTTTAATGGAATGGCGACCAAGCCAAAATAGATTATTAACCACCCCATGACATGATAGAAATAGTTGAGCCTGAGCTTACGATTTAGATCATCTTATTTCCCGTACCTCATTTTATATCAGTTTGGTAGATAAGTAGCTCATAAACTTGTCAACACCGATCATAGGGCTCATTTAGGAAACGTTAAAAATGTGTGCCCAAATTTAACAGTATGCGTTCATTTAACCCTCAACTGTCTCATGTTCAGATTTGACGATAACGCCTAAAGGCCACGTATTACATGAGATTACGTTGATCGTTGATATATATGTGAAGTTTGGACTTGGTATCGCACACGTCTTAACATAGTAGGGATCGGTGGTTCACTACTTGATGCCTCTTGTGCCTGACTAATAAGTCGACAGTAGAATAATCAAAAACACCTTACTAATAAAATAACAAATTACAGAATTTAATTATGTAATGTCGTAATTTCGTAATTGAGCATTTTTGAACTCTGGGTCACTATGCTTTAAACAAAAATAACGTGGATAGTGTGATGTATTTAGGTGTTGATTTAGGCACGTCTGGGATTAAGGTCATTATTACTAATACTGAAGGACAGATCGTTGATTCAGAATCGGCAGAGTTGGCTGTGTCTCGACCGCAACCATTATGGTCTGAACAAAACCCCACTGACTGGTGGTTAGCCTTTTGTAAGGTGATGGACGCTTTATCTAGTCGTCAGTATCTTTCTCAAGTCAAGGCGATAGGATTATCGGGGCAAATGCACGGTGCCACATTACTCGACAAAGCTGGAGAGATTATTCGCCCAGCCATACTCTGGAACGATGGTCGCAGTGCCAAAGAATGTGAAGAGCTTGAACGAGCTGTAACAGATAGTCGCCAAACTACCGGCAATATTATGATGCCAGGATTTACTGCTCCTAAATTATTGTGGGTGAAACATCATGAAGCCGACAATTTCGCACGTATAGACAAAGTACTGCTACCCAAAGATTACCTAAGATGGTTATTAACGGGTGACTTCGCTGGCGATATGTCAGATGCGGCAGGCACGCTTTGGTTAAATACACAAAAGCGCGAATGGAATACAAATTTGCTTGAGGCATGTGGCCTTACCTTGGCGCACATGCCGAAGCTTTTTGAAGGCAATCAAATAACTGGCACTTTACAGTCTGACTTAGCCAGTCGTTGGGGATTGCTAGAAGTGCCAGTGGTAGCGGGGGCGGGAGACAATGCTGCAGGTGCGATAGGTGTAGGCCTAGTCAAACCTGGACAAGGTATGATTTCCCTAGGTACATCAGGTGTGTATTTTGTGGTTGCTGACCATTTTAGCCAACATGCCGAACTAGCAGTACACAGTTTTTGCCATGCCTTACCTAATCGTTGGCACTTAATGTCGGTGATGTTAAGTGCTGCAAGCTGTTTAGACTGGTTTGCTAAACAAGTGGTAGGTGAAGATATTGGAGCATTACTCAAGCAGCTTGAAAACACCCCAGTCAATCAGAAGAACACGCCATACTTTTTGCCATATTTGAGTGGCGAGCGCACCCCCCACAACGATCCTCTTGCCCAAGGTGCTTTTATTGGGTTAACCCACGACACAAACAAGCTCGATATGTTGCATGCAGTGCTCGAAGGCGTGTGTTTTGCTTTTGCAGACGGCGTGGATGCGCTGCATCAATCAGGTACCAAAGCTTCAGAGATAACCGTTATTGGCGGCGGCGCACAAAGTGCCTATTGGCGACAGCTTATGGCAGATGTGTTGAATACCAATATCACCTTTAGGAAAGGGGGTGAAGTCGGCCCAGCTCTTGGAGCTGCTCGCCTCGCCCATTTGGCGATGCAGCCAGACTTATCTGTTGAGCAGATTTGTCCGCAACCAGAAGCAGTGCAAGTCCACACTCCAAACAATTCAATCCAATCAATTTTTGAGCAACGACGAACGGTTTACAAACAAGCTTATTCTCAATTACGCACACTTTTTAACAAGGAAATTTTATGACTACTTATTTTGATTCAATACCCAGGATTAAATTTGAAGGCACGAATTCAGACAACCCTTTAGCCTTTCATCACTACAATGCAAGTGAAGTAGTGCTTGGTAAAACGATGGCTGAACACTTACGTTTTGGTGCGTGTTACTGGCATAACTTCTGCTGGGATGGCGCTGACGTATTTGGTCAAGGCACTTTTGGTCGCCCATGGTTGCAGCCTGGTGATGCAATGGAACGTGCAAAACAAAAAGCAGATGTGGCTTTTGAATTCTTTGCAAAACTAGGCACTCCATATTACAGCTTTCATGATATCGATGTGGCGCCTGAAGGAAACAGCATAAAAGAATACGTGAATAACTTTACTCAAATGACAGATGTACTTGAACAAAAACAAGAAGAGACTGGCATGAAGTTATTATGGGGAACAGCCAACGCGTTTAGTCACCCACGTTACGCAGCTGGTGCATCAACCAACCCGAATCCAGAAGTGTTCACCTACGCGGCAACTCAAGTATTTAATGCTATGAAAGCAACCAAACGTTTAGGCGGTGCAAACTACGTATTGTGGGGAGGCCGTGAAGGTTACGAATCACTTCTTAATACAGACCTACGCCAAGAGCGTGAGCAAATGGGTCGCTTTATGCAAATGGTAGTAGAGCATAAACACAAAATCGGTTTTAAGGGTGCCTTGTTAATTGAACCTAAACCTCAAGAGCCAACTAAACACCAGTACGACTACGATACTGCGACTGTGTATGGTTTCTTAAAACAGTTTGGTTTAGAAGACGAAATTAAAGTTAACATTGAAGGTAACCACGCAACACTAGCTGGCCATTCTTTTCAACATGAAATTGCCACGGCCATTTCACTTGGTTTATTTGGTTCAATTGATGCAAACCGTGGTGATGCGCAAAATGGTTGGGATACAGATCAATTCCCAATCGATGTACCTGAATTAACACTTATTATGGCCGACATTTTGAAAGCCGGTGGTTTTAAAACTGGCGGTTTCATGTTTGATACAAAGTTACGTCGTCAGTCTTCAGACCCCGCTGATTTGTTCCACGGACACATTGGCGGTATGGATAACTTAGCGTTAGCACTGAAAAAAGCAGCCGCTATGATTGAAAATGATTTCCTAGGCGATGCTGTTGCTAATCGTTACAGAAACTGGGACGGTGATTTAGGCAAAGCTATTTCAAAAGGTGAGCATAGTTTAGAGTCATTAGCTGCTTATGCTGTTGATAATGAACTCAATCCACAACACGAAAGTGGCCAACAAGAATTATTAGAAAACAAAGTTAATCGCATTTTATACGTTTAAGCACTAGCAACAATAAGTCTTTGAACCCAAAAAACGCCTGATGCAATACATCAGGCGTTTTTTAGTCGTTTCAATAAAGCAAAGCGTTTCTGTTTTTACTGTACGAGCATATTAATGTTCTTTGTTGTGCATTGTAGTAAATCTTTTTTCTTCTTGTCATAGCAACGCCTCCACTTTATCTAAGTATAGCGTTGTATTGACCGATTGAACTCACAACCAAAAGGGGACATAAGGTTCTAGTCTAGAAAAGGCTTAAATCGACCTAAAGCTGACGTTAGAAAATTCGAACTATCAGACTATATTGAGCGAAGAATCATCATACGATTAATCAAACTTGGCCTCAGATAAGTCTGTTTAAATAAAAGTAATATTCAGAACTGGTTTGCACAACTTTAGGAGCCGCTTGTCTTGAATTCTTAATTACGTGGAAACAGTTGATTAATAGACGAAAAATAGCCGACTTTCACTCCCTTAAGAATATAAAATAGATGTCAATATGGAAAATATGAGGCATCATATATTTTGATTTTAGGAAAAATGACGTTTTATTTTACCTATTCTCGACAATGAACTTAGTAAGATCAAATTTTCTCCCGTCAGCAAGCGCTTCGTTTTTCGCTATATCGCCTACTACTTCTTTCCACTTTGGCTGGTAGTTAACATTTTTACATTTCAACAAGAAAACACAGTGCTGACGCTTTCACTATTGCTGGCAATCTTGGTGCTTAGTTTATTGGTCCTATTACGCTGGAAACGCTGGGGATTTGCCGTAGACGAAAACTTTGTCTATATACGTAAAGGACTTGTTGGCGTCGATTATTATTGCTTTCCAACTTACAAAATACAACAAACCCAGTTTAAACAAAGTGTGTTAATGAAACGCCGAGAGTTAGCGTCGGTGCAGCTGATCCTAGCGTCAGGCAGCATGTTAATTCCGCTAATCGATCAACAAGTCGCGTACTTGTTGGTGGATAAGTGTTTGTATCAGGTTGAATCTAGTCAACTCTCATGGATGTAAAAAGCTGGGCTCAAATAACCGAGTTATCGATTGCAACGCCCTTGGTCCTGAAAGAAATTGTCGGAATTTAAATGAAGAGAATACTTTATGCTTAATTTAACTCATCGATTAGCCACACTCGCAGATATCCCCAAGATAGCCGAATTGATGCAGGCCTCGATCATTGAGAATATGAAGCCCTTTCTTACTCCAGCTGAAATTGAAGCTGCCCGGGAAACCATGGGCGTAGACAGGACTTTGATCGAGGACAAGACTTATTTCGTTGTTGAGATTGCCCAAGGTGGACAAAGCGTCATGGTCGGTTGTGGTGGTTGGGGAAAACGCCGAACACTATATGGCGGTGATCACTCCCATGGGCGAGACGACAATTTTAGCGATCCCAACATTGATGCGGCCCGAATTCGCGCAATGTACACTCACCCAGCTTGGATCCGTTGTGGAGTCGGCAGCTATTTGCTCGAATTAAGTGAAGCGTCGGCTCGCAATGGCGGGTTTAAAACAATTGAACTTGGTGCCACCTTGCCGGGCGAACCTTTCTACCTTGCTCAAGGCTACAAAGAAGTTGATCGAGACACCGCTATCGCCACCAATGGCGCCAACAATGTTGTGATCAGGATGGAAAAGGCGCTGTGATCGCAGCTTTTTTTACTGACTATCCGAGGGCGTTGGCCTTCAGTCGATAGTTAACTGAACACTCATGACAACAGAAATGCAAATCAACTCATGGCATCGATTTGTTATCTTCGCTGTCTTGCCAATTTGGCGATGAACACTTAAGTTTCAACATGGTCACCACCGTCATCGCTATCAAGTTTACCAAGATCATTCAATAGCCCAGTCAGATAACCATGGGTAATATGGGCCTTTTGTCGAAATTCGTCATCTTGCATTAATAAGTCATGAAGTTTCAGTAAGTTATAAAAAGGAACTGTTGAATACATATGATGTTCAATATGATAACTGACATTGTGAGGAGCAAAGATAAAAGCCTCTAAAAAATTTACTTTTACCGTTCGAGTGCCGGACAGCAAATGGTCATATTCTAAATCACCAAAATGCTCAGATACACTGCGAATGTATTGGAACATGAGCAGGGTAGATAAAAAGGGCACAAGCCAAAATAATAAATAATATTTCCATAAACCGAACAGGGTTATTACACCAAACAGCAAAACAATAAATGCCAACGAAGGAATTTTACTTTCAACTTTTTTGGCTTTTTTACTTTGATTGGTTTCGTTCGTTTTTATTCTTTTAAGTATCCAAACTACGTCTTTAACACCTTGATATATAGTGAAATATAATAAAATAGTGATAATGAATTCTTTTTTGCTTTTGGGGAATTTAAATTCTTTTTTACTTAATTTTGCAGACCAATCAGGATCATCGTCGGTATTCAAATATTTATGATGAGGAAGATGATTCGCACGGTATTTTTCAATCGAGGTAAAAAGAGGATACATTGACGTTACATTGGTTATTAAATCATTTAGCTTTCTGTTTCTCAGAAACCGAAAATGAGTCGCGTCGTGCATTAAAATTGCCAAGGCATGCATCCTGGCGCCAATGATTATGATGGCTATGATATATGTGAGCGGGTTAAAAAATAAATCACATAAATAAATACAAGATATGATCACTAACCAATTAAACGCTATTGCGAGCCCATGTTTATAAGGTTTGGTTTTATTCAATTCCTTTATTTTTTGGCTATCCACATTTAGGTTTAAATCGCGTGCATCGTAGTGTGCCATTATCAACTCGCATATAAATTGGTGTAAAAAATGGTGAAAAAATGGTGAAAAAATGGTGAAAAAATGGTGAAAAATCAGAGTACATCAAAACTATGAAGAATAGAATCATTTAACCTTTTTGCTACGGCTGGCAGAAACCTAGCTGGCCCATTTCATCCTGAAAAGCGATACAAAAAAGGCATTCTAAATAGTGCTACTTCTGGACACCAGTAACAAAATGTCAAGAAAGACGCTTAACAAAACTTTGGAAAATTGACATGTTTAAATTTTCACACAAACAAATATTGCATTGCCTGATTGCCTGTCCCAGGGGACTATTTTGTTATAATCATGCTCAAATACATGGACCTCAAAATAGGGTTTTAGCAGGGCTATTAATTGCTCAAAACCGAACGCAACCATCGGATGCTCATCTTGCCAGGATTGAGACACATCCTGAGTGGTTTTTTCTATGCTTAGTTTCAGTGACTGTTTTTCTCCATGGCCCGAATAGTTCCAGGCAGAACTAAAGGCGAAGTCATTGCTGTCTTGCTTAAGGGTATGTCTGACAAATGTATTGTTATTAATTTTATTTTTATCCACCGCTAAGTATGTGCGGTCAGAATTTGAAGCGTACCTCAAGTGCGGTCGTTTGGAATATGGTTTTTTGCGAGTACGTTGTGAAGATTGTCACCATGAGCACCTGGTCGCATTCAGTTGGCCGCTCCTGAGCATCCATGCGCCCGCGGCATTTGTGCATCCTGCACGTCATCA
>Ga0115564_10000303_pt1 | contig 49327 bp, 43 predicted proteins | sample COGITO_mtgs_1105_7_FD_88680 | JGI IMG/M metagenome (GOLD analysis project Ga0115564, IMG submission 88680) | Pelagic marine microbial communities from North Sea - COGITO_mtgs_110523 | ecosystem: Environmental > Aquatic > Marine > Epipelagic | place: Germany:Helgoland, sampling site Kabeltonne...
ATTTCGTTTTAAGGGACGTGTTTTTACACTCTTAAAGCCAAATACCTATATGAATTTAAGTGGTAAAGCAGTAAAGTACTGGCTTGAAAAACAAGCCATTCCACAAGAAAATTTACTGGTTATTACAGATGATCTCAATTTACCCTTTGGCAGTTTACGCCTTAAAATGAAGGGGAGTGACGGGGGTCATAATGGTCTTAAGGACATTCAAGATAAATTAAATACAAGTCAGTATAACAGACTTCGCTTTGGGATTAATGATGCCTTTTCTAAAGGCCGACAAGTTGACTACGTGCTTGGCGAATGGACCGCGGAGGAGTCGGAAAAACTAAAAGAACGACTAGATCACTGTGCAGAGTTTATTAAAAGTTTTGTGATGGCTGGCGTGAAAAACGCAATGAACACCTACAATAACACATAAAAAAAAGAGCCGTGGGCTCCTTTTTTTATGGTATAAAGTACTGTTGTTATTTAACAATAATACGTTTGGTGGTTTTTCTTAGGCCGTCTGAAACTGTCATTAAGTACAAGCCACTTTCAATATTTCCTAACGCAATAACTTGCTTAAAGTTACCGCTATTAGTATAAGCTTGCTTGTGAATCTCCCGCCCTCTAATGTCGTATATGTTTAAGTTAACGTTGTTCGAAGTATTCGATTTAAGCTCTAAAGTGAAACTTCCGTTATTTGGATTCGGAGATAGTGACAAGCTTTCAAATTCGTTTTGAGAAACTGACAAGGCAGTTGTTACGTTTACAGTATAATCTTCTACTTCCCCGTCAAAACTCGCTTGGCATGCAGTTACATATTGACCTTGATCTGGATCTCTGTAGGCCGAAGAAACCCGCATGGTTGTATTCCCTAACACAGCACTTTCTGGCACAACTACGGCCAGTGGTGAATTCCCGGTAGGTCCGTTAGTGACATTCACTATCATCCCAAGATCATATTCTTCTCCAGGATCGTTAAAACTACAGTTTTGATTCCAGTCAAACCACACTTTGGTCACTACTTGGTACTGCCCATCAGTGTTTACGTTTACCGTTAAGTCATAACTGCTTCCAATATTTAAATCTGTTGACAAGGCTGTAAAGTCTGAATAAGGGGCTGTTTTTGGAGATGTATCAAGGTTATTGATGGTGTTAAAAATAACTCCGGTTGTAGCCGTGGAAAAGGTTATGTCACCCGCTGAAGTACAAACCTCTGAAATTATATTCAAGTCTAGGTCTATACTTTTAGTAATTGACGCAGAGCTAGCGGTTAATGTTATTACATAGTTTGCTGTAAACAATCCTGACAAATCAGTTACTAAAACATTGAAACTCCCTGTGTTTACTATTGTGGGCTGGCTCAATGAAGAAGAGGCTCCATTTGGAGTGCCACTTAGGGTTAATGATATTTCTTCATTAAATCCGTTTAATGAAGAAATATCAATGGTGTAGCTTCCTTCATCTCCACACGATTCTACGGAGTCATTCACAGCTGAAATTATGAAATCTGGGTCTGTTGAGCCACAAGCTATAGTATTTGGTTTAAATTGACTTTGGAGCACACCTGAGATATAGCTGTCCACAACAGTTGTTTGTCCTTCTGAAAACATATACAGGCAACTGTCATTTCCATAATCCATATAACTCATCGTTAAAGCACTTTCACCAGTCACACATCCAGAAATAGAGCCAGGAGTTGAACATCCATAATTAGGTTGTGAAATATTGGGTGTGTCTGCAATCCCATCATCAGAGTTACAAGACCCTGAAAAGGTATGGTCAAGATTATAAAAATGTCCAAGTTCATGCGTCACGGTTCTTCCTAGGTTGTAAGGAGACCCTGGCGAATACCCAGCACAGCCCGATCCTGAACCAAAAGCACCAGGAGAAATAACCACCGTCTGTCCTGCAGCAATATTACCCCCAAGCGGAGAATATCCTAAAACGCTGTCTCCAGCATTTTTAACTAAAAAGTTCATATAACCTGACCAATTAGAATCTGAATCACCGCCACCGCCAAAGTTATACCCAATAGTGACTGCGGGTTGCCCTTCTACTAGATCCGAGTCTGTTCCTGCAGGATGGTTTAAGGTGGCTATGCAAAACTCAACATTAGCAACACCATGTACGACCCCAGGGTAGTTTGTGCTGGCAGAATCCCATAGGTTAGCGTCTGAGTTGGTCGCCGCAAAGTCTCCGTTAAGTATGTCTATCTGATTTTGAGCGAGTGCTTCCAAACAATTGCGATCAGACTCATCTCCTGCTGGAAAGTGGACAGCTACCGGAACTATTATGGGGTTTAACCTGCTGGAAACAGTTCCTTTTTTTTGTAAGGTTTGCTTTAAAGCCTCTCTAAATTTTTCTTGATTTTTTTCATATTCTCTTGCGAATTCAGGGTCTTGCATTTGTTCACTCATATGCTCAATCATACCGCAGGTACGTTCTTGCGAAAAAGAAACATGGCTTATAAAAGCAGTTATTACAAAAGCTAAGGTTCTGGAGATTAATTGTTTATTCATTGTTTTAGTTTAGGAGGTTCTACGAATCTAGAACAAATTTTATTATTTTACCAATAAAAACCATTATTAATGATTAAAATGAATTGAAAAAGCTTTTTTATTGGGATATATGCAAATTTATTATAAAATGGAAGTGTTATTTGATGATAATGTATTTGAGGGTTTATTTTAGTATTAATTTTAAAATGGTAACACAGTTATTCACTTATACCAAACTTGAAAATTAGGATTTAGTCTGTGGAACTTAATTGGTTTAAAAAAAAACAAAAAGCAGCACTCTTAATCTGTTCACCTTTTTTATCTTCGTAATTTATTTTTCCAATTCAAAAAATAGCTTTTGAAAATTAAATCTGCTGCCGATTACGATCAAATTAAGGACTCCATTGTGACGATAGGGACCTTTGATGGTGTTCACTTAGGGCATCAAAAAATCATTAATCAACTTGTGGCTATTGCCAAGGCAGAGCAACTTCAAGCTTTGGTCTTAACTTTTTTTCCTCACCCAAGAATGGTCGTTCAAGAAGATATGTCTATTAAGCTTATTAATACTATAGACGAAAAAGCAGAACTAATGCAAAACCTTGGAGTTGATCACCTGGTTATTAAAGCGTTTACAAAAGAATTTTCTAGATTAACAGCTCTTGAATATGTACGCGATGTCCTCGTAAATAAGCTTCACATAAAGCATATTATTATTGGATATGACCACCATTTTGGGAGAAATCGAACGGCCAACATTAATGATCTTAAAGAGTTTGGAGCCTTTTATGGGTTTGAAGTTACCGAAATTGATGCACATGAAGTAGGGGACGTGGCAGTAAGCTCTACCAAAATCAGAACCGCTTTAGAAAATGGCGACATTAAAACAGCCAATCAGTTTTTGGGCTATAACTTCATGCTAAGTGGATCCGTTGTTAAAGGGCGTGGCCTAGGCAAAACAATTCAATTTCCTACCGCCAATTTAAAAATTAATGAATCGTATAAGCTAATTCCTAAAAAAGGAGTTTACTTGGTACAATCGCTCATTGAAACTAAATTAGTTTATGGAATGATGAATATTGGAACCAACCCGACTGTTAGTAGTTCTGAAGACGTATCTATAGAAGTCTTTTTGTTTGATTTTGACCAATCGCTATACGGTCGACAGATAACAGTCGAATTGTTAGATTGGATTCGAGACGAAATAAAATTTCCTGGACTGCAAGAATTAAAGTTGCAATTAGAATCTGACCGTCAAGCGGCATTTAATAAAATTGAGCTATTAACTAAAAACTAATTCGATTTAGAGCCAAAACCAATTCTTGTTTTGTTCTAAATGTTTAAATTTACATTTAAAATAATAAGCATGTTACAAGTATCTTACATAAGAGAGCACCAAGCTGAAGTTATTGACCGTTTAAGTAAACGGACGAATGAAGCCAACTCATTAATTGAAGCGGTTTTAAAGCTTGATGAGTCGCGAAGAGGGCTACAGACCAAAGTAGATATGATTTCATCTGAATTGAATGTGCTTTCTAAAGAAATAGGTGAGTTATTCAAAACAGGACATGCTCAAAAGGCCAATGAGTTTAAGCAAAAGACTACGGATTTAAAAGAGACGAAAGCGACACTTTCAGAAGAATTAAGCACAACCGCAGACGCCCTTCAAGCACTCTTATATAAAATCCCAAACCTTCCAAATGCTATAGTGCCTAAAGGAGTCACGGAAGCTGATAACGAAGAAATATTTAGTGCAGGAACCATTCCAACTCTTTCTCAAAACGCCATGCCTCATTGGGAACTGGCCAAAAAATACGATATCATCGATTTTGAGCTTGGGAATAAAATAACAGGCGCTGGTTTTCCTGTTTATAAAGGAAAGGGAGCCCGTTTACAACGTGCGTTAATCAATTATTTCCTTGACAAAAATACCGCTGCAGGATACAACGAAATCCAAGTGCCTCATTTGGTAAATGAAGCTTCTGGTTTTGGAACAGGTCAATTGCCAGACAAAGAAGGTCAGATGTACCATGTGGGGGAAGACGACTTATATTTGATTCCAACGGCCGAAGTGCCAGCGACTAATATCTTTAGAGATGTTTTATTGCAGGAAAGTGAACTTCCAAAAACCCTAACGGCTTACACCCCTTGTTTTCGTCGTGAAGCAGGGAGTTATGGTGCACATGTTCGCGGTCTCAATCGACTGCACCAGTTTGATAAAGTAGAAATCTTAAGAGTCGAACATCCGTCCAATTCCTATGCTGCTTTAGACGGCATGGTAGAACATATAAAATCAATTTTAGAAGAATTAAAATTACCCTATCGAATTCTGAAACTCTGTGCTGGAGATTTAGGGTTTACTGCCGCACTGACTTATGATTTTGAGGTATTCTCAACCGCCCAAGATCGGTGGTTAGAAATTTCTTCAGTGTCTAACTTTGAGACCTTTCAAGCCAATCGATTGAAGCTGCGTTTTAAAAATACAGAAGGTAAATCCGAACTAGCACATACCTTGAACGGAAGTTCGTTAGCACTTCCACGGGTTTTGGCAGGGATTTTAGAAAACTACCAAACAGATGAAGGCATTCAAATCCCCGAGGTTTTAATCCCTTATACTGGATTTTCGATTATTAACTAACGATGCGTTTAAAGCCTAAGTGATGATTTGTATAAAAACAGAGATCCCCAAAGAAGTTTGTGAAATCAACGACGAGTTAAAAGCAATTTATCACAGCAATGATTCTATTTGCATTTGGGTTTTTGAAACTAGAATTGAACGTAACGAGTTTGTAGATAAAACGGTTGGAATGTTAAAAAAAGAAAGAGAGGATTATTATATTTCCAACTATAAATAAAAAACGTCAATCGATTATAGCGTTTTAAACTGTAAAGTTCGGGGGAGTTATACAATTCCTTATAAGTCATTTATTATGGTTACAAAAAATAGGTAATGAAATCTGTAGTTTGCCTTTTTATGAGTCTTTTTTGTTTGGTGTCTTCGGCCCAAGTGGATCCGGTATTGGCTAAAGACTACTACCAGAAAGGGGCTTTTGAAAAAGCATTAGTGCTTTACCAAAAACTACTTGTAACCTCCCGTTCCCACCCCGATTACACCCTTAAAGTAATTGAGTGTCACCAGCAACTCAATCAATTTAAGGCTGCACAAGAACATATTGAAACACAGATGCTTCAGTCAAGGCATCCACAGTTTTTGGTTGAACTTGGCTATAACTACCAACTTCAAAATAAACTGGAATTAGCAGCGTCAAACTACGATCAAGCTTTGTTGCTCGTTGATGAGCAGCCTAACTATGTGTATGGTGTTGCCCAACGCTTTGAAGCCCATTCATTACTAAGTCAAGCGATCCAGACCTATGAAATTGGTTTGGTACGAGCGCCTAATCCAACCTATTACTATCAGCTAGCAGGTTTATATGCCGCCCAACAAAATATAGAAAAAATGATGGAGCGGTATTTGGATTATGTTCAAACAAACCCGCCCTACATGAATCAAGTCATGAGGTTACTCGCGGATTATATCTCCGAGGATTCCAGCCAGCCCTATAATCAGCTATTCAAAAAAGTCCTACTCAAGAAATCGCAAGCCGTTCCAGACCCTTTATGGAACCAATGGTTAAGTTGGTTGTATGTTCAGCAAAAGGATTTTTCAAAAGCCTTCATTCAGGAAAAAGCAGTCTATAGACGGCGCCCTGAATCATTACAAGGGCTAATTAATCTTGCGGTTTTAGCAAATGAACAAAAAGCCTATAAGACGGCTCTTACTGTTTTTGAGTTTATAATTCAGAGCTCAACAGACCCCCGTCTCCTCATTGTGGCCAACTGTAAACTTTTGGAGCTTCAGCTAGAGATTGCGACAGATTCAAAAAGGTATCAAGATATCAAGGCTTCCTATCTAGGGTTGATAGATCGGTATCAACTTGGCCAGGAGAGTATTGAGCTTCAATTGTCTTATGCACATTTTTTGGCGTTTTATGACAACAATCTAGAGGCTGCTACCACATTTTTAAAAACCGCTCTGAAAGAAAATTTATCCGCTTTGACAGCCGCTAAATTAAAAATGAAGCTTGCTGATGTATTTGTAGCCCAAAACAAATTTAATCAAGCCTTGGTCTACTATACCCAAATTCAGCTAGCTGTTAAAAACAGTCCTTTGGCACAACAAGCGCGTTTTAAAGTTGCCAAAACCAGTTACTATAAAGGGGATTTTGAATGGGCCGAGACACAATTAAAGGTGCTTAAGTCCTCCACCTCTCAACTCACAGCCAATGATGCTTTGGAACTACAGTTATTAATTACAGACCATACGGGGAGTGACTCACTACATACTGCTTTAAAGCGCTATGCAAAAGCAGATTTGTTAACGGTTCAAAAAAAACCAAAAGAAGCCATTTTGGTACTAGAGTCAATCCTTCAAAATCACAAAACAGATCCAATTATTGATCAGGTTTTATTGTTTCAAGCCCACGTTTATGAGTCTCAAAAACAATATAACAAAGCAGCCTCTAATTATTTGCAAATTATAAAAGACCATAAAGAAGAGATTCTAGTGGATGATGCCTATTTTTACTTGGCAGAATTATACCGAACTCAGTTAGAAGACTCAGAAAAAGCACAGCTTAACTATGAATCTATTATATTTAATCATGAAGACAGTATTCATTTTGTAGAAGCACGCAATCAGTACCGTTTATTGAGAGGTGATCTAATGAATTAATTACAACCCGTTAACCAATGATAATTTACAACATAACTGCTAATATTGATGAGAGCATCCACGAGCAATGGTTAAAGTGGATCCAGCAACACATTCCAAAAGTTCTTTCAACGGGCTTATTTTTAAAGGCGACGTTTACAAAAGTTTTGGTCGAAGAATCTATGGGTGGCTTAACGTACTCAATCCAGTATTTAGCCCCTTCAAAAGAAGCTTTAGAATCCTTTTACGAACTTCATTCATCAGATTTTCAAGCAGAAGAATTACGATTGTTTGCCAATAAAATGCTAGTATTTAGAACGGAATTAGAATGGATTGATGAATATACTGTAACACCACAATAAATGACTGTAAAGGCAAAAAAATACTTAGGACAACATTTTCTTAATGACGAATCCATTGCCGAGCAAATTGCCGACACCCTGCGTTTAGAGGGCTACAGTCATGTGCTTGAGATTGGACCTGGAATGGGAGTGCTAACAAAGTATATCATTAAAAAACCAATCACCACGCATGTGATTGAAATTGACCCAGAGTCTGTAGAATACCTTCAAGCAAATTTTCTAAACTTAGCGCCCAGAATTATACAAAAAGATGTTTTAAAGTATGATTTTAGTGAGGCCTTTGGAACCGACTCTTTTGCAATTATCGGAAACTTTCCCTATAACATATCGACTCAAATCGTATTTAAAACATTAGAAAACAGACATCAAATACCCGAATTTTCTGGCATGTTTCAAAAGGAAGTGGCCCAACGAATTTGTGAAAAAGAAGGCAGCAAAGTCTATGGAATTTTATCGGTGTTAGTTCAAGCTTTTTATGAGGCTGAGTACTTGTTTACAGTGCCCCCCTCTGTGTTTATCCCGCCACCAAAAGTGGAGTCTGGGGTTTTGAGATTGACTAGAAAAAACAATTATACGTTGCCATGTGATGAAAAATTATTTTTTAAAGTCGTAAAATCGGCATTTCAACAACGTCGTAAGACCTTGAGAAATAGTTTAAAAACCTATAATTTATCGGATAATTTAAAAGCAAATACTATCTTTGACAAACGCCCAGAACAACTCAGTGTTGAAGCGTTTATTGAACTGACAAAAGCAATAGAAACCGATCATTAACCCGTTTAATTTTGAAAGAAACGAAGCAACATATCCCTTTTGAAATCACCGAGGCCCTAATAGAAGGGCTTAAAGGACTGATTGATTCTAACGATGACAAGGCTATTTTAGCGTTGCTGAAAGAGGTGCATTACGCTGATATTGCGGAGCTATTAGATGATCTAAACTTAGATCAAGCTACTTACGTTATTAAGCTCTTAGACAGTGAAACAACGGCTGACATCTTAGCAGAATTAGAAGATGACGTTCGGGAAAAAGTATTGCAAAATTTATCGATTAGAGAGATTGTTGAAGAAATTCAAGAACTTGACTCGGATGATGCCGCCGATTTACTAGCCGATTTATCGCCAGAGCGAAAGCAGAAAGTGATCGCCCAAATGGACGATAAAGAGTTGGTTGCCGATGTTCAGGAACTTTTAACGTATGCTGAAGATACCGCCGGAGGGCTCATGGCCAAAGAGTTGGTAAAAGTATATGAAACATGGACGGTAGCTGGGTGTTTAAGAAAAATTCGCACGCAAGCCAAAGAAGTCAAACGAGTGCATTCCATTTATGTGGTTAATAAAGAAGAAAAGCTAATTGGCCGACTGTCATTAAAGGACCTTTTAATTGCTAATAATGAAACAAAAATAAACGACATCTATATACCTAAAGTGGACTCAGTTCACGTGGATGAAGATGCCGAAGAAGTGGCCAAGTTAATGGCTAAATATGATTTAGAAGCCATTCCAGTTATTAATGATGATAAGGTGCTTTTGGGGCGTATCACTATTGATGATATTGTTGATGTTATCATTGAAGAGGCTGAAAAAGATTATCAGCTTGCTGCCGGTATTACACAAGATGTAGATGCAGAAGATGGCATTCTCGCCCTCACACGCGCTCGTTTGCCTTGGTTATTTTTAGGTCTATTAGGGGGCGTAGGTGCAGCCGTTATTATGGGCGGTTTTGAAACGATTATTGAAGACTTTCCAATGATATTATTATTCACCCCACTTATTGCTGCTATGGCAGGAAATGTAGGCGTACAGTCTTCGGCTATTATCGTTCAAGGTTTGGCCAATGATGAGGTTAGGGGAAGTGTAAATAACCGACTTATAAAGGAAATGTTTTTGGCGGCCTTAAATGGGGTCATTCTAGCCTTGTTTTTATTTGTATTCATATGGGTGTGGAAGCAAGACCTTGGAACGGCCTTAGCCATCTCATTGTCGCTAGTGGTGGTTATTATTGTTGCAGGAATTATAGGAACGTTTATCCCGTTATCATTACATAAAAAAGGAATTGACCCCGCCATTGCTACAGGGCCATTTATCACCACTTGTAATGATATTTTTGGGATATTAATTTATTTCTCAATTGCCAAACTTATCCTAAATATCTAAGATGAAAATTTTACATCTTGATAGTAATCACCCTTTACTCATAGAGCAACTAACGGATTTAGGTCACCACAATCACGAAGATTATACGAGTTCAAAAGAAGCGATTGAGGCTAAGATTCACTCGTATGACGGTCTTATTGTTCGTAGCCGGTTTCGAATTGATGCCTCTTTTTTAGACAAAGCCACCAATCTTAAATTTATAGGTCGCGTTGGTGCGGGCTTAGAAAATATTGACACAGACCATGCACAGGCCAACGGCGTACATCTTATAGCAGCTCCTGAAGGCAACCGTAATGCCGTTGGAGAGCATGCCTTAGGGATGTTACTATCGCTGTTTAATAAGCTAAGCATTTCCGATCGTGACGTAAGAGACGGCAAATGGCAACGGGAAGCAAATCGCGGGAATGAACTGGACGGAAAAACCATAGGGATTATAGGATATGGGCATATGGGTAAAGCGTTTTCTAAAAAGTTGCGAGGCTTTGATGTTGAGGTGTTATGTTATGATATCAAACCCAATGTAGGCAATGAAAATGCAAGACAAGTAACTCTTAACGAGCTTCAAGAAAAGGCTCAGGTTTTGAGTTTGCATGTACCGCAAACCGCTGCTACCAACTCAATGGTAAATACCAACTTTATAACCTCTTTTAAACACCCCTTTTGGTTGTTAAACACGGCTAGAGGTAGTTGTGTGGTGACAAGTGATTTAGTTAAAGCCCTTGACTCGAAAAAAATTAGAGGTGCAGGTTTGGATGTATTAGAATATGAAAAATCATCTTTTGAGACCATTTTTTCAAATGAAACGCCACTAGCATTGAGTCGTTTACTTAAAGCTGATAATGTCATTTTTTCTCCCCACGTAGCTGGTTGGACTGAAGAAAGTCATCGTAAACTAGCACAAACAATTATCGATAAACTCAAGTCTCAGTTTCATTAAACTCAAAATTTAACGATTTGATAACTTGATTTTTAATCAATTAAAGTACACTTGCATTGAGTTTTTACGTCGTTAAATTAAATAGAAACCCTGCTAAGTTTTAAAGAAAATATAGAAATGAAAAACATACTTGTTTTATGTACAGGAAATTCATGTCGAAGCCAAATGGCACATGGGTATTTAAATCAATTTGCTGCTAATGTCGCGACCGTTTACAGTGCTGGTATTGAAACACACGGCATTAATCCTGGAGCTGCAGCCATTATGAAAGAAGATGGCATTGACATCACTCATCATACCTCCAACCATGTGGATGACTATGCGGCCATAGATTTTGATTTTATCATTACTGTTTGTGACCATGCGAAAGAAAACTGCCCATTCATAGCAAGCCCCAATGCCGTACGCTTGCATCATGATTTTTATGACCCGTCTAAATTGATTGGAACAGACCAAGAAAAACATGCATCATTCCTAAAAGCACGCACGGAAATTAAGGATTATATGAAAGCATTTGTCGAGGCGCAGTTTTAGACACTGTTTGCCGGAGGTCCAAACTTGCGTTCCAGCTCTGTCTGAAATTCTTCCATCACAGGACGTACGGTACTGTCAGGTAAGTCCGCGATACGAATGTACATTAGGCCATCAACGGCGTTATTAAAAAGAGGATCTACATTAAAAGCGATCAAACGCGCATTTTGTTTAATATATTTTTTGAGCAGTACAGGCAGTCGTAGGGCCCCAGGCTCAATTTCGTCGATGAATTTATCAAACTTATTTAGATCTGATTCGGTGGCATCAAACACAAAGTCCTTATCCACATCTTTAAGCTTTACTTTAAATTCTTTTTTTTGGGTGATGTACTGCGCCAAATAAGGGTCGTAGTAATGCGATTTCATAAATTCAATCATTAATGATTTTGAAAAGTTTGAAAACCGATTGCTAATACTCACCCCGCCAATAAGGTATTTATGATTAGGAAAGCGAAGCGTGGTATGTACAATACCTTTCCATAACAAAAATAAAGGCATCGGTTTTTGCTGATAGTCTTTAATAATAAACGCACGGCCTAATTCAATAGACTGGCTCATCATAATGTGTAGTTCAGGCTCAAATCGAAATAAGTCTTGTAAGTAAAACCCATCGATTCCTTTGGCTTTGTAAATCTCAGCACCCAAGCCCATCCGATACGCGCCAGCTAAGCATTTAGCCTCGGCATCCCACAAAAACATGTGGTGGTAATAATGGTCAAATTTATCTAAGTCAATCGCTTTATTAGTGCCTTCGCCAACGGCTCTAAACGTGATTTCACGCAAGCGCCCAATCTCATGAAGTAGGTTTGGGATTTTAGGAGCCGGAGCGAGATAAACCTCGTAGTTTTTGCTTGTTAATAAATGGAGGCCTTCCGCTTTTAACATTGAAACTTCCAAAAGCATACCCTGTTTAGATATAGGAGTCACAATTTTTTTTGGGGATTTAGTCCCCTTCAAGCTTGATGAAATGTTAGTGAGCCTTTTTGCCTTTTCAAATGAATTTGAAAGCATATACGTTTTACGTCGTATAAAGTTTGAGAAGCTTTCTAAGGTCGCATGCTCTTTTTGCTCTTTAACGCTAATGGGTTTTCCAATCCGTATTTTAATGACTCTGTTTTTTTGAGTCAATAGTTCCGAAGGGAGTTTGGCAGTCCTAAAAGTGTCACTTAGTTTTGATAAGCGATAAAACAGCGGACTGTTTTTTGCGTGAAAATAAATGGGTACGACCGGAACGTCCGCCCTTTGAATGAGTTTCATAACAGCAGGTTCCCACGGTTTGTCAACTATAAGCTTCCCTTTTTTACGTGTTGAGACTTCTCCAGCCGGAAATAGCCCTAAAGGGTGTCCGTTTTTTAAATGTTGTAATGACTTTTTAAAACCAGCAATACTCGACTTTATCTCTCTGTGATTTTCAAAGGGATTCACTGGTAAAATATAGGGCTCCAATGGTTGGATGCGTTGTAATAAAAAATTCGCAATAATTTTAAAATCCTCCCGCTGCTCCCGAACGAGTTTTAATAATAAAATGCCATCAATACCGCCTAAGGGATGATTTGAAACCGTGATGTAAGCCCCGTTTTTTGGAAGCCGCTTCAAATCTTCCTCCGGAATTTCAAATCGAACTTTAAACTCTTCTAAAATGCCGTTTAAAAAGTCAAGATCCTTTTTGTGTTTATTGCGATTATAGATGCGGTTAATCGTAGAGATCTTTAATAAATTCATTAAAAACCTGGCGATTAGAGTGCCGATTATGCCATAGTTTTCGACCTTAATGGCTTTAGCAATTTCTTTGGATGTTACGATACTCATTAGTTTTGGGGCTTACACAAACCCAGTCGTTTGTGAAAGAGGCTCGTATTATTTAGTTATAATTTGCATAATTTCAGGCGTAATCTGCTTCAAAAGAATATCTTTTCCCTTTTCAATATCCTTTACAGCTGCGTCATTGTAATGTCGCACCGTGTAAAGTTTTACACCTTCATATGATTTCACTTTATACTTCGCTTTTAAATGTAACAGTAAACGTCCTAAATTATTGTAATTGTTCTCAATACAAACAGAAAAACTAATGGCTGAATTTTGAATCATGCTGACTTTCATCTTGTAATCATGAAGCAATCCAAAGATATGGCGGATATTATCTTCTACGATATATGAAAAATCTAAAGAAGACAGTGAGATTAAAATTTGATTCTGCTTTAAAATATAACAAGGAACTTTAGGAGTCATTTCAAGATCTTTTCCTACTCTGGTGCCCTCGTTTAGGGGATTTAAAAAGGACTTAACAAGCAAAGGTATTTCTTTGCGTTGTAAGGGCTGAAGTGTTTTTGGATGGATCACAGAAGCACCGTAATAGGATAACTCTATTGCTTCAGTATAAGAAATCCGGCTTAATAACTCAGCATTTTTAAAATAACGAGGATCCGCGTTTAGGACCCCAGGAACATCTTTCCAAATAGTAACCGACTTGGCGTTTAAACAGAATGCAAAAATAGCAGCCGTATAATCACTCCCTTCTCTTCCAAGTGTGGTTGTGAAATTGTTGGAGTTACTTCCAATAAACCCCTGAGTAATATTTAACTTTGAGGTATCTACTTTTTTAGAGATTAACTCCTGAGTTTGATTCCAATGTACTTTTGCGTTTCTATAATAATCATCTGTTTTTATACAGTTCCTTACGTCTAGCCAAGAGTTTGATAAGCCAATATGATTTAGATAATGACTGATAATACTTGTAGAGATGAGCTCTCCAAAGCCTATCACTTGGTCATAAACGAAATTATAGTTAGGAGACTTGTTATGGTCAAAAAACTGTAAAAGTTCTTGAAATAAGTCATCTATATTTTCAAAAACAGCATGTGTTTCATTTTCAAATAAGTCAAGAAGAATATTGTTGTGGAATTTCTTAACTTCTTGCACTGAACTGTGAAGTTCGTGCTTGGCATCGAAATAGTTTGAAACCACTTTTTCCATAGCATTGGTGGTTTTCCCCATTGCAGATACAATAATCAGTGTATTTTTATAGCCCACGGATTTTAGAACATTGGCTAGATTCCTTACGCCTTCAGCATCTTTCACGGAGGCGCCTCCAAATTTAAAAATTTGCATCAGTTTATTTTTGAGATATAGTTTTTTATTCCTTGTGCATCCAACTGAACAACATTCCAGTCTCGCATCACCCGTGCACCCTTCTGTTCGTAAAAGTCAATGGCTGGAGTATTCCAATCAATTACTTCCCAGCATATACGTTTCACGCCTAGATCAGCACCATGTAAAATGACTTGATCTAATAAGGCGGAACCCACACCATGTCCACGCATCTTATCTGAAACAATCAAATCTTCTAGGTGTAAAACAGTGCCTTTCCATGTTGAAAACCGTGTGTACACCAAGGCAATGCCAACCACTTGTAGGTCTACTTCAGCCACAAAACAATCAAACTCTACACTCTTACCAAACCCTTTCTTTTTCAAGTCCGCTTCAGTGATTTCCACGGCGTTGGGTTCTTTTTCAAATACGGCGAGTTCGGTAATCAATTTTAATACTTGCCCCATATCTTCAAGAGTTGCTTTACGGACGTGATAGTTCATTTGTTTGTTTTAGGTAATTCAAAGATACTCAAAAGCCTTTTAATTTCCCCTAATAAAACAGCTACGAAAACGTTGTAGTTGTCTAAAAATTAAGATATTTGCACAAACATCTATTTACATGTCCCATAAACATCAAACGCTTGGCGAATTTATCATTGAAAATCAATCTTCTTTTAAATACAGTTCTGGTGAATTATCTAGATTAATTAATTCCATTCGTTTGGCTGCGAAAGTGGTTAATTATGAAGTTAATAAAGCGGGTTTGGTAGATGTTTTAGGATCGGCTGGAGATACTAATATCCAAGGGGAAGACCAGCAAAAACTAGACGTTTACGCCAATGAAAAGTTTATTCAAACCCTCGTCAATCGAAATATAGTCTGTGGGATTGCAAGTGAAGAAGAAGATGATTTTATTTCCATTAATAGCACTGATAAAAACCATCAAAATAAATACGTAGTTCTGATGGACCCCTTAGATGGGTCTTCTAATATTGATGTGAATGTTTCTGTAGGAACTATTTTTTCAATCTACAGACGTGTAACTCCGGTAGGAACCCCCGTTCAAATCGAGGATTTTTTACAAAAAGGAAATGAACAAGTAGCGGCAGGATATATTATATACGGGACTTCAACCATGCTCGTGTATACCACTGGAGATGGCGTGAATGGGTTTACTTTAAACCCTGCGATAGGTACCTTTTACTTGTCTCACCCTCAAATTAAATTCCCAAAAGAGGGAACTATTTATTCGGTCAATGAAGGAAATTACATTCACTTTCCTCAGGGCATAAAAAACTATATTAAATACTGTCAAATGGAAGAAGGTAATCGGCCCTATACCTCGCGCTACATAGGATCTCTGGTCTCTGATTTTCATCGAAATATGATCAAAGGAGGTATTTATCTATACCCCACAAGTACCAAAAACCCACAGGGAAAATTAAGACTGTTATACGAATGCAATCCGATGGCTTTTTTAGCGGAACAAGCCGATGGGAAAGCAAGCGATGGCAGTTCCCGAATTATGGATATTCTTCCAACTGAACTCCATCAACGAGTGCCCTTTGTCTGTGGCAGCATGTCCATGGTTGAGAAAGCGGAAAGTTTTGTGCTAGCTTCGCAAAGTTCTTAAGTATTTAAATTTTAGCTAGTCTAAAAGGAAGGTTGTAACTTTGTGAAAATTTAAATTGAATGCACAAAGCAGGTTTTGTTAATATCATTGGTAATCCAAACGTAGGAAAGTCTACGTTGATGAATGCCTTTATAGGGGAAAAGCTTTCTATTATCACTTCCAAAGCGCAAACGACACGGCACCGTATTCTTGGAATCGTGAACGGAGATGATTTTCAAGTCATTTTATCGGATACGCCTGGTATTATTAAGCCCGCCTATGAGCTGCAAAGTTCTATGATGGATTTTGTAAAGTCCGCTTTTGATGATGCTGATATTTTAATTTATATGGTTGAAATTGGTGAAAAAGAATTAAAAGATGAAGCCTTTTTTGAAAAAATTAAAGCATCGAAAGCATCGGTTTTAATGTTGTTGAATAAAATTGACACTTCTAATCAAGAGCAGTTAGAGTCTCAAGCAGCGCTGTGGCAGCAAAACGTGCCCAATGCTGAGTTTTTCCCGATTTCTGCACTTGAAGGTTTTAACGTAAAAAATGTATTAGACCGAATTATTGAGTTGCTTCCAGAGTCTCCGGCTTATTACCCAAAAGATCAGTTAACAGATAAACCTGAGCGGTTTTTTGTAAATGAGTGCATCCGTGAAAAAATATTAATTCATTACAAAAAAGAAATCCCTTATGCTGTTGAGGTTGTGACTGAAGAGTTTTTTGAGGAAGAAGAAATTATTCGCATGCGTTCCGTAATTATGGTGGAGCGTGAAACTCAAAAGGGGATTGTGATTGGTCACAAGGGAAGCGCCTTAAAACGGGTAGGAGTTGAAGCTCGCAAAGATTTAGAGAAATTTTTCGGGAAACAAGTCCACTTAGAACTGTATGTAAAAGTCAATAAAAACTGGCGTTCAAACCAAAACCAACTCAAGCGTTTTGGATATAATAATTCTTAAAATAGGATTGTTTTTCTTCGAGGACTTGAGCAGTCAAATGAGTTGAGGAGTATATATTTTTTAAACTTACATAAAAAAAGAGCTTAGCAAAAGGATATTTCCTATTTTTGCAGCAATTTTCAAAAGCATATGAGCAATATTGTAGCGATAGTAGGACGTCCAAACGTAGGTAAATCCACGTTTTTTAATCGGTTGATTCAAAGGCGAGAAGCCATTGTTGACGCTGTGAGTGGAGTGACTCGTGACCGTCACTATGGTAAAAGTGATTGGAATGGAAAAGAATTTTCATTAATTGATACTGGAGGCTATGTCCTTGGTAGCGATGATGTTTTTGAGTCTGAAATTGATAAACAAGTCGAGTTAGCTATTGAAGAAGCGGATGCCATTATTTTTATGGTAGATGTGGAGTCGGGTGTAACTGGCATGGATGAAGATGTTTCCAAGCTTTTAAGAAAAGTTGATAAGCCGGTTTTCTTAGTTATTAATAAAGTTGACAACGCGATGCGAGAGCAAGACGCTGTTGAGTTTTATGCTTTGGGTTTGGGAGAATATTACACGATTGCAAGTATAAATGGTAGTGGTACAGGAGATTTATTAGATGCTTTAGTGAAAGCATTACCAGATGTGGAAGAAGTGGAAGCAGTTACGCTGCCTCGATTTGCGGTAGTAGGGCGTCCAAATGCTGGCAAATCATCTTTTATCAATGCATTAATTGGCGAAGATCGTTACATTGTTACCGATATTGCGGGGACCACTCGTGATTCTATAGATACAAAATACAACCGATTTGGTTTTGAATTTAACCTTGTTGACACTGCGGGCATTCGTCGTAAGGCAAAAGTAAAAGAAGACTTAGAGTTTTATTCTGTGATGCGTTCAGTTCGCGCCATTGAACATGCAGATGTGTGTTTGGTTGTATGTGATGCGCAACGAGGATTTGACGGACAAGTCCAAAATATTTTCTGGCTTGCACAACGAAACCATAAAGGGGTTGTGATTCTGGTCAATAAGTGGGATTTGATTGAAAAGGACACGAAAACCACCAAAGCCTTTGAAACCCATATTCGACAACAGATTGAGCCGTTCACAGATGTGCCTATTGTCTTCATCTCAGCGCTTTCTAAGCAGCGTATATTTAAAGCCATGGAAACGGCGGTAGAGGTTTATAATAACCGCGCAAAGCGTATTAAAACAAGTGTATTGAACGACGATTTGTTGCCAATCATTGAAAATTATCCTCCGCCTGCTCTTAAAGGGAAGTTTGTGAAAATAAAATACATTATGCAGCTGCCAACACCGCAGCCTCAGTTCGCATTCTTCTGTAATTTACCACAATATGTTAAGGAACCTTATAAGCGTTTTTTAGAAAATAAGTTGAGAGCATTGTACGACTTTAAAGGCGTTCCGATTACAATTTATATGCGTAAAAAATAGAAATCAAAGGCAGTTTAAAATCAGTTGATGTTTTAGCTAGAGTTGGTTTTTTATTTTAATTAATTCGTCTTTGACGCGCTCTAATTTTGTGATAATATCAAAATCATTTAATGACTTTTGATTTTGTTCTTTCAAGTAAGTTTTAGCGCCTTCAAGTGTGTACCCCCGTTCTTTAACTAGGTTGTATATGAGTTTTAGATTCTGAACATCTTCAGGGGTAAAGCGACGATTGCCCTTGGCATTTTTTTTTGGTTTAAGAGCCTCAAATTCTTTATCCCAAAAACGGATTAAAGAAGCATTGACATCGAAAGCTTTTGCAATCTCTCCAATCCTATAATATCGTTTTGTTGGAAGGTCTAGATGCATTAATCTAAAGATTGGTTTTCTATGGAAGCAATGCTTAAAAGTCTATTAAATTCTTCGGTGCTTAAGTTGCCGTAGTAAAAGTTAACAGGATTGATTCTTTTTTTGTTGATGGAGACTTCATAGTGAAGGTGAGGTGCTTGCGAACGCCCAGTACTGCCTACATAGCCAATGAGATCACCACGTTTTACCTTTTGACCTTTTCTAACATTATATTTGTACAAGTGTGCGTACAAGCTTACATAACCATAGCCATGGTCAATTCTAATGTGACGTCCATAGCCAGATGCACGTCCGTCAGCTCGTTTAACAACTCCATCTCCTGAAGCATAAACAGGGGTGCCTCTTGGTGCAGTAAAGTCCATCCCATAATGAAACTTACGAACCTTTGTAAAAGGATCGCTTCGATAGCCATAGCCAGATGCCATTCGCGTTAAGTCTTCGTTTTTTATGGGTTGTATGGCAGGAATCCTAGCTAAAAATTTTTCTTTATCTTTTGCTAATGCAGTAATTTCATCGAGTGACTTTGACTGAATAATGATTCTTTTTTGTAGAATATCGATTCGTTTATTTGCACTAATGATTAATTCAGAGTTATTGAAACCTTCGTATTTTTTGTAGCGGTTAACGCCTCCAAAGCCTTGTTTTCGTTGTTCTTCTGGGATTGGGTTGGCCTCGAAATAAAGGCGGTAAATTCCGTTGTCACGATCTTCAACATTTGCTAAGACCGCTTCCGCTTCTGTCATTTTTTTATTGAGCAGATCGTATTGAAGGTCAAGGTTTTGTAATTCTCTATTTAAGGCTTTTTCTCTCGGAGATTCAAAGTAATGTTCCGCAATTAAAATAGTTATAAAACCAAACATTGCTGCGGCAAATAAAAACACAAAAGTGTTTTTTGCAAGTCTCTTAGTATCCCTCTTTATAGGGCGATACGTCAGCGTTTCGGAATCGTAATAATATTTTACATTAGACATTGCCTAAAAAGTTCTATTTTTGTTAAATATTGGTCAGTCTTTTTTGTCACAAAGACGGGCTTTTAAACAAATATATAAATTGTTTCTAATTAAAGACCGATTTATTATACTAAGCTTAACATTTTCGCATGAAATCTCAAGATATTAGATCTCAATTTTTAGCTTTTTTTGAAACAAAAAAACACCAAGTTTTACCCTCGTCTCCGATGGTTTTAAAAGACGACCCTTCATTAATGTTTGTTAACTCTGGGATGGCGCCATTTAAGGAGTTCTTTCTTGGGCATGGATCGCCTTCAAACAATCGAATTACAGACACTCAAAAATGCTTGAGGGTTTCAGGCAAGCATAACGACTTGGAAGAAGTAGGTTACGATACCTATCACCACACCCTTTTTGAAATGCTAGGAAACTGGAGTTTTGGAGATTACTTTAAAAAAGAAGCAATAGAGTGGGCCTGGGAGTTATTGACAAAGGTATATAAAATAGATAAGGACATTCTTTACGTGACCATATTTGAAGGGTGTAAAGAAGATGAGACAGCAATGGATTCTGAAGCCTACGATATTTGGAAACAATTAATACCTGAGGATCGAATTATTAAAGGCAATAAGGCAGATAATTTCTGGGAAATGGGTGAACAAGGACCTTGCGGGCCTTGTAGTGAAATACATGTAGATATACGATCCAAAGAAGAAAAATCTAAAGTCTCTGGACATGAATTAATTAATAAAGACCACCCTCAAGTTGTCGAAATATGGAACCTTGTTTTTATGGAATACAACCGTAAAGCCAATGGAAGTTTAGACGATTTACCTCAAAAACATATTGATACAGGCATGGGTTTTGAGCGTCTATGTATGGTGCTTCAAGATGTTACATCAAATTATGATACGGACGTCTTTACCCCAATTATAAGAGAAATTGAGGCCATATCAGGATGTAGCTATGGAAAAGAATTAAAGCAAGACGTAGCGATTCGTGTCGTTTCTGATCACATAAGAGCTGTTGCTTTTTCAATTGCTGATGGTCAACTGCCAAGTAACACAGGCGCAGGCTATGTGATTCGACGCATACTCAGGCGTGCCGTTCGTTATGGATTTACGTTTTTGGATCTCAAAGAACCATTCATGTATCGACTCGTAACCGTTTTAACAAAACAAATGGGAACTGTTTTCCCAGAACTATTAGCTCAAAAACAATTAATCCAGAATGTAATTAAAGAAGAAGAAGCTTCTTTTTTAAGAACGCTCGATCAAGGCTTGGTTTTATTAGACCGTATTATTAACACGACTAAAGGCTCTCATGTTTCTGGAGACAAAGCGTTTGAACTGTACGATACGTATGGGTTTCCAGTTGATTTAACGGCTTTGATCCTCAGCGAAAAAGAAATGACCCTAGATACGGATGCTTTTGAAGCCGAGCTTCAAAAACAGAAAAAACGTTCTCGCGCCGCTAGCGAAGTTTCTACAGAAGATTGGACCGTATTGTTTGACGATGCTGAGCAAGAGTTTGTAGGGTATGACGTTTTGAAAACATCTGTAAAAATCGCTAAGTATAGAAAAGTTACTTCTGTAAAAGAAGGTACTCAATACCAACTCGTATTTAACCTGACTCCCTTTTATTCTGAAAGTGGAGGACAAGTAGGAGATAAGGGCTATTTAGAGTCTGCCAATGGAGATGTCATTTATGTTTTAGATACGAAGAAAGAAAATAATATAGCCATTCATGTAGTAGAGAATCTGCCCACTAATTTGACAGACACATTTACTGCAGTCGTGGACTCGAATCAGCGATTTCGTACGGAATGTAACCACACGGCAACCCACTTACTTCACCAAGCATTACGAGAAGTTTTAGGGACTCATGTAGAGCAAAAAGGCTCAGCGGTTCACTCTAAATACTTGCGATTTGACTTCTCTCACTTTTCCAAGATAACAAGTGAAGAGTTAAAAGAGGTGGAGCGTTTTGTAAACGCTAGAATTGAAGGGAAATTAGACTTAGAAGAAAAGCGATCAGTTCCTATGGAACAAGCCGTTTCAGATGGAGCGATTGCTCTTTTTGGTGAAAAATATGGCGATGTTGTACGAACCATTCGTTTTGGTAATTCTATTGAGTTATGTGGCGGAACTCACGTAAAAAACAGTGCTGATATCTGGCATTTTAAAATTAAATCTGAAGGAGCCGTTGCATCGGGGATCCGTCGTATTGAAGCCATTACAAACGATTCAGCAAAAGAATATTATGCTAAAAATAATGCAAGTTTTGAACAAGTAAAATTAGTACTTAATAATTCTACTGATGCTGTAAAGTCGATCTTAGATCTGAAATCTGAAAACTCAAAACTCAAAAAACAAATAGAGTCTCTTTTGAAAGACAAAGCAGTTTCGATGAAAGGGGATTTAAAACAAGAAGTAACCCTAGTAAATGGGGTCCATTTTTTAGCTAAAATGGTAGACTTAGATGCCTCAGGTATTAAGGATTTATCTTTTGAATTGGGACAGCAGTTTGAGAACTCTGTATTATTATTTGGAACGGAGCAAAATGGGAAAGCGTTATTATCTTGTTATGTTTCTAAACAATTAGTAGCCTCTAAAGGGCTCAATGCTGGAACAATCGTTCGTGAGCTAGGCCGTTATATACAAGGCGGCGGCGGCGGCCAGCCATTTTATGCCACTGCAGGTGGAAAAAACCCAGCAGGTCTTCAAGAAGCCTTAGACAAAGCAAAATCATACCTTGAATAATTCAAACCTACTGTGAAGCTTCAAACTCAAATTTCTCTAGTAAAAAAAACACCCGCTATTGATTATAATTCAAAGGTGTTTTTGTTAGGGTCGTGTTTTGCAGAAAACATTGCTGATAAGTTCTTGTATTACAAGTTTCAAAACCTGGTTAATCCTTTAGGTATATTGTTTCATCCTTTAGCCATTTTAGATTTGCTAAAGAAAGCGCAGGATAGAATTGATTATTCTAAGAAAGACCTCTTTTTTAGTAACGGCTATTGGCAAAGTTATTCTGCACATTCACAATTTAACAACGCATCACAAACGGAAATACTAGCAGATTTAAATGCTGCAGTGCACGTCACCAAAACACAGCTGACGACTGCTTCGCATGTGGTGTTGACTTTCGGAACCGCTTGGGTTTATAAACATATTCAATCCCAAAATATTGTGGCTAATTGCCACAAGCAACCTCAAAAAGAATTCGAAAAATCAATTTTAAGTATCGATCAGCTTAACGAAGCCTTTGAATCGATCATTTCAATTCTAAAATCGTTTAATTCAGAATTAACGATTATTTTAACCATCTCACCCGTTCGCCACCTAAAAGATGGTTTTGTTGAAAACACTCACAGTAAGTCTCAACTCATAAGCGCCCTTCATCCCCTAGTTAATACGACTAAAAACGTTCACTATTTCCCTTCTTTTGAGCTTGTTATGGACGAACTTAGAGACTACCGTTTTTATAAAGAGGATCTGATACATCCAAATCAGCTTGCAATTGACTATATCTGGGAAAAATTTCAATCTACTTGGATTGGCTCAGACACCGAGCTTACAATGAATGAGGTGAGTCGCTTACAGAGGGGATTGGGTCATAAACCCTTTAACCCTTCCTCAAAGGCACACATAGCATTTTCATCTAATCTATCTAAAGAGGTAGACGCTTTGGTATGCAAGTATCCCTTCATGAAGTTTTGAAATAGAGGTTCAAGACGCTAAAAATCTAGTATATTAGCCCTTTAAATCAATGCAATATGTCAACTTCTTACGTACGTTTAAATGTGAAAGATAAGGTCGGTTATATTGAATTTTATAACCCACCCCATAATGGATTGCCCGCTTCTTTGCTTGCATCCCTTACTAATTTAATCACCAAAGCAGGCTCAGACCCCTCTATAGCTGTTGTGGTTTTGAAAAGCGGGGGCGATCGCACTTTTTGTGCTGGCGCAAGTTTTGAGGAGCTAAAGGCAATTTCAAATACTGAACAGGGCACTGCATTTTTTGAGGGGTTTGCTAACGTCATAAACGCATTGCGTCGCTGTCCTAAAATTACGATTGGTCGTATTCAAGGGAAAGCAGTGGGCGGCGGTGTTGGTTTAGCTGCTGCTACAGACTACTGCGTGGCGACACGATACTCAGAAATTAAACTAAGTGAACTTACGATTGGAATCGGTCCTTTTGTGATCGAACCGGCAGTCACCCGAAAAATTGGTCTCAGTGCCATGTCTCAGTTGTGTTTAGAGTCTTCAAACTTCTTCTCTGCTGAATGGGCGCAACAAAAAGGGCTGTATACAAATGTTTATTCTTCTGTTGAAGACTTAGATAGGCAGGTAAAGCTGTTAGCGGAACAATTATGTAGCTATAATCCAGAAGCACTCAAAAGGCTAAAAGAGACCCTTTGGGAAGGCACTAGCGACTGGGATGAATTATTGAAAAAACGGGCTGCTATAAGTGGTCGTTTAGTACTGAGTGATTTTACGAATCAACAATTAAAAAACTATTAATAATTTTAGTTTACCTGAAATTAAAGCCTCCAAATCTATGTCCAATTCAATTTCAATTACAAAAATTAATAAATCAAAAGTAGAGACTCTTGATTTTGATAACATTGCCTTAGGTCGTACGTTTACAGATCATATGTTTGTCTGTGACTATCAAGACGGTCAATGGTCTAACCCTAGAATCACACCCATGGAGATGATTCCAATGCATCCTGCTTGTATGGCACTGCATTATGGTCAGGCTTTGTTTGAAGGGATGAAAGCAACGTTAGACACCAATGGAGCTCCTTTACTTTTTCGTCCTGAAAAAAATGCGGAACGTCTTAATTTTAGCGCCAGACGACTGGGGATGCCAGAATTTTCGGAAACCTTATTTGTTGACGCGTTAAAACAACTCGTAAGCTTGGATCAACAATGGATTCCTCCACAAGAAGGAAGTGCGTTGTATTTACGTCCTTTTATGTTTGCAGATGAAGCTTTTATAGGGATGCGTGCCGCTAATTCTTACAAGTTTATTGTAATGGCGTCTCCGTCAAAACCAATTTATACGGACCGAGTTCGTTTGTATGCTGAAACTTCGTTTATTCGAGCAGCACACGGCGGGACAGGAGAGGCAAAAGCTGCAGGAAACTATGCAGCAGCGGTTCTTCCAACAGAAATTGCTAAATCTAAAGGCTTTGATCAAGTCCTTTGGTTAGATGCTAAAGAGTTTAAGTATATTCAGGAAGTAGGCACGATGAATATCTTTTTCAAGATTAATGGTCAATTTGTAACCCCTTCACTAGATGGCTCTATTTTAGCAGGAATTACTCGTATGAGTGTCATTGATTTTCTGCGCCACAAAGGTTTTGAAGTTGTGGAGCGACCAATCACAATTGATGAAATTATAGAAGCTTCAAAAAATGGTCAATTAGAAGAGGCGTTTGGAACGGGTACGGCTGTAGGGATTGCAATGATCCAGGAAATCGGATATAAAGATGCAGTCATTCACGTCTCTGACACCAGTCCAGTTGGTCAGTTAGTATTGGATACAATTAATGGGGTTAGAATTGGAAAAATTGCAGATGAATTAAACTGGATGGTTAAGGTAGAATCTTAAATTTAAGTTTGATATTCTTCCATCTATAGGCTCTAATAAAAGCCCCCTGCTCGGCATTAATAAGATAGGTTTCTTTGTTTTTTAGCGCTTTCATGTAGCCGAGTAAGTAGTCCCATAAAAGATGAATACGCCCTTTTTTTAAGGCTAATTTTAAAGCGGATAAAAAAGCCAATACAAAGCCGTATCGCATTTTGTAAAGAGCAATACCTTGTAAGTGTTTTGCTTTATGATTGTAGTGTAAGCCTGTTGGTTTTAGGTGTTTTACATGCAGTGATTCATCTGTCTTGAATTCCCATCCGTAGTAAAGTGCCAATAATTCATCTATCGTATCCCATCCCATTGATTTTTTCAGACCTCCGATGTCCCTAAAACAAGCTTTTCGATAGGCCTTTAAGCCACCGCGAATGTGTTCTTTTGAAGTGAGATTTTCGAGTTGCCACTTACCATTTTTTTCTATATAACAATGACCTGCCACCATGCCTAGCTTGGAATTGTTGTGGTAATGCTTGGTAAGTGTTTCTAGATAATTTTCTGGAAAAACAACATCTGCATCATATTTACATATCACATCATACTCGAAGTCTAATGAGTCATATCCTTTGTAAAAGGCATTAATGATTTTACCGCCTGGTAAGTGTGCTTCAGAAGAAGTGTTAGAAACCAAGGATATCCATGGGTGTTCCTTTGCAATTTTATTTACAATAGAGGCTGTGGTGTCTGTTGAATTGTCATCCACCACCACCACTTTGGTAGGCAATAAGGATTGGTTTATTAACGATTGAAGCGTGCGACCAATGTAGCCTTCTTCGTTATTTGCGGGTATGACGATATAAAACCTCAAATCCTTTCAGCATAAACGATGTAATACCGAGGCGTGAACCAACGAAGAATTGGTCGAATTCCGATTTTTTTGGTAGGGTTTGTCCATTTTTCAGTTGATATAATTTTCCATCCTGCTTTTTCTAATAGCCAATTAAATTGCCAGTCTTCAAATTCATGAAAATGACGATCTCTTGGGTCTGTTTTACTGCGATAAGCGGTAGCAAACCAGAGTCTTAATGGAATACTAGCGACTAGCTTTTTTGATTGAATGTTTTTTAACACGGTAAACGGAGAGACTAGATGTTCAAATATTTCAAAAGCAGTTGTCACATCGGAGGGGTTAGATTCTAAAAAAGAGGTGCTCAAGTCCAAGTCTTCACCTGAAGTATTGCAGACGTTAAAACCTTCGGTTTTTAGAATTTCAGATAAGGGGTTTTCGACCCCTAAGTCTAAAATAGATTCTCCATTATTTATATGGGTCTTAAGAAACTTTAAAGTGTGGTTATAGCGTTTCTTAGGGAAATTATTAGCGTACATATTAATATTTATAAGTGATCGCATTAATGTGCATTCCTGCACCTACACTAGCAAATATAACAATATCTCCTTTATTGAATTCATGCCCCTCCATCTGGTTGTTCTTGATGAGGTCAAGCAATGTTGGTACAGTTGCCACAGAACTATTTCCTAATTTATGAATACTCATAGGCATTATTCCTTCTGGCACAGGGGTTTTATAGAGTCTGTAAAAGCGATTTACAATAGCCTCGTCCATTTTTTCATTCGCTTGATGAATCAATATTTTTTTTACATCTTTTATATCAAACCCACTGTTGTCCAAGCAGGTTTTCATAGCGTTTGGAACATTGGATAACGCAAATTCATAAATTTTCCTTCCGTACATTTTTATGAATCGTGTATCGTCTTCTAGAGATTTGTTGTTAGAGCACCCAAAGAATAAGTGGTAAACTTCATCATGTGTATAAGAGGCAGACTCATGGGACAAGATCCCGCCATCCTCGTCTAAAACCTCAATAACAGTCGCCCCTGCGCCATCCGAATAAATCATTGAATCTCTATCGTGTGGATCAACAACTCTAGACAAAGTCTCAGCGCCTATTATTAAACATTTTTTAGCCATTCCAGCTTTTATGTAGGCTTGGCCTTGAATGACTCCTTCAACCCAACCAGGGCATCCAAATAGAATATCATAGGCAACACACTTAGGGTTTTTAATTTTTAAACTGTTTTTTACTCTAGCAGCCAAACAGGGTAAGATATCACTTTGAATAGAACCTGATTTTACATCTCCAAAATTATGAGCTAGGATGATATAGTCTAAGGTTTCTGGATCCACCCCAGCGTCTTTGATTGCTTTTTCTGCGGCCAATGCACCAAGATCCGAGGCTGTTAAATGGCTTTCTGCATATCGGCGTTCCGAGATGCCTGTAATGGCTTTAAATTTTTCTACGATGACATCATTTGAGGAAGGGATTTCAGAGCCGTCAATATTTAAAAATGAGTGCTGCTGAAAGGCTTCATTTTTCTGAACTATTTTTGGAATGTAACTCCCTGTTCCTGTAATTTTGATATTCATAGTTTCTTTGTTTTAAGCGTCTTCATAGGCTTCAATTGGAGCACATGTACATATTAGATTTCGATCTCCGTAAGCATCATCTACTCGACGAACTGACGGCCAAAATTTATCATTTTTCACATAATCCAAAGGAAAGGCTGCTGTTGTTCTACTGTATGGGAAATCCCAGTTATCATTGGTGAGCATTTCCTGAGTGTGAGGTGCGTTTTTTAAGGGGTTGTTAGGAGCTTCTTTAGAAGCAGCCTCTATTTCTTTTCGAATTGCAATCATCGCATCACAAAAGCGGTCCATCTCTGCTTTTCCTTCACTTTCTGTAGGTTCAATCATCATTGTGCCTGCCACAGGGAATGAGACGGTTGGTGCATGAAAACCAAAATCCATAAGTCGTTTGGCAATATCGACTACTTCAATACCATTAGATTTAAAATCACGACAATCGATAATCATTTCATGCGCTGCCCGACCCTGTTCGCCAGAATATAAAGTGTCATAATGTCCTTCAAGACGTTCTTTAATGTAGTTGGCATTTAGGATGGCAATTTCTGTAGACTCTGTCAACCCTCTGTCTCCTAGCATTTTAATGTAGCCATAGGAAATTAAACAAGCGAGAGCAGATCCAAAGGGTGCTCCGGAAATAGAATGAATGGCCTTTGTTCCACCAGTTTCAATAAGCGGATTGCCTGGTAAAAAAGGCGTTAGTTGCTCGGCAACGCATATGGGTCCAACTCCAGGGCCACCACCACCATGAGGAATTGCAAATGTTTTATGCAGGTTCAGGTGACATACATCTGCACCAATATTTCCAGGGTTAGTTAACCCTACTTGAGCATTCATATTGGCTCCGTCCATATAGACTTGTCCGCCGTTATCGTGAATGATTTGAGTAATTTCTTTAATAGCCGACTCGTAAACGCCATGCGTAGAAGGGTAGGTCACCATCAATGCCGCTAGGTTGTCTTTGTGGAGTGTTGCTTTTTCTCTTAAGTCATCCACATCAATATTTCCGTTTTCAGAAGATTTTGTAACAACGACTTTCATCCCTGCCATGACCGCACTCGCCGGGTTTGTCCCGTGTGCGGATGAAGGGATGATGCAAATCTTTCTGTGTTGATCCCCTCTTGACTCATGATATGCTCTGATAACCATAAGCCCGGCAAATTCGCCTTGAGCTCCTGAGTTTGGTTGAAGAGATGTTCCAGCAAACCCAGTAATTTCTGTCAGTTGAGCTTCTAGCTTTGTAAGGACAGTTCGGTAGCCTTCAACTTGGTTTAAAGGCGCGAAAGGATGAATGTTACCCCAGTTTGGCCAGCTAAGAGGCAACATTTCTGCAGCTGCATTTAGTTTCATTGTGCAAGACCCCAGTGAAATCATAGAAAAGTTTAGAGCAAGGTCTTTACGTTCTAATCGCTTTATATAGCGCATCAGTTCTGTTTCTGAGTGATGCGAGTTAAAAATGATATTAGATAAAAAACCAGAGACTCGTTTTGATGCGTCTGGAATTCTATTGTGTTGACTCAACGATTTAATTTCTATTGTTGTTTTGTTATAAACTTCAGAAAAAATTGAAAGTATAAGATTAAGGTCAGAGAGGGTTGATGTTTCATTTACAGAAATAGAAACGGTAGTTGCATTTGGGTAATGGAAGTTGACTTCTTTTTGTTCTGCCTTAATTTTTAGTTTCGAAGCGTCTGAAACAGTTATTTGAATTGTGTCAAAAAAGTTTTTATGAACTAGCTCAAATCCTAATGTTTCTAAGGAGTCTGCCAACAAAGAAGTGGAATTATGTACTTTATTGGCAATGTATTTCAGGCCTTCAGGTCCGTGATATACAGCATACATTCCAGCCATGACAGCAAGCAATACTTGAGCGGTGCAAATATTGGATGTTGCACGGTCTCTTTTTATGTGTTGTTCACGAGTTTGGAGTGCCATTCGTAAGGCACGATTTCCGTCCATGTCTTTAGTAACTCCAATAATCCTACCAGGAATGTATCTTTTGTAGGCTTCTTTGGTTGCAAAGTAGGCTGCATGAGGCCCGCCATAACCCATTGGAATTCCAAACCGTTGAGTAGTTCCAACAACGACATCGGCTCCAAATTTTCCAGGTGCTTCTAAAGTCACCAAGCTAAGAATATCTGCTGCGACGGCTACTTTTATTTCATTTTCATTCGCCTTAGAAATAAAACCTTCTAAGTCCATGATGAATCCGGATTTGCCAGGATACTGAACAAGTGCGCCAAAAAAATCAGAAGAAAAGTCAAATTCTTCAGCGGATCCAATGATAAGTTTAATTCCAATAGGAATTGCTCGTGTTTTTAGAACCGATAGTGTTTGTGGCAAGACTTCATCAGAAACAAAGAATTTCACGATTCCTGATTTTGTTTGTGACTTAGGTCGTACAGCATAGAGTAAAGCCATGGCTTCAGCAGCTGCCGTACTTTCATCCAAAAGGGAGGCATTTGCAAGCTCCATTCCGGTTAGATCTGTGATCATTGTTTGGTAATTGAGGAGTGCTTCGAGTCGGCCTTGGGCAATCTCCGCTTGGTAAGGCGTATAGGCAGTGTACCATCCTGGGTTTTCTAAAATATTCCGTTGAATAACAGCTGGAAGGTTAGAAGGGTGATACCCCATTCCAATAAATGATTTAAACACTTTATTCTTTGACGCTAAGTGATAAATGTGCTCAAGATACTCTTGCTCACTTAAAGGGGCTTCAAGTTTTAAGGGAGACTGAAGTCTAATGTTTTTAGGGACGGTCTGGTCAATTAATTCCTCTATAGAATTTACACCAACAGCGTCAAGCATTTGTTTACGTTGTTTTTCTCTCGGTCCAATATGTCTTAGGGCAAATACATCTGTTTTCATTGTGAGATAATCCTGTTTATTCAACAAAATTAAGGAATTTAATAAGGATTTAATTCATAGGAATTGAAAGTTATCAAACAATTATTGGGGTTATTAACAGTTTGATTACTTTTGTAGTGTGACTCTTTTGAAACGTTTCCTAGACTTTTATATAAATAGCAGTATCCATGTTGCTTTGGCTGTGCTTTCATTTTGCTTTTTGACAGCGTTTGAGTTGAATTTAAATCTGTCTATGTATTTTTATGTAACGGTATTTTGCGCCTCTGTTTCTGGTTATAACTTTGTTAAGTATTTCGGTTTAGCTAAGTTTTATTACCGGTCACTTACAACTAAATTAAAGTACATTCAGTTAGTATCTTTATTAAGCCTTGTCGGCTTTTTGTATACTTTCTTAATGCTTCGAACTCCAAGTCAACTGCTTTTGATTTTTTTAGGACTAATAACCTTTTTATATGCCATCCCATTAGGAATTAAAACGCCTAGAAACTTAAGATCCATAGGCGGCGTTAAAATTTATATCATTGCGATTGTTTGGGCGGGGACTTCTGTTATTCTTCCGCTTTTAGAAGCTCAAAGCGTATTTGTTTTAGACCATCTATTGATTGTATTTCAGCGCATCTTTGTGCTTATTGTTTTAATGCTTCCCTTTGAAATTCGTGACTTAGAGTCGGATGAAGCTTATCTGTCTACGATTCCTCAAAAAATTGGAATTCAAAACACGAAATTAATTGGCTGTGCGCTGCTGGCAGATAGCTTTATTTTAGAATTTTTAAAACAACAAACAAACAGAGGGTCTTCGCTAGTATTGGTTTTCACGGTAGCTGTCCTAGCTGTTTTATTAGTTAAGAGTACGCCTCGTAGAAACCGTTATTACTCCTCTTTTCTAGTAGAGTCCGTTCCGATAATAGCGTTGATTTTAACGTTTTTTCTAAATTAATTTATAAGGCCAGAGCGCTTCAATAAAGCATCTGCTTTTGGTCTCTGCCCACGAAACTTAATATATAATTCTAGGGGGTCTTCAGTGCCTCCTTTACTTAATATGCATTCTTTAAAATCATTTGCGATTTTTGGGTCAAAAAGACTATTTTCTTTAAAGTATTCAAAGGCATCAGCATCTAAAACTTCCGCCCATTTATAACTGTAATAGCCCGAAGCGTAACCCCCTTGGAAAATATGAGAGAAGGCTGTTGACATGCAGTTTTGTTCAACGTCTGGAAAAAGCTGTGTTTGTTTAAAAGCGACCCTTTCTTGTTGTTTCACATTTGTTATTGTGCTTGGGTCAATTCCATGCCAAGACATGTCAAGCAACCCAAAGCTAAGCTGTCTTAGGGTTTGCATTCCTTGTTGAAATGTGGAGGCTGATTTAATTTTATCAATTAGATCCATAGGAATACAGTCTCCTGTTTCGTAGTGTTTTGCAAAAAGAGCTAGCGCTTCTTTTTCATAGCACCAGTTTTCCATGATTTGACTTGGCAATTCAACAAAATCCCATGCCACACTGGTTCCAGACAAGCTAGGATATATTGTATTTGCTAGCATTCCATGCAGTGCATGTCCAAACTCATGAAAAAGAGTAGTGACCTCGTTGAAAGTTAGTAATGACGGTTTTGTTGTGGTTGGTTTTGTGAAATTACACACGATGGATACGTGTGGCCTTTCCTGTATTCCGTTTTTGACATATTGAGGTTTGAAAGAGGTCATCCAAGCGCCGTTACGCTTGCCTTCTCTAGGAAAAAAATCAGCATAAAAAACAGCGACAAGGTTTTGCTCCAGATCCACAACCTTATAAGTCATTACCTCTTTGTGATAGCTGTCAATTTCATGTGTTTTTATAAAGTTCAAGCCAAAAAGTTTATGAGCTACTTTAAAAGCACCTTCAATAACATTTTCTAATTTAAAATAAGGCTTTAGCTGTTCGTCATCAAAGTCAAAAAGTTCTTGTTTTAGTTTCTCTGAGTAATAAGCGCTGTCCCATTTTTCCAAACGATCGATTCCCCCTGTTTTTTTTGCAAATGCCTGTAGTTCTTGAAATTCTTTTTTTGCAGCAGGCAGTGCTTTTTCTAAAAGGTTTTCCAAAAAGTCACTTACGTTAGTGGGCGTTTTGGCCATTCGTTCTTCTAATACAAAATGAGCATGCGTCTGGTAACCTAAAAGCTGTGCCCTTTTAAAACGTAACTGGGTTATTTTCAGTACAATTTCTTGATTGTCTAACGCATCGTTTTGAAACCCTTTTTTTCCAAAAGCCAATGCGAGCTCTTTTCTTAATGCTCTGTTTTTGGCATACGTCATAAAAGGGACGTAGCTAGGGTAGTCTAAAGTGATGAGCCATCCTTTTCTATTTTTTTCTACGGCGGTTTGTTTGGCAGCTTCAATGGCCCCCTCTGGCAATCCATCAAGGTCGGATACATCTGTTATTAACAGCTCATAGCGATTGGTTTCGGCTAAAATGTTTTCTCCAAAACTGAGTTTTAGTTTGCTTTGTTCTTTGTCGATCTGTCTAAGCGTCTCTTTGTCTTCTTTGTTGAGATTGGCTCCGTTTCTAGAAAACCCTTTGTATTTTTTATCTAAAAGGGTTGCTTGCTCTTTAGATAATGAAAGCGAACTTCTAGAATTGTAAACTAATTTAACACGCTCAAAAAGAGGCGTGTTTAAAGCTACATCGTTAGAGAATTCGGTTAATAGTGGTGAAACCTCTTGTGCTATTTTTTGAATACTTTCGCTTGTTTCGGCGGCATTTAAATTGAAGAAAATACTGGAAATTCGATCTAATGGTTCCCCAGCATAATCTAAGGCTTCAATGGTGTTTTTGAAAGTGGGAGTTTCTTTAGAGTCTGCTAGTTCAGTAATTTCAATTTTAGCAATTTCAATCGCTTTTACAAATGCAGGTAAAAAATCTTCAGTTTTAATTTTTGAAAATGGTGCCGTATTGTAAGGCGTTTCAAAACGCTTATTTAGTAAACTCATGTAAATTATTTAGGGAGGGGGTTGTTTATGATTTTATTTTTTTAGAAGCTTCTAGGACTTTCGTTTTCAACCCTTCTTTGTACACTAAAACTTTATCTAACACACATTTGTCAGAAGCTCCAATGATTTGTGCGGCTAGGATTCCAGCATTTTTGGCGCCATTCAAAGCCACTGTTGCGACAGGCACTCCGCCGGGCATTTGTAATATAGAAAGGATAGAGTCCCATCCATCAATAGAATTACTGGATTTTACTGGAACTCCAATAACAGGCAATGGACTTAATGCGGCAATCATTCCAGGTAAATGAGCTGCGCCACCAGCACCCGCGATGATCACTTTTAGTCCACGCCCATGTGCTTTAGATCCATATTCAAAGAGCTTTTCAGGGGTTCGATGAGCAGAGACAATGTCGACTTCTATTTGAATGTCAAAGCCTTCTAATATTGAAATTGCTTCTTTCATGACAGGCATATCGCTGTCGCTTCCCATAATGATTCCTACTTGTGCCATATTATTTACTTATTACCTTGATTGACTTTTTAACTTCTTCGGCTATTGCTCTCGCATTTTCAATGTTAGAATGAACCACAGTCACATGTCCCATTTTTCTGAACGGTCGTGTTTCTTTTTTACCATAAATATGCGGAGTGACGCCTACCATTTCCATCAATTTCTCGATGTTTTCATAAACAACTTCTCCTTGGTGATCCTCTGCGCCAACCAAATTAACCATAACGCCACTTAGCTTATTCTCAGTACTCCCTAAGGGGAGCCCTAAGATGGCTCTTAAGTGCTGTTCAAATTGAGAGGTGTAACTGGCTTCAATTGTTTGATGGCCTGAGTTGTGAGGTCTAGGAGCGACTTCATTTATTAGTATTTCGTCAGTTTGCGTCAAAAACAGCTCGACGGCTAAGAGTCCTACATGGTCAAATGCTGCAGAAGTTTTAAGCGCAACCTGTTTTGCCTTGTTTGCTATTTCATCAGAAATTCTAGCAGGACATAACACATATTCAACTTGATTGGCTTCGGGATGAAATTCCATTTCTACTACGGGATATGCTTTGACATCTCCTAGAATATTTCTTGCCACAATAACGGCGAGTTCACTTTTAAAAGGCACGAGTTCTTCAGCGATGCATTCTACATTTGGTAAACCCAACAGGCCCTCTTTTGAGCGAACCACTTTGACGCCATTGCCATCATACCCAAATTGAGCACTTTTCCACACAAAAGGAAAGGCGATACTGCTGTGCTCAATAGCTGAATAAATCTCTTCAGTGTATGCAAACCGCTGAAAAGAAGCCGTTGGCAAATTATGATCGATATAAAACAGTTTTTGTGTTGCTTTATTTTGAATTTTCTCAAGTGTTTTTGAAGATGGGAAGACCTTAACGCCTTCTTTTTCAAGCGTTTTAAGCGCTTCGATATTTACATTTTCTATTTCGAAAGTAAGAGTGTCTACTTTTTTCCCAAAATTATAAACGGTCTCATAGTCCATCAGATCCCCTTGAACAAACTCATTACAAGCCAGCTTGCTTGGTGCTTCCGCATTAGGGTCTAACACACAGGTGTGGATGTCAAATTTTCGAGTGGTGTAAAGTAACATTTTCCCGAGTTGACCGCCACCCAAAATACCAAGTTTGAAGTTTGATGAAAAATACTTCATTATAAGATTTTCTTGAACGATTTTTAATAATGCTCTACAAAAATACACTTAAAATTGAAATCGACCACTAAAATCGCCTATCAAAACGAATCAAAACCTTTACAATTGATTATCTTTGCCCCTTGATTTTGATTGCAAACGTTGACAATAGTTAGAAGTAAATAATAAAAGTTCAAATAAAAATGAAAAATCTAGTGTTATTTGGCCCTCCTGGAGCCGGTAAAGGAACCCAAGCTACTTTTTTAAAAGACACCTATAATTTAGTCCATATTTCTACTGGAGATGTGTTTCGTTTTAACATTAAAAACGAGACAAAACTAGGTGTTTTGGCTAAATCTTTTATGGATAAAGGCGAGTTGGTTCCAGATCAAGTAACCATAGATATGCTTAGTGCAGAAGTGGCTAAAAACTTGCATTCTAATGGCTTTATTTTTGATGGTTTTCCAAGAAACACATTACAAGCGGATGCTCTGGAAGCATTGCTCAAGTCACATCAAACAGAAGTGAGCGCTATGATTGCATTGGAGGTTGATGATGAGGTTTTGGTACAACGACTGCTCAAGCGAGGCGAAACTAGTGGAAGACCAGACGATGCCAATGAGGCTGTTGTTAGGAATAGAATTAAAATATATTACGGAGAAACGGCTATTTTAAAGTCCTATTACTCTGATAAGAACAAGTATTATGGTGTGGATGGTGTAGGCTCTGTAGAAGATATAACGGTCCGATTAAATGCAGTTATAAACACGCTGTAAATTAAATAATAATTCATGACTGAAGGTAATTTTGTAGATTATATAAAAATGTTTGCTTGTTCTGGTAGCGGAGGAAAGGGATCTGTACACCTTCATCGTGAAAAATTTATCACTAAGGGAGGACCTGACGGTGGAGATGGTGGAAGAGGGGGGCATGTAATTGTAAGAGGTTGTGATCACCAGTGGACTTTACACCACTTGAAGTTTAAACGTCATTTTAGAGCCGGTCACGGTGAATCAGGAAGTAAAAGTCGTAGTACAGGAGCCGATGGAGTGGATGTTTATGTAGATGTGCCTTTGGGGTCTGTTATTAGAGACACAGATACAAACGAAATCCTTTTTGAAATCACCGAAAACAATGAAGAAGTTATTCTTTGTGAAGGTGGTAAAGGGGGGTTAGGGAATTGGCACTTCAGGTCTTCAACAAATCAAACACCTCGTTATGCTCAGCCTGGCTTACCAATGCAAGAGAAGTATGTGACTATAGAGCTTAAAGTTCTAGCAGATGTAGGTTTAGTAGGGTTTCCAAACGCAGGAAAATCAACACTTTTATCGGTTGTAACTGCTGCTAAGCCTAAAATTGCTGATTATGAGTTTACAACCTTAAAACCAAACCTTGGTATTGTAGAATATAGAGATTATCAGTCATTTGTAATGGCGGATATTCCGGGTATTATTGAAGGCGCTGCTGAAGGTAAAGGACTGGGGCATTATTTCTTACGCCATATCGAACGAAATTCAATCCTTTTGTTTTTGATCCCTGCTGATGCGGACGATATTAAAAAACAATACGATATTTTATTAGACGAGTTAAGGCGCTATAATCCAGAAATGCTGGATAAAGATCGTTTAATTGCTATTTCTAAAAGTGACATGCTGGATGCCGAGTTAAAGGCAGAGATGACGACTATATTAGATGGAGAGTTACCTGTAGATTACGTGTTTATTTCTTCTGTGGCGCAAACAGGACTGGTTCAACTTAAAGATAGTTTGTGGGCCATGTTAAATCCTTAAAAAAGCTTTCACATCAATTGTTTTTTACTGATTTTATTACTTCTATTTTCTTTAATAAGTCAAAACCATACACAATAAATTGATTCTTTATTTGAGGTTAAAAAACAAAACTAAGCCATTCATAGAACACAAATCTATAGAGCCGAAACTCCAAAAAATGCAAACTTAATTTAATCGATAGATCACGCTTATTATCACAAAAGACGTGTTGAAATCTCAGACACATAAGTTAAAGGGTCAAGCTTCTGAATGACTTATGTTTCACGAAAAAGACTCTTTTAAGGCGTCGATTTTTAGTTTGACCTGAAAGAAATGCCATGATTTTTTTTACTAAAGATTTAAATAAATTTAACGCCATTTCGTATCTTTACTTCTCATTAAACTTCAATATGAATGTACATTTTATAGCCATTGGCGGTGCAGCTATGCATAATTTGGCTTTAGCGCTTCACAACAAAGGAATGAAAGTCACTGGTAGTGATGACGTTATTTTCGAGCCTTCAAAGTCACGATTAAACGCGTCCGGGCTTTTGCCTGGTAGTTTTGGGTGGTACCCAGAAAAAATCACGAAAGAACTCGATGCAGTTGTCCTCGGGATGCATGCCAAAAAAGACAATCCAGAACTCTTAAAGGCCCAAGATCTTGGCTTGAAAATATATTCATACCCAGAGTTTTTGTATGAACAATCTAAACATAAAACACGTGTTGTTATAGGCGGGAGTCATGGAAAAACGACGATCACAGCGATGATATTACACGTTCTAAATTACCATGATATAGAAGTAGATTATATGGTAGGCGCACAGTTGGAGGGTTTTGACGTCATGGTGAAGCTTACCGATGAGGCAGATTTTATTGTATTAGAAGGAGATGAGTATTTAAGTTCTCCTACAGATCGCCGTCCAAAATTTCATTTATACCAGCCTAATATTGCACTTTTGAGTGGTATTGCTTGGGACCATATTAATGTGTTTCCAACCTTTGAAAATTACCTTAAACAGTTTCAGATCTTTGTAGATAGTATTACTGTTGGGGGTAGTATTTCTTATAATACAGAGGATGAGAATGTTAAAAACATAGTGGAACAAAGTGAGAATCAAATTCGTAAATTCTCTTACCAGACTCCGGAACATTCAATAGAATCAGGGATCACGTATTTAGACACGGAAGAAGGTCCTTTGCCTCTACAAGTATTTGGAGCTCATAACTTAAATAACCTTGCAGGTTCTAAATGGATTTGTCAGCAAATGGGCGTTGATGAAGCTGAGTTTTTTGAAGCTATTTCAAGTTTTTCAGGCGCTAGTAAGCGTTTAGAGAAGTTAGCCTCAAACACAAGTTGTATTGTTTATAAGGATTTTGCACATTCGCCGAGCAAGGTTAAGGCAACCACTGACGCTGTCAAAGCACAATATCCAAGTCGAACGCTAGTTGCTTGTTTAGAACTACACACCTACAGTAGCCTAAATGTCGATTTTCTTAAACAATATAAAGGGGCTCTTGATGCTGCCGATCAAGCAGTTGTTTTTTATTCACCACATTCAGTTGAAATTAAAAAATTAGAAACAGTTAGTAAAGATCAAATTGAGTTGGCTTTTAATCGGGATGATTTACTTATTTACACAAATCCAGAGGATTTCAAACAGTATATAACTTCGCTCAAGTACGCCGACAAAACGGTTGTATTAATGAGCTCTGGAAGTTACGGTGGGTTAAACCTCGATACGATAAAAGAATTAGTTGTTAAACAAAGTTGATGCCTATGCACTAATATTAATCCCTTAAATTTATGCTAATGCCCCCCAAATCATTCTCCATAAAAAAGTGGTCTCAAGATGACCAACCGCGTGAAAAATTAAGAGATAAAGGCGCTCGCCTTTTAAGCAATGCTGAGTTATTAGCTATTTTAATTGGCTCTGGAAGTCGTCAAGAAAGTGCCGTAGGTTTATCTAAAAGAATTCTACAGAGTGTAGAAAACAACCTTCAAAGCTTAAGCAAGGTTTCGTTGGCACAGCTCATGATTTTTAAAGGAATAGGAGAGGCCAAAGCCATCAAGATAGAAGCAGCGATGGAGCTAGGTCGTAGAAGCCATGAAAGCGCCCATAAAGTGCATGATAAAATCAATGACAGTGCTTCGGTATTTGCGATTATGCATCCTATTTTAGGACATCTCAAACACGAAGAATTTTGGGTTCTTTATTTAAATAATTCAAATAAGGTATTGGCTAAAACGCAATTAAGTAAAGGTGGTATGACTGGCACGATAGTCGATGTTCGTCTGGTGCTTAAACAAGCTCTAGAACAATCGGCAACTTGCTTGGTTTTGGCCCACAATCATCCTTCGGGGTCTCTTATGCCGAGTGCATCGGACAAGCAAATTACACAAAAATTAAAATTAGCTGCTGAAAGTTTAGATATTAAGGTTCTAGACCATTTAATTGTCGCAGAAAAGACCTATTTTAGTTTTGCCGATGAAAGCGTATTATAATGTTATTAATTTACACTTCTAAAATAACTCCGAGACTCAAATTTGTTTTCAAACAAATTTGTACGCGCATCCTAAAGATTCCCGTTTCTTTCACTAGTGTAATTGAAGCGTTTATTGCACACGACAGCCTTAAAATGTCTTATGGGCCACAACCACTTGGTAGCGAATTTTTTGTTAAAAGTAATGGTCTTTTATTTGAGCAAGGCTTGTCAGATTTAGAGTTGAATGTGCAGGACTGGGAGGATACAAAATGCTTTTTTAGTTGTGGAGAAAAGAGTCAGATTCCCTTTGATATATTTTCAGCTGCTTTTTATCTCTTAAGTCGCTATGAAGAGTACTTACCTCATCTTAAAGATACGTATGGGCGTTTTACTAAAGAAGAAAGTTTAGCATTTAAGCACCAATTTTTACATCAACCTGTAATTGATATTTGGGCCTATAAATTTAAAGATGCTTTAAAAAACAAGTTCCCCAACTATGAATTTGAATCTCGCAAGTTTTGTTTAAACCCTGTGATTGATGTCCCAGTAGCCTACTACTTTAAAAACAAAGGGCTATTAAGAACCTTTGGAGAGACTTTATCGGATTTGTTTTCTTTTCGATTTAAATTTATTTACAATCGTTTTTCTGTTTTGTTTGGTTTTAAAAAAGATCCTTACGATAATTTCAAATGGATTATCAATCGTCAAAAAGTAAGTCAAACTAAGTTCAATGTATTTTTCTTAATAGGGGACTTTACGACCTACGACAAGAATAATAGCATCAACAAAAAACAATTTGTTTCTTTAATTAAGTCGGTTGCAGACTATTGTAATGTAGGAATTAAAGCCTCCTATATGGCTTTGGATTCTATGGCTATTTTAAAATCAGAGAAACGCTTAATGGATGGTATTGTTAACACAACCACAACGACCGCGCGTTCGTCTTTTTCCAAGGTTAATTTACCAAGCACCTACAGGAATTATATAGATTTAGAGATCTATTCAGATTACACGATGGGCTATGCGGATACGATCGGGTTTAGAGCTGGCACCTGCACTCCTTTTTTATTTTATGATTTAGATTATGAAATTCAAACTCCTTTAATGATTTATCCTTACCAAATAATGGATTTTGCATTGCTTAAATATGCCTCTTTTCTTGACAAAAAAGAAACTTTATTAAAGGCGATTTCTGAAGTTCAAAAAGTGAACGGCTCATTTACCTTTATATTTCATAATTATGCTTTTAGCTCAATTCCAAGGTGGGCGGATTTCAAATCATTGTTTAATATTATTCTAGACACCTCCAATGACATTTCAAACTAAAGAACATATTTTTTTCGACTTAGATCATACGCTCTGGGATTTTGATAAAAACTCAGCCTTAACATTTGAGAAGATATTTGCATTGAACGCGATAAATATCGATTTAAATTCTTTTTTAGAAGTTTATGTGCCAATTAATTTTAATTATTGGAAGCTTTACAGAGAAGATAAAGTGGATAAAAAGAATCTAAAATTTGCTCGACTCAATGACACTTTTAAGGCTTTAGGAATAGACGTCTCTGCCGCTGTGGTGCACAAGCTTTCCGATGATTACATTACATATCTCTCTACGTTTAATCACTTATTTCCCGGAACCATTGAGTTATTAGAGTTTTTGTTCGCTAAGTACAAACTACACATTATTACCAACGGTTTTAAAGAGGCACAGCAGGCAAAACTTAATCAATCGAATATTGATCACTATTTTTTGACCGTTACTAACTCAGAAATGGTAGGGGTCAAGAAACCAAATCCAAAAATATTCCATCATGCGCTTCATATGGCCAATGCAACCATAGAAAACAGTTTAATGATTGGAGATAACCTGGAAGCCGATGTGCTAGGGGCTCTCAACATAGGGATGGATGCCATTTGCTTTAACTACCACAAAGAAATACTAGCTCCTAACATTATTGGAGTAGATCATTTATTCGAATTAAAAGACTACCTTTAATTGTAAATCATCTTACTTTTTAAGCATTTTTTATGAAAAAATCTATTCAAATAAGGTCACTTGTTACAATACTTTTTATTTTTTTTATTAATTCCTCATGTATCAAGGGGGTTGATTTTGAGCAGGCTGAATCTATTATTCTCAAGCCCATAACAGAACTCAGTTTGATATACACCAGTTTAGATGCTCCTGATTTTTTAGACGAGTTTGGTTTGGAATTTCCTTCAATAACGGATTCGGTGATCTTAGAAGTACTATCAGATGATTTTCTTAATGAATATCTAGTAAGAGCAGATCTTGTTATTGAAGTTACTAATAGTTTGAATAAAGACTTTGAAATTCAAATGGAGTTTTATGACAACTCAAATGCTTTACAACATACGTTTCCTGTATTGATTGAAAACTCAGTATCTAACTCTCCAATTATAGTAGAGCACATTGAGGTTTTTACGGATAGTAGTTTGGAAGCTCTGAAAGCCAGTAATAGATTAGATTTTAAATTATTGCTCCTATCTAGCCCTACCGGATCTGTGTTGACAAATAGCTCTTTAGGGGCTATCCTTTTTAAATCTAAAGTGATTTTTTATTTTGAAATAACCGAATGAGACTTCTGATATTTTTTGGACTTTTTTGGTCTTTACAAGCCCAAAACAAACAACTTCTGTATGGATTTGAGGATATACCACAGCAATTGCTTTTAAATCCAGGTACAAATGTTGACTATCGCGCCTATATAGGATTCCCTTTACTATCGAATATTAATTTTAATATTGGTATGTCCGGAGTTTCTACATTTGATCTATTTGCCAAAGACGGTATAGATTTTAATGAAAAATTAAGAGCGATTGTATCTTCATTAGATGCTCAAGATTTTTTTGGATTTAACCAGCAAATTGAATTCTTTTCAGCCGGTATTAGACTTAAAACATCATTAGAGGAATCGTTATTCCTCTCATTTGGAATGTATCAAGAGTCTGATGTTTTTTTTTACTTCCCTGAAGATTTTGTAGATCTTGCCTATGAGGGCAATTATAATAATCTGAACAGATATTTTAATTTAAGCGATTTGAGTTTTAATTCCGAGGTGTTATCTGTTTTTCATGTTGGAATTAACAAGAAAATAAACTCAAAATGGACTGTCGGGATGAGAGGAAAAGTATATTCGAGTATTGTTCAGGCTTCATCCACACAAAATCAGGGGTTTTTCACTACAGAACAAGGAACAGGAAATACCCTTAAACATGTTTTTGATTTAGATATGAAATTACAAACCTCTGGACTTTCTATTTTTGAGGACACGACTAACTTAAACAGACTTGATGTTTTAAAAAAACGAATTTTATTAGGAGGAGATTTAGGGTTGGGCTTTGATGTTGGATTTACGTATCAACCCAGACCCGAATGGACCATTGATGCAAGTCTTCAAGATATTGGGGCTATCAATTATAACACAGACCCTAAAACGTACATTTTAGACGAATATTTAGAATATGAAGGCATTAATCCAGAGTTTCCCGAATTTGCCTCAAGCCAAAATGCACAGAACTATTGGGATGTAATTAGTGATAGCTTTGATGAATTATTTGAAATAGACAGCACCTTAAGTTCCTATACTAAATGGCGCCCCATAAAACTTAATAGTTCTGTTAGTTATAATTTCGGAAAAAAAATTGATAAATACTGTAACTGCTTAGACACATCGGACACATCATATCAAAACAGAGTAGGAGCCCATTTGTTTGCCATGAAACGTCCCAAACATATACAATGGGCCTTTTCTGCATTTTATTATCGGAAACTTTTAAAAGGTTTACAGCTAAAAACAACCTATACCGTTGATTCGTATTCATTCAAAAACATAGGGCTTGGAATTGCAACTTCTTTAGGGCCCGTGCAATTCTTTGTGATGGCTGATAATTTACTTGAATATCAAAACTTAGCCAAATCACAAAGTGTATCTTTACAATTAGGATTTAACTATAAATTTAAAAATAATGAAAACTAAATTTTGCCTTTTTATTTTAACATTGATTATTAACTTCAACTCAGAGGCCCAAACATCATCTCTTAATGATTATAAATATGTCTCTGTCCCTGAAAATTTTAGTTTCCTTAAATCAAAGGATCAATATCAGCTAAACTCTTTAACTGTTTTTCTGTTCGAAAAGAATAATTTTAAGGTGTTAAATTCGTTAAAAAATTATCCTTCTGATTTGGCTCAAAACAGCTGTTTACTTTTAAAATCGGATGTTATTAGGGTCAAAGGGTTTTTAAAAACGAAACTTCAATTAGTGCTTACCGATTGTCGTGATAACGTCGTTTATTCTTCAGAAATTGGACAGTCTAAATTAAAAGATTATAAGAAGGCGTTTCAAGAAGCATTACGAAATGCTTTTGTTTCTGTTAGTGAACTAAACTACGCATACAGTGGGAGTTTCAGTCCTGCCAAACCACCCCTTCCGCTTGTTGTTGTTAACGAAACGAAAGAAAGCAAAACGCCCAAGTCCACATCTCTTTTGGTTCCAGATCCGCCAATTGTCGTACCGTCACCACCCTTGGTTGTTCCCACAATTAATACTGTTGAAGATCCAGAAGTTCTTTCGGGTCTTATAATTAAATCAACTAATTCTGGATTTGATTTTATAGATAATACCACCAAAAAGGTCAGGTATTCGGCACAGGCCACTATGTTTGAAAATGTTTTTATAATTGAAGGGCAGTCTGGTATTATGTACAAGCGAGGGGCTGCTTGGGTTCGTGAATATTACGAACAAAATAAAACGATTATTGAAACGCTAAACACGCTTCCTTAATAACCGTACTTATCTTTCCAACGTTGTTTTAGAAACGATTGTTGGGATTGTTCACGTGCATTATTTCCAGGCTTATAGATTGTTTTGTTTTCCAGTCCTTTTGGCATAAACTCTTGAGCTACAAAATTTAAATCGTAGTTGTGTGCATATTTATAATCCTCTCCATAGCCCAGATCTTTCATTAGTTTTGTTGGTGCATTTCTAATGTCTAGTGGTACCGATAGATTTCCAGTATTTTTTACGACATCCATGGCGGTATTAATCGCTTGATATGCCGCATTACTTTTGGGAGAACACGCCAAATAGGTTGCACATTGACTTAATACAATTCGGGCTTCTGGCATTCCAATAGCAGCAACCGATTGAAAGGTGCTTGACGCCAATACCAAGGCCGTTGGATTGGCATTTCCAATATCTTCACTAGCGAGTATCAGTAAGCGACGCGCGATAAATTTCACATCTTCTCCGCCTTCTAGTATTCGTGCCAACCAATATACGGTTCCGTTAGGATCGCTTCCCCTTATAGATTTTATAAATGCCGATATGATATCGTAATGCTGGTCACCTGTTTTGTCATATAAGACGGTATTATTTTGAATTTTGCTCAGAACCAATTCATTAGTCACTGTAATCGTTTCACCCGATTCAGAATTAATAATCAGCTCAAAAATATTAAGTAATTTTCGTGCATCTCCGCCAGACAAACGTAACAAAGCTTCCGTTTCTTTGAGTGTTATTTTCTTTTTAGATAGCAGTTCATCGGATTTGATGGCGCGCGTTAAAAGAGATTCTAGGTCCGCAGTATTGAATGGGTTTAAAGTGTATACTTGGCAGCGTGAGAGTAGGGCAGAGATTACTTCAAAACTTGGGTTTTCAGTTGTGGCTCCTATAAGTGTTACCCATCCTTTTTCAACGGCTTGCAGCAGTGAATCTTGCTGAGATTTGCTAAAACGATGAATTTCATCAATAAACAAAATCGGGTTTTTCGTCGTAAATAAACCACCACCTTGCTTTGCTTTTTCAATCACCTCTCTAACGTCTTTTACTCCTGAACTAATGGCGCTTAAGGTATAAAATGGACGTTCTGATTCTTGTGCAATAATAGTCGCAAGGGTTGTTTTACCAATTCCTGGAGGTCCCCAGAATATCATGGATGGAATCAGACCTTGTTTTAATGCTTGAGTCAATGCCCCTTGTGGTCCAATCAGATGTGATTGACTTATATAGTCAGTTAATTTTTTCGGACGTAAGCGTTCTGCCAAAGGTGCATTCATTTTGTAAAATTAAAGTATTTTTTTATATTAAGATGACAATCTAACATAATGCCTTTTTTTGGCGGGTTATTTGCAAGTGTTTATTAAATTTATGCATATGAACTCTAGCGATCCATTCAAGTTTTCAACTCGTGTTATTGTATATCCATTAAGTTTTGTATTACTTATTTGGTTGGTCTATTGGTTTGAATTACGGTTTGGTTTTCGATTTAATGATATGGGTATTTATCCCAGAACTTTCTCTGGACTTAGAGGGATTCTTTTTAGCCCCTTTATCCACGGCAGTCTGGAACATTTGTACCATAACTCTACGCCATTACTTATTTTATCTACAGCTCTTTTCTATTTTTACAGGGCTTTAGCTTGGCGTGTTTTAGTGCTGGGGTTGTTGTTTTCGGGGTTTTTAACATGGCTAATTGGGAGTCCTGCATTCCATATTGGCGCTAGTGGTCTTATATATGTATTGATGAGTTTCATGCTTTTTAAAGGCATACTGTCCAAGAATCATCATTTAACAGCGCTCTCCTTACTCGTGGTATTTTTATATGGCAGTATGTTGTGGTATGTATTTCCCGTTAAGGAAAACATGTCTTGGGAAGGACATTTATCGGGTCTTCTAGTAGGGCTTGTTTTTGCATTTGTTTTTAGAACTGCCATTGCTAAGCCTGTTCGTTATATTTGGGAAGATGACCAGTATAACGAACAGGATGACCCATTCCTTAATCAGTTTGATGCAGAAGGTAATTTCATCGAATCTCCTAAAGAAGAAATGCACACTACAGATTCAACTGTAGATGTCCATTATAGCTTTAAAAATAAGGACGTTTAGAGGCGTTGTCTGACGACTTCATAGAGAAAAGCACCACAAGCAACAGAAACATTTAAAGAGGCAATACTGCCGTACATAGGAAGTTTTGCTTTGTAGTCCACCAATTTTAAAATAGAGGGGTTGATGCCTCGATCTTCTGAGCCCATAATAAGGGCACATCCTTGTTTAAAATCGATGTCATAAATAGTATTTTCTGTTTTTTCAGTGGCTGCTACTACTTTTATATCGGAGGCTTGCAGATAAAACATGGCATCTTTGATATGGTCTACTTTACAAATGGGAATATTAAATACGGCGCCTGCACTTGTTTTTACCGTATCGCCGTTTATGGGAGCCCCGCCACTTTTTTGAATGATGATTCCATCGACGCCAGTACATTCGGCAGTTCTTATAATGGCCCCAAAATTACGAACGTCACTAAGTTGATCGAGGAGGAGAAACAATGGGTTTTCTTTAGTTTCTTTAACTGCAGAGATCAATTCTTCCAAATCATAAAATGCAATTGGCGACATATTGGCCACTGCGCCCTGGTGGTTGTGCTGTGTTAAGCGGTTAAGCTTTTCAACAGGCACATACGAAAAGTTGATATTTTGTTTCCGTAATAATTTTTCTAATTCTGTATATAATTCCCCACTGAGCCCTTTTTGTAAAAAGACTTTATCAATTGTGTTTTCCGCTTCAATAGCTTCAATAATTGCTCGAAGGCCGTAAATTTTGGTTTCTTTCTCCATGCCGCAAAAATACACAATACACACCAATTCTAAAGTAATAAAACAAAAAAGCGGATTTATTAAATAAACCCGCTTTTAAATCTACTTATTAAAAAGGATACGTTATTGCAGTACCACTTTTTTGTGTGTTTTTTGACTGCCTTGACTTATGCTTAGAAAATAAACTCCTTTTGAATAACTTGAAGTATTTATTTTCCCTTGAATAGTTGCAGAGCCTCCCAAAATATTTTGAGAATATACAACTCTTCCTTGCAAGTCAACAAGTTGAACAAAACAAGCCTGTTTAGATGCAGAAGCAAATTGATAATTAATTAACTCTTTGGCAGGGTTAGGCCAAATCATAAAATCTGATAAATCATTATTTCCAGCTGAAAGTGTCATGTCTGATCCAGTAACTATGAGAGAGTAATTTTGACTTTCTGGCTGTCCACCCGGAACCGTGCTCGCCAAAAATGATTTATGAGAGATTGTGACAGTATATTGACCTGCGGATGGGAGGTCTACTTCAACACGTTCAATATTATCTACAATATTATCTCCTTTTATGGCATTTGGTAAGTTAGATAGGTCTAACTTCCATGGAAAATATTCATTATTAGAACTGTCTGTAATTCGTAAATCTAAGTCGTTTACAAGTGCAGGCGTAGTACTATTAAGTATTCCGTTTTGTGTTTGTCCTGCAAGATCGGTCCAACATATCGTAGCCATAAACTTTTCAGACCCTGATACATTTACTGTAAATGAATATGTTTCTCCATTATTCAGTGTTTTTTCTTCAATGATTGCTGCATTTGTTTGAGCTGATGTTATCGTTTGTGCTGCAAATTCAGCATTTAAAAGACCCCATCCCCAGAAAGGGTCAGGACCAGGGTAGGTTATTGATGTTACATTAATGTTTTCCGCATCATCTGTTGCAGTATGACACGCAAGCCCCTTTAATGTAGCAGATTTCATAAACTCACCATTTAAATTATTATAGTGTTCTTGTAGTAACAACATACTTCCCGCTACACCAGGACCCGACATTGATGTTCCTGTCGAAGAATCGTATGCTGAATCTGTGATGTCATCACACGAAAACACATTTGTTCCTCTTCCAGTAATGTCTGGTTTTATTCTGCCATCATCAGTTGGGCCTTGACTACTTGATGAATGCAAGTTTGCTCCAGTTATTGAAGGCTCACCAAAAGGGGGTACACTAACAGTTATATTCGCATTAGCAACTACCAAATTATTTTTACAAACTGTTGATCCTGTTAGCTTATCTAGGCCTTGCCCTAACCCACCATCATAAGTAAAATTACCATCATTTCCTGCCGACTCAACTTTTAAGTAATATGGAGTGTTATAGAGAATTTGATCCCATGACCTTGCTCCGTCATTACTACTACCCACATAGTTAAAAGAAGCATAGCTCCCTAAAAACCAACTATCAGTATCACTATCCACAACTACTCCGTAAGAGTGATTTGAGACAAGCATTCCAGAATTTAGGTGTTCATTTGCAGTTTCTGATTTGTGACTAGACACATCATAGGCAACAATTGTAGACTTAGGTGCCATCCCTTTAGCGGAATTATTCACACCACTAGCTCCAAGTGTTCCAGCCACGTGTGAAGCATGTCCACCACCAACCTCTGGATCATTTGTATCAAGTGCCGAAACTCTAGATGTTCCATCGCTATTCATGAACTCTTGATGTGTTGCAAGAGGGTAGTCCAATTCCCATATCCCGATCGTCATACCCTCACCTTCAAGATCAAGTTCTAAATCACCTCCGGGACTTATAGAGTGTGTTTTGGTAGCGATCGCAGCTTTTCGGTTAGTACTAGATATGTAAACCGGTTTATTTTCAAGAATGTTATGCAATAAATAATGTTTTCCATCCTTGTAGTATTCTTTTTTAATTTCCGGATTTAACGCGATATATTCATTAAGTATTTGTTCTTTTTGTGCTTCACCTAACTTTAATTCAATTATTAAATCATTGATTTTTTCAAGGTCATATGTTTTCAACATTTTATCGCGCTCCTCAATGGTTTGAGCAGTTAATATACTTGTGATTATTAAGGAAAATAAAAGTAATTTTGTCTTCATAGTACTTCTTTAGTTTATTAAAAATTTAAATAAAAAAACCGGAATATAAATATTACCGGTTTTTTTTTATTTTAAATTGATGTTTTATAAAGTGAAATCTGTGTTTTCACCACCGGCATAAGTGCCATCAGTTTCATATATAGTAACTCCTCCACTAGTTACTATAATTGGTCCACCTCCATCACCATAGTCATCATAACTATAAAAAG